>Ga0182024_10011779_pt1 | contig 17466 bp, 11 predicted proteins | sample P32metaG_FD_120480 | JGI IMG/M metagenome (GOLD analysis project Ga0182024, IMG submission 120480) | Permafrost microbial communities from Stordalen Mire, Sweden - P3-2 metaG (Illumina Assembly) | ecosystem: Environmental > Terrestrial > Soil > Wetlands > Permafrost | place: Sweden: Stordalen... | reverse complement strand
TATGAAGCGCGCGATCGATCTGCGTGGTGCCGTTTCGATCAACGTCATTACGATGATCGGCATCGGCCCGCTGGTGACGATTCCGCTTGTCATCGCCGCGCTGGGCGGTCCGCTCGCGTTGATTGGCTGGATCGCCGGTGCGATCGTTGCCCTCTGCGACGGCATGGTATGGGCGGAACTCTCATCGCAGTTTCCCGGATCGGGTGGAACTTACGTTTATCTTCGCAACGTTTTCGGCCCGGAAAGGCTCGGAAGGGCGCTTGCCTTCCTCTTCAATTGGCAGTTCTTGTTGTATGCTCCATGCCTTTTGGCCAGCGGCTACATCGGCTTTGCGAACTACGCGGCCTATCTGTATCCGCCGCTTACAAACGGCGCACTCCACGACGTTGCCGCCATCGCAATCGGCGGCGTGACGATCATCTTGCTGTATCGGCGCACGTCGCAGGTATCGGCTTTGAGCGCGTTGCTTGCCATAGCGGCGACGGCGACCGTCGCGCTGGTAGCACTTGCCGGACTTTCACACGCCGACTTCACGCGCGCGTTTCACCTGAGTTCACCGATTCGCTTCGGCGGCGGCCTGCTCGCCGGGTTCGGCACGGCCCTCTACATTACGCTCTACGATTATGTGGGGTATGCCGATGTGGCGCTGCTCGGTGACGAGGTCATCCGGCCACGGCGCACGATTCCGCTTTCGATTCTACTCTCCGTGTTGCTCGTGGCGATCCTTTACGTGCTCCTGCAAATCGGTGTGCTCGGGGTCGTGCCGTGGCAATCGCTGCTCGATGCACACGGCCAACCGACGGCCCAGGCCCAATATGTCGGCGCTTTCGTCGTCGAACATACGTGGGGCCGTGCCGCCGCGCTCGCAGTCACGTTGCTCGTTTTGGTAACCGCGTTTGCGTCGCTATACGGAAATCTACTTGGATTCTCGCGTATCTCGTATGCAGCTGCCCGTGACGGCGCCTTCTTGCCGGCGTTTGCGAAGCTTCACCCGCGAAAAGAGATTCCTCACGTGGCACTTTTGGCCGTCGGCATCCTGTCGCTGATCGCCAGCTTGTTCACGCTCGATCAAGTGATCGCGTTCTTGACCGCCGGTATCGTGCTGATTCAGGGTGTCGCCCAGGTCCTGGCGCTCTTCGTGTTGCGGCGGCGCAAGATTAGGGCACCATTTAGAATGCCGCTCTACCCGCTCCCCGCAATTGTGGCGCTCGCAGGATGGTCGCTAGCCTTTGCTAGCTCCGGCACCGCCGCCATTGCGCTGGGCCTGGGCTGGCTCGCCGTCGGCGCGGTTGTGTTTCTCGTCGCCGCGGGCAAACAGCGCTGGTGGCCCTTCGTTGCGCTGCTCTTGATCTCCGTCGTTCTTCCCGCGCCGGCTTTGGCCGCGACGTCAGTCCCGAGTTGGTCGACCTGGAACGCGTCACGGGTCACGGCGGAACGCGGTTATCCGGTCTTTGCCGTCGACGGGAAACCGTTTTTTGTCTATGGCGCCTCCTTTTTCTACGAGCGAATTCCGCGCGAACGCTGGCGTGCCACGCTCGTTGCGTACAAGAGCGTGGGCATCAACACGATCGACCTGTATCTCATTTGGAACTGGCATGAGCCATCCGAGGGCGTCTCGGACTTCACGGGTACCACCGATCCCCGCCGGGATCTCCTCGGCCTGTTGAAACTGACGCACGAGCTCGACTTTAAACTGATTTTGCGGCCGGGACCCGTGATTCGCAACGAATGGCGTAATGGTGGATATCCTGCGTGGCTGCTGCAGCGTCCGCAATATAACATGCCGTTGCACGACGTCCTGGAGGGGCGTTACCCCGCCACCGCCACGCTGCAAAATGCCCACGCCGATGCCGCGAGCGCGGAGTGGCTTGCCAACGCGCAGCATTTGGGTTCCGCCGGGCAATGGCTGACCAGCGTGCTGCGCACTGTCGAGCCCTATTCGCGGGACGTGATCGCGATTGCACTCGACGACGATCAGGGCGCCTATCTCGATAACAACACCTGGCCGGCGCCGCACTGGCATGCGTATGTCGACTGGCTACGAGCAACAGTGGCATCGGTCGTGGGACGAAACGTTCCCCTCTTCATCAATACGTACGAGATGAAAGTTCCCAGCGCATCGCCGGCATGGGCTTGGGGCAACTGGTATCAAAGCGACGCGTATCGCATCGGCGAGCACGATCTTTCCGATCTCGATTTTGCCACGGGCCTGTTGCAGACCCAATCGCGTTTTCCGGTAATGCAGTCCGAGTTTCAAGCCGGCTGGCTGCAGGGCGCCGACGAGGGGGCTCCGCGGCCTAGCGATCCAACGAACACGGCGATTGCGCTGGCCGAGCTGTTGCGCGACGGCGCGCATGGCGTCGTCAACTTTCCGGTGCAGGATACGATCGATCCGCACGGCTGGGAGGCGCCCTGGGCGAACTGGTCCTATGCGTGGGATGCAGCGCTCACCGTTGATTTACGAGCTTCACCGCGCTATGCGCCCACGCGCGTCATGGGCGATATCGTTCGCCGGTACGGCGCCGCGCTCGCGAGAACGCACGTTGCAGCGGATGCGTCGATAATCTGGCCGCCGAGCATGTTCGTGCCAGGAACTTTGAGCAATACCGATTTCACCGCGTTCGCCGATGCAACGATCGCGATGCAGCGCGACTGCAGCGCCCGCGGACTGACATGCACGCTCGCCGATCTCCGCACGGTTTCGAGCGCCGTGCCGCTTCTTCTGCCGGTCTTACCTTCCGGGCCGGCGGTAGGGCGCGTCGCGCCCTGGGCCGTGTCGCGCCTTCAAAAGCTGCGTCGAGCGGGACGGCTGCTCGCCGATCCGTCGGCGGTCCGGGTCGCCGCGCGCGAACGGCGGCCCGCCTGGACGACGCTGCTGTTAGCCGACAGCGGCGCTTACGCTTTTCTCGTGGTCGTCAATCCAAGCGATGCGACGCAACGTGTTGACCGCATCGTCGTCTCGCTACGGGGCCGCGCGAGAACAGTCGCGCCGTTTACGATTGCCTCGCGAAGCATGCGGGTGATACCGATCGGCATTTCGGCAGCGCCCGCGACCGGGGCGCCCGTACCGCGGCTGGGAACTCCACCGCCGTTTCGGGATCCCGACGGCACGTTGATCGGCAACGGGCGCCTGAGCGTTGTTTTTGCGCCGTTTGCCGGTGCTCGAATCGCCGAGCTTGGCAACGGGGCAGCAAACGCTGCAACGAGCATCGGGCTCTTGCGAGATGCGACGGATCCGGAGCCGCACGCGTCGTCACGCGACTACATCTCGGCATACACGCACCCGATCGCCGCGGGAACGTTTAACCGTCCTTATGCCTGCAACAGAAACGACGCGCTTACCACGGCGCGGATTACCTGCTCGTACGACGCTCCCGACCTACCGCAGGGCGGCGCGCTCTTTACACGCACGCTGACGCTAGCCGGCGGCAGTGACGAGCTAATCGTAGATGAAAGTTTTACACCGCACGATGCGCGCTCGACGGCGAGGCTCGAGAGCATCTCCGGCTTTGCGTTAGCTGCGGGTGATGCGCTTCTTCGGGCGTCCGGCGGAGACGCGCTTGGAATCCTCCACGGCCGGGAACTCACGACGCTTCGCTGGCGCCACGGAGACGTCGCGCGGGTGGATCTGCGAGCGACGCGTGGCGCCGAGCTCCTGACTTTGACCTTTGGGCGCCGGGCGGTCGAGATGCGCCTCGGAGTCCGGCTCGCTCAAAACGCCGCCGAGGCTCAGCGACTGCTCGACGCGAATCAGCCGTAGCTTCCGGGGAAGTGGCGGAATGGCAGACGCAGCCGCCTCAAAAGCGGCCGAGGCAACTCATGTGGGTTCGACTCCCACCTTCCCCACCAGATTTGCTAATCCCGTGTGTTGCTGAGCCTAGGGAAAGGGCTACCTTATTTAAAAGGATTAGATGCTTGGTTAGAGTCGTTCGTGACGCGTTAATTCCGCTCTCTGCGCCGGTCCGTGATCGTGATGCATACTGGGTCAGCGCAGCAGCTGCCATTGTGCTGACCGTGTCCGGCTGCCAAGGAAGCTGGGCGGACCAAACAATTGTCCATCTCGATGCAGTTGGAAAGACGGCGATTAAGGGTCTAGCAATTGTTTCGATCGGCAAAGCGTGTGACGATGAAGGTAACTGTCGGTACCAAGGCAGCAATATAATGCTACAGCTAACAGCCGCTAGTCCCACGTCGCGTTACCGGTTTATTCTTACCCAGGGCGAGTGCTCACGACCACCAGCGCGTGGCCCCACGCTAGCTTATGACGATGGCCATGAGCTTAAAACTTATGGAACCGGCGGCCACGTGGACGTTCCAATCCACGACCTCACGAATGGGACTTACGTGATCAGCGTCGTAACGTCAAACCACGTTGTGGTCGCCTGCGGCGTGATTAGAAGATCCGGGCCTTTCTAATCAGCATCTCGTCGCAGTAGCGTTCAACGTGAGTTGAGGCCCCTAAAATTGTGCCCCCTCCCCGCGGCTGCCGATCCGCAAAGCTCTTCGCGATCGAGGCCGCCGCGATCCAAACTGCTTCCATGAGAAGGCCGTCTTTGTCAGGGCCGACGTGGCGGCCCGCTCTATTCGCTTCAACAATTCGTCTCGCCCCGCTTCCATCCGCACTCGTTGTGAGCCATCTGCGGCTCGGTGCACGCTGGGGTTCCTCGTAGAGTTTGGTGCTGCCATCTAAGACACCGATCTCAGACGATCATAGCTCGCATCGCAGTCACCAAAACGCGGCGAATTGTTTCAAGAGAAAAGGCTCGCTCGGCTCTTCCTCTCGTCGTCGGAGATTTAGTTAGGCAACGTTAGCTGCCGCTCTTAAGGCCAGCGCGTAAGGGATCGTAGATCTCGGCGGTGACCCACAATCGGCGCAAGAGCACCGCAAGTTTACGGGCCACGGCGACAACCGCTCGTTTCTTGGCGTTCTTTCCGCCCGCTCGGCTAGGTGTATTCCGGAGCGGCGCAAGTCGCACAAAGGTCCAAACGGTCCCAGAATATAGTGAGCGCTACCGATCAGCAGGCGACGGAGATAACCGTTGCCGGCTTTGGTGATTGGCAGCTGCGGCGAGCGTTCACCCGAGTCATCTTGGCGCGGGACCAGTCCGAGGTAGGGTCCGACGTCGCGGCTGCGCGTGAAGCGATCCTTGTCAAAAAGCGTGAGAACGAAGGCCAGCGAGGTCAACGCCCCAACGCCAGACACCTGCCGCAGAACCTCCGTCTCCGGGTAGCGTTTGCTGGCAAGCGCCTCGATGTGCTTGTCATAGCAACGAATCTGTTCGGTCAGGGAGTCGATCGCTGTTGCCAACGGCGCAAGGATTGGTTCGAACTCCTTGGGGGCTTGTTCGCGCACGCGCTGCGCAAAGCAGGGAGCTTGCCGACCGCAATCGTCATAGCAACGGGAATGATATGTGGCACATTTCTGCTTGGGTTCTTCGTTTCTGTTCTCTGGATGAACCGCCGCCAATAGGCGACGCGGGCTAGCGCGATGCGGCCTCGCGGGCGCGGCTGAGCGTGGGCTTGGACGGTGCGCGCTACCTCACATAAACCCAAACGGGTAGAACGAGTCCAGTATTAGAGCCGTGGATGTCTGCAATAGGTTCAGCGTTCCCATGTGCCATTGCAGCGAATTTAAGGATACGCTTATTTCCAGGGTTGCTTGCATAAATCGCTCCCCTTGAATCGAGCGCAATACCGTCGACGTTCAGAAGGTGGGTCTTCGTCCCCGAAATCACCACACGAGGCGGTGCGTTACCGTTCGCCGTTACCTTGAATCGCTCGACAAAGTGGTCGGCGGCCGAACCGGCATAAAGGCCGTCTCTATCAACGGCGATTCCATCTGGCTGATTGAGCAATGTATCTGAACCCGAGATCGCACGGATCGGCTGAACGTTCCCGTTGGCATCCGAAGCGAAGACGTAAATGCCATTACTCACATAGTCGGAGACGTATATCTCGCGCGACGCATCTAACACGACATCGTTCGCGTTCTCGAATTCGGTCTCAGAGCCGCTTATATTGCGGATCGGGGCGACATTGCCATTACTCTTCGCAGAGAACTCAAGGACGGCAGGCGGTTGTGAACCGACGCCGCAGCCTGAAGCACAGTTCGCAACGTAAATGTTTCCTTTACTGTCGAGCGAAAGCCCCGTGGGTCGGGACAACTCAGTTTGCGATCCGCTGATCACGACGTTCGGGCTGGCGTCGCCGCTGGAGCCCGGCGCGAAGCCGAGGATTGAGCCCTCCTCGTTCGCAACATAAATCTCGCCCGACGCGCTGACGACGATACCGGCCAGATGCATAAGCTGCGTCTGCGATCCGCTGATGACCATGCTAGGGTACACATTCCCATTGGCAGCAGCTGGATAAATGCTGATCGCAGATGACCAACTTGATCCGACCTGAATGTCGTTTGCGACATACATATACTCTGGGAGCGCTTTCCGCGGAGGGTTCGAGGCGGCGTTTGCAGCCCTCGCCGGCGTGCCGATCAGCGGCTGCGATTCGCTGCATCCGGTTACCGCTACGATGGCAGCGCAGATACCGATCGCCGAAGCGGCGCGGAGGATGTTTTCCGATTGCCTTTCCGATCTGCTACTCATGAAGACTGCTCCCCTACAAACACAAAGAGTGGTATAAAGAGGCGGGTACTAGATCCCGTGATGTTTGTGACGGGCTTCGCGTTGCCGCGATCTAGACCAGAGAACTGCAAGATTTCCGGCAGTTGACCACTCCCTGCCCCGCGGTCCACCGCGTAGACGGAGCCGTCCGGCGCTGTCGTGACTCCGTCAACGGCAGGCACCAGGTCCGTATCGCCTCCCTCGATGGCGGCTCGCGGAAGGGAGTCCCCGTTTGCCTTCAATGAGAAGCGCTCGAGAAGCGCCTTGTTCCACATCCCTGTGTATGCGCCGTAACGACTGACCGCGAGACCTTCCGGAATATCGCGCAGCCTGGTCCTGGGGCCGATGATCGTGCGAATTGGAAAAACATTACCAGACGCGGATCGCGAGAAGACTTCGATCTTGGGGAGATTGTGTAATCCTCTTACCGGAGTTTTTCCCACGTCCGCGACGTAAATTTCACCATTGCCCGCGACCGCAATTCCCTGCGGCTGAATCAGGTCAGCTCTTCTTCCGGAGATGGTCCTCAGCGGCGCCACGTTACCGTTGGCTCCCGCAGCGAACTCTTCAATCGAAGCCTTGCAATGACAGGTCGTGGGCCACTCGGAGTTTGCAACGTAGAGATCACCTGCGCCATCTAGAGCGAGGCCCGTCGGATTTGTCAAGCCAGTCTCCGGCCCGGTGATGGACACGTTCGGAGCAACATCGCCGTTCGAATTCGGCGCAAAGCCTAGAATGACGCTGTTGTATTGATCTGCGACGTAGACCTCGCCCGTAGAGTCAACAACTATCCCCTCTAGCGGCATCGCCAATCCCGTGCTTGAACCTGAAATGACTCCGGTTGGAGCGACGTTCCCGGTTGTTCCAGCCGGCCAGTAGTCAACTTCGGCAGGTCCTCCCGCGTAGTCGGACGTGTCGTTTGTTACGAAAACATACTTGTTCTCTGACGAGGTCGCTCGACGCGCCTGTGGCACGGTCCTTGACCCGGTCGCTGGCGCTGAACCACCGCAACCAGCAAGCAACGCTGCAGCGATGCTGATAATTAGCGCGCAGCGGCCCACAGATACAGTTCTCATAGCGTTGCCTCCAACAAGCTCGGCGGACGACTTCCCCGCGCCCTCGGCGCTCTCCCGGGAAGCGAAGCGTTTACCAGTGCGCCAGCTCGCGTAAGGCGTCCCGGCGTCGTGGAGGGCTCTTCGCGCCCGGCGGCTGCGCTTGACTACTGGCTCGCTGCACATTGCGCAGGTTCCCGACACGACCTGCCCTTCCACGGATTCAGAGCTCGCGGCACTATCCCGTCGCCCTCTGGTCCTCCCGCGGCGGGATAGCGTTCGCGCGGTAGTTTTCCTCCGTAGGCGGCAGCTTCCGGGATTCGCCCGCATAGCGACACGGCCTCGCGTAGCGCGAAGCCGTGTGCCATGCATGATGATGCTCGAAGTTAGGTATCCCCTATAAGCTACAAGCCCAACGGCCTCTTTATAGCTTTATGGATTTTGCCGCCGCGACGGAAGTTTGGCGACTCGCCTGTCGTGATGCTCCCGATTTTGTTTCCTGCGGCTTCCGTAAACCACATGTTGCCGTCGGGACCTGCGGTGATGCCAAATGGAGCACTGGCGCCAGTTGGAATCGGGTATTCTGTGATGACGCCGCTAGTTGTGATTCGCCCTACGTTATTACCGGTGTACTCGACGAACCATAACGCCCCGTCGGGGCCAGGAGCTATCCCGAACGGATTGCTATTGGAGGTCGGAATTGAATACTCCGTAATTGCGCCGCTCGTCGTAATTCGCCCGATATTATTGGTGCTGTCGGTGAACCACAACGCACCGTCCGGCCCTGGGGCGATCCATATGGGCTTGCCCCCGCTCGGAACCGGATATTCCGTCATCACGCCGGCCGTTGTAATACGCCCGACATTTGAAGCTCCCGCTTCCGCGAACCACAGCGCTCCGTCCGAACCCTTGGCGATGCCATAGGGTGACGCGTTCGCCGCATATTCGGTGATCACGCCAGCGGGCGTTATCTTCCCGACGTATCCCGCGCCGCCGAAGAGTTCTTCTTCTGTGAACCACAAGTTTCCATCGGGACCGGTCACGATATCAGTCGGAGCGCTATAGCCTCCGCTGTGGACGGAATATTCGGTCATGACCCCAGAGGTCGTGACTCTTCCGATGTTCCCGGGGTTGGTGTAGTGTTCCGTAAACCATAGTGCGCCGTCCGGACCAGTCGTGATCCCAAGCGGTCCGCTGTAACCGAACGCGCCAGTGGTGGTTGGAGTTTGGTAATTAGAAATGATGCCGGCGGTTGTGATCCGTCCCACATCGCTGGTACCTAACTCACCATACCATAGGGCTCCGTCAGGACCGGCCGTGATACCGGTTGGATTCCCGCTAACTGCGTACTCAGTTATCGCTCCAGGCTGTGGCCCGGCGCCCACGCCGGTGCCCGCACAACTCCCCCCATCCGGCGGCGTCGGCGAGTCATGGTTGGTCTTGATCTGGCCGCCCTGGAACGACCACGGATAGGTCGAGTTGGTGACCGTTGACTGATTGACGGACAGCTCGTTGCCGTCATTGGGACACGGACTGGTCGCAAAACCGGCCGCGTATCCATCGATGTTTGTGTGATTGAGCGACAGGTTGGGCGTATTCTGCGCATCGATGCCGGTACCGCCACTAGCGCCGCTACCCGGCTCACAGTTTCCGTTCTGGTCCGTACCGTTCACGCAAATCGAGGTCTGGTTGATCTTCGCTCCAACGCCATCGACATAGATCCCGATCTCGAATACGCCGTTGACAACGGTCTGGTTGAGACTGGCCGGCCCGTCGGTCGCGCTAATGTAGATGCCGATGTCGCAGTTTGCGTAAGCTGACGACTCAATATCGAGTTGACTGCCTCCGCCGAGTTTCGCAACCGTGTAGCTCTGACCGCCTTGCGTCATTACGGTCGAACACGCGAGCAGGTCCTTTTGCTTCGCGTGCTTACCACGCATCGCGGGAGAGCCGGAGTTCGTGTCTGCTGAACCAGGCATCAGTCCGGGTAGGCGTGAGGCTCCGCCCGATGGCGCGCCTAGCGGTCCCGGCAGGACGCCAGCTGGCGACCCAATCGTCGACGTTCCGCTGCTGCAGCCCGCGAATATCCCAAGGGCGGCGCACACGGCCAAAGTATAGCCTGCCAAATTTAAATTTCGCATACGTGGTCTAACCTACTCCCTCCGAAGTACTTCGGCGACGGAAGCTGCGCTTGTTGTGCATCTTCCAAAGTGAGAACTCGGGTGTCTGCGTAAAGCGCTGCTCTGGCAGAATCCCGTGTTCAACTTATCCGATAATATGGCACCGCCGAATCCCTCGGAACGGACACTTGGACAGTTAACTTGTACAAATGCGTGCGATTATCGCCGCAGTTTGATTCCCGTTCCGAGGCCTTTCTTGCCGCCGGAAGTCGTCGTGCCGTACAATGCGCCGCTGGAATAGAGGAGGGGACCTCTCGGCTCAGCACCGTCGAGACCCCCTGTAAACTGGTAGAGCACATTATACGCCGGATTTGACAGCGACGGCGCAAAGGTGAAGATGGTCCCACAGCCATAGGGAGGATTGCATGTGCTCACTCCGCCGATCGAGGTGCTCCCGTAAAGCACACCTCGCAGATCCACCAAAGCGGACACCGGCTCGGAACCGTCGTCCGATTCACCAAACTCGTGCAACAGCTGTTCCTTCCCGGTAGAGCGATCCACGCTGAATAGCGTTCCCTCGCAGTGACCGCAGAAGTTTCCTCCACCGCAGCACGTCGTACCGTACAGTGTCCCATTGACGGAGATCAGGCTTGCGAACGGATTGCAGCCGTCGTGCTCGCTGGCGTTGAGAAAGCTGTGGAGGACGCGTTCGCCCCTACCATCGGGGCGGATTTTAAAGACGGTCCCGCAGTAGTAACCCGATCCACCGAGATCGGTCGTGCCGTAGAGGGTGCCGTCGACGTCGAGCAGCGATGCGAAGGGAGCTGCGCCATCTCCGGTTTTTCCGAAACTGTGCAGCACGCGCTCCGCGCCGGTAGCCGTATCCACGCGGTACACGGTGCCGCACGTTCCGTCCGGTATACCTGCATAAGTCTCGCACAATGGTTTGTCGGGATGAGTGCCGCCACCGACTGTCGTGCCGTAGAGCGCTCCCTTGACTTCAATCACGCTCGATACAGGGTAGAGGCCGTCGCGACCGTGGCCAAAACTGTGGACGATCGTCTCCGTATAGCCGGATGATGTCGGATGAAGTTTGAAGAGTGTGCCGCCATCGTATTCGCCGCCGTAGTACGTGGTGCCGTAAAGATCGCCGCTCTTGTCGGCAAGCAGCGTCGCCACGGAGGCTGCTCCATCCTTAGGGGCTCCTTCGAATGTGTGGAGAACCTCGATCTTATACTTCCGCTTGGTCGAATCTGGAACGAGGCGATAAACGATACCGCACCCGGTGATGGAACCTGTGTCAAACGGCGTCGAGCATTTCGTACTTCCGCCCTCTACTGTCGAGCCGTAGAGCATCGCCCCGCTGCCGATAAGACCCCCGCTACCGCCGGGTGCTCCTACCACATAACCCGACTTTCCGTAATCGTAGAAGGGAATGATGTGCACGGTTTGGGGGATCGAATCGGCGTTGCTGAGCGCCAGCGGCGTCACGTTCGTCTGCGGCGGCGTCACCGGCGTATGGCTGCACGACAACGCAGATGCTAGGCCTACCATCGTGACAAGGCGGAAAAGCTGCTTCATCAGGACCTCCATAGCATCAGACGAGGGCGCTATCTTCGAAGATGCGTGCCTCGGTCCAGCTGCTCCCTTCATCTATCAACGCATCCGTCTCCGCGCCGAGCGTCTCGCGAACCGCAGCTAAAATCTGCTCATGTTCGCGGCGCTCGGTGAAATCGCGGTGCAATCCGTATTCCGCCACGCGCGCGTCGACGAACCCCACCAAACGTGCAGCGCGCCGCCGCTGCTCAACCGCAAGCGCGGCATCAAAAACGGGCCGGAGCGCGGCGACTGCCGAGAGATGCTGGATCGCCCACGCGACGGCGCTGTTCATGCTGCGTTCACGGGCGAGGGCAAGCGCTCCGCGCGCGTGCAATACGCTCGCCTCCCAGCGGCCGAGCGCACATTCGTACGCTGCGAGGTTGCACAGATCGTAGGCGACGGCATCGCAGTCGTTCAAGGCACCGTCGGCTTCGAGCGCTTCGTTCGCCAGGCGTACGGCCTCGGCCGGATTACTACCCTTGAATTCGAGTTCGGCGAGGGTGAGGGCCACGTGCGCAGCGGGACGCGCAGCACCGACGGCCTTGAACACCGTCAGTGCCTCGGCGAACAGCCGTCGAGCCGGCTCGGCATCTCCGCTACTCAGTTCCAACGCGCCCAGGTAGAGCAGCGCGGCCCCGACCGCGCGACGCGCGCCTAGCGCGCGGCATTCATTAAGTGCCGCGCGCAGATCCGATTCCGCTTCCTTCGCCTCGCCCAACATTCCCCGCGCGGCGCCCGCGAACAAACGCGCAAGGGCGCTTCCCCGCTTTTCGTCGAGCTTGGAAAAGTCAGCCAGAGCCCGCTGCGCGGAGGTTGCCGCATCACTGTAATGCTGCGTGACCATCGCAAGGTGTGCTGCCGATAGCTCCAGCCACGCTCGAATGCTGTCGCGTCGAGAATCGTCGGTTGCGTCGAGGCCGGCCCGTACCCAGGCAAGACCCTCGGCCGGTGCCAAGGTGAACCAAACGGGGCGCATCGCCACGATCAGTCGCAGCCCGGTACTGAGGTCGCCTCCCGGGGCGAAGGCCCATCTCAAGGCTGCACGCCAGTTCTCCAACTCCGGCTCCGCTTTCGCCTTCCACTGAACGTCCGGCGTAGCGTCCCACTGCGATTCCAGTCGCTCGGCCAGCGCGAGATATGCTTGCCCGTGCGCCGAGGCCGCTGCAGTAAGTTCGCCGTGTGCGACTAAGTGATCGTACACATAGGCGCGCACCGATTCGAGCAAACGAAAGCGCGTCTTGTCGCCGACCCTTTCGGCGTGCACCAGCGATTTCTCAACGAGACATGCTAGTAAATCGAACGTCGCTTCTCCGTCGTTCTCTTTGTGTACGGCGGCGACTGATTCGAAAGAAAAGTCGCCGGAGAAGACCCCCAGGCCCCGAAAAAGTTTCCTTTCGCTCTCCGACAGCAGGTCATAACTCCAATCGATCAACGCGCGCAACGTTTGTTGGCGTGGAATCGAGGTACGGCGGCCGCCGGTCAGCACGCTGAAGCGTTGGTCGAGCTTTTCGGTGATCTCCTTCAGCGAAAGCATCCTTATGCGGGCAGCAGCGAGCTCGATGGCCAAGGGAATTCCGTCGAGTCGTGTGCAGATCTCGGTTACTAACGGGGCGTCTGAGTCGGTCAACACAAAGTCGGCATGCGCAGCTCTGGCTCGTTCCGCGAACAATTCGATTGCGGCGTATCGTCCTGCCTCTAGTGCCGTTGGCGTGTTCCCCGATGGTACCGCCAGCGACGGCACTCGATAGATGCGTTCCGCGGCAATGCGCAAAGGTTCACGACTGGTCGCAAGCACACGGACGTGTGGGGCGTGACGTACGATCGCGTCGACCACGCGCGCCGCTTCCTCGATGAGGTGCTCGCAATTGTCGAGGATTAATACTAAACGCCGAGACTGCAGATACTGGAGCACAACCTCGAGCAGCGAGCGTTTTTCGTCATCACCAAGGCCGAAGGTTGACGCGATGGTTTGGACGGGCGAGGCAGGTTCGCCGAACGCTGCCAGTTCGACGAGCCATACACCGTCCGCCGAAGCTTCGAGTAAGGCTTCGCCTAGACGAAGCGCGAGACGTGTCTTCCCGACACCGCCGGCCCCAACTAACGTAATCAGCGGGTACTGGCCCATGAGCGGCTCGAGCTTGGCGACGTCGTTCTCGCGCCCGATTAGCGGAGTTACTTGGCGCGGCAGATTGTTCGGCGCGAGCGCCGGAGCTGACGCGCCTGACCACCGACCGACGGTTGCGGCTCCGTTCCGTACTCGCTGAGCTGAACGCGCCGCCGCCTTAAAATGCGCGCGCTGATCATCATCGAGGGCCAGCGCGCCTGCCAAGAGCGCCAGCGTTCTCACTTGGGGTCTCCGCCGGTGACCGCGTTCCAGGGCACTGATCGCAAACGGGCTCATGCGAGCACGTTCAGCCAAGGCTTCTTGCGAGAGCCCGGCGGCAAGCCGGTAATCGCGCAAGAGCCTACCGAACTCCGAAATGACGGGCGTCTCCGCTTCTCGCATCCCGGCGTAGACTGTTCGCGCCCGCTTGCTTCGAGACCCCGCTCGAACCGTCGCCCTCCTTACGCGCAAAGGCGTCTCCGAGCGCTTGCGTCGTTTTGCGCCACGCGGCGATAGCCTTTCCGGGGCAATACACGGCTTCTGAGCCGAGTGATCCGCAGCGGATGGCTGAGCCTCGTCGCGCCTTCGAAAGAGCGCTCCATGCGACGTACCGCGTTCATACCTTCGGAAATGAGCGCCCCTGAGGCTGGTCACGGATGGTCACGCACGTAGTAAAACGGACCGTCGCGAACCTCGATGAACCTTCGCGGCACAAACGGAGCCACGCACGAAATGCGGCGATGATACGCGAACGGGAACGAGCGAAAACGAACCTCAAGAGGTTGACTCCCACCTTCTTCACTAGCTTTGAGTGACAGGGGTATCATGCGCGATTCTTACCCCCGCCATCTGGAGCGACGCGTTAAGCGCGACGCGATCGCAACGCAGACACAATACAAACACGACTCGCAGTTGCGAAGCCCTGTGGAGGGCTAGAGGCGCCGGGAGCGTTAATATCCGTAGTCTTTCCAGGCGACGATAAAAATTCGGTAGCTTGGGCTTCGTTGAAGCGAGAGTAGGGTAATTCGATTTGCTGCGTCGACGCCGACGACCCACGTCAGGATTTCCTTGGGATATCGCACGAGGAAGTACGTCAAGGTTTGCTCCGCCCTGATGCGCTTTTCGTACGGATACATCAACTGTGGGGGCCCAAGTGCGCTCACCAAAGCCGCCCCCTTTACGAAAAAATCAGGAGGTGCGGAAGCGTCCAGCTGCGGCAGAAGCTCAGAGCAATCGAACGTACCCCGGGCGACGGCATCGAGAACCCGGCGAGCTCGATCGGCCGTCGCTGGATCGACAACAATTGGGTCGGGCTCCGGCCATAACGGCATTCTGGTTTGCGTGGGGGGATTCTGGCTCTCGGCAGCTGCTACCGGACGAAGGGCCGATGCGGCTAACGCCGTGACCGAGGAGAAAGCAGAGATGAAATGGCGGCGCACCATGTCTATTATCCTCTCAATTACGCGTGGGTCTTATCGCCATTCTCCCACCCTGCGGCGCGCTCGTAAAATACCTCCAGCAAGCGGGGCAAATGAGGCCCGCTGCGAGCTGCGTTTCTACCCTTATGTCAGGGCTGCGTTCCGTGTCAGGGCTTCGTCACCCTCTATCCGGGCGTAGAGATACGAGTCTCGCCACTCGCCCTTTTGAAACACGTCGCGTCGGAATAAAGCCTCACGGCGCATTCCCGCCTTCTCCAACACACGCCACGAGCCGACGTTGCGAATGTCGCACGTAGCCCAAAGGCGATGCAGCGAAAGCATTTTGAATGCCGCGCGAAAAATGGCGCGTGCGGCTTCCGAGGCGTAGCCCTGGTTCCAATATCGTCGATTAATTACGAATCCGAAGTCGGCGGTACGCGTTTGCCTATCAATTACGGAGAGACGGATCGTGCCGATTACTTTGCGTTCCATGCGCAACTCCACCGCAAGGCTTACTTCGTCTCTGGGCCACGTTAACTGTTCTTCCAAGTAACCATTTATTCTATCGCGCGTCTGAGCCGGCGTGTTAGGTCCCCAGTCCGTGTACCGCGTGACGACGACATCGCTTGCATATTCATGAGCATCATTTTCATCGTCCGCGGTAAATTCACGAAGCGACAGTCGCGGCGTCTGCATCGGAAACCATTTGTCCATTCACCAGAGTATACGCCACGGGCAAAGCGAGAGACTACATAGGCCTTCCGTAGTTCCGGTTTCGGCCGATCTCTAAAAGCTCAGGCCCGAGCGCAGCTGACGCGAAGCAAAGCCCTACCGCAATCACGGCTGGGTGCGCCAGCATCCGGTGGTCTGAGGAGACTAAATCCGTTTCTTGGGTGGTTTGTGAAAAGGGCTCGGACTTGTAATAAGTGACGGAATGAGATTCTCGTTAAAGACGGTGATGCTATCGGATCGGTTGTTTGAAAGAAATAACGTCGGCTCGCGACCGTACGAGAAGTCGCGCGGAAATTTCCCCACGGGAATTGATCCCACAATTCGGGTCGTATGATTGTCGATAACGGCGATCCGCCCGGCCGTCGCTCCTCCTGGACCGAAGCGATTTGTGATGCCTGCCAAAACGTAGCGGCCATCGCGGGTCACAGCCACTGGAACGGGATTAGAGCCCACGGCGATATCGGTCACTCTGGAGGACTCTGGACTCTCCGCCAGCTTTTCGAGATCGAAAAGGCTTACAGAACCGGATGCGCGATTTGTCACCCATGCCCGGCCCTCACCGGGAACGAGTGCCATTCTTACAGTGCTGCATTGTGATGCGGCAAACCGCAGGGTCGCGCCAGAGGCTCGTTCGGCAGTTGCAAGGTCCAAAGAGAATACGGCTCCAGGAGGAAAGCGCATAGTATCGCCTGGATCTGCGCCCTCTGTTCTGCAACTGCGCGGATATCCTAATCGTTGGCTCGCGCGCTCGATTGTCCCATAAAGCGTTTTGCCGTCGCTCGAGAACAGCGTTGTAATCGGACTGTCTCCCACGCTGATATCGCCTACGATCGCGTTTTTTGGGCCTGTTGCCTCGGCCTTTACCAGATCGACCACTGTAAGTGTCCCGGCTTGTTCTTCACTAACAAAGGCATAGCGGCCGTCCGGCGTGACGCTCACGTAAATCGCACCGGCGTCATCGTCCTCGATATCCCCACGTTCCGCCTTAACGTACGTGATGGCATTGGTAGAGTCTTCCGAGAATCGATCGGTGCGCAGAAATGCGATATATGAGTCGTCGGCAACGATGAGGAGCTTTCCGTCGGGCGTTAGCGCTAGTCCAGTTGGTTGTGGCGACAACGGAATCGTATGAGTATACACGAAGCGGCCGGAGGTGCACTTCAGCACCGCTATGCCTGGTACTTGTACCGGGGTTTCGGGATTTATGGACACGAATGCCGTAACGGCGTCGGGCAGTTCCCTGACGGCAAACGGGCGGCCTGGAATCATCACCGTATACGACGCCTGAGTGGCGGCGAGACACGCCGCATCCGCGCGCGCATTCGAAGCGGCGGTGCCCGTGCATAGGCCGGTGATTAGCGCGAAGACAGAGGCGATCGCAACATTCCGAAGGTACGATGAACTCATTTCGCTCGAATCCTCGTTTTGAGAGTGCTCGCTGAAACGCGGATGGTTCTGGACCTGCTCTTTCATGACGTGTTTTTAGGGTTACGCCGGAATCAAAGTCCCGACAGGGAGAAAACGGTGCCACAGCCATTAGAGCAGGATCCCGAACCACCGAAATACGTCGTGCCATAGAGTACGCCGTTCAGGTAAAGGAGCGTCGTTATCGGGTCCGCGCCGTCCGGGCCGTCCTTGAAGCTGTGGAGCATCTTTTCCGTGCCTGACGTGGTGACACGGAAGACCACTCCGCAACCGGTGATGCTGGAGAAGGTCGCGCACTTGGTGCTCGCACCACCGAGTTGCGTCGCGCCATAAAGCACGCCCTTTACGTTGGTCAAGTTCCCCCACGGGAGTGCGCCATCATTTGGGGGGCCGTGG
>Ga0182024_10011778_pt1 | contig 17468 bp, 7 predicted proteins | sample P32metaG_FD_120480 | JGI IMG/M metagenome (GOLD analysis project Ga0182024, IMG submission 120480) | Permafrost microbial communities from Stordalen Mire, Sweden - P3-2 metaG (Illumina Assembly) | ecosystem: Environmental > Terrestrial > Soil > Wetlands > Permafrost | place: Sweden: Stordalen... | reverse complement strand
CTCGGCGTCCTGGCGGGATTCGCCGACCGTTTAACCATCATGTATGCGGGCAAACTCGTAGAAATGGGCGCAGTCGATGACGTGTTCTACCGCCCGCGAATGCCTTACACGATGGGGTTGCTCGGCTCGATCCCTCGCATCGACGCGGCCCCCGGAACCCCGCTGACACCTATTGAAGGCAATCCACCTTCTCTGACAAATCTGCCGCCGGGTTGTCCGTTCACGCCGCGCTGCCCGATACGCGTGGATGCCTGCCGCGAGAAGGAACCGGATCTCGTTCTCATGGACAGCTCCGGAGACGAGCACTTTGCCGCCTGCCATCGCAGCGCTGAAATCGAGCAGAAGAATCTCAAAGGCATAGATATCTTCCTCGCCTCTGCAGCGGTCCCTTCTCCGATCGCGGATATGCCCCGTGAAGGCCGAACCCCGGTGCTCCAGGTAACGGATCTCAAGAAGCACTATCCAATGTTCAGAGGGGCCATTCTGCAGCGGCGAGTCGGAACGATCTATGCGGTGGATGGAATCGACCTGGATGTTCGCGAGGGCGAAACGCTCGGCCTCGTCGGAGAATCGGGCTGCGGCAAGACAACGACGATCATGGAGATCCTCACTCTGGCCCGGCCGGCTTTCGGAAGCATTGAAGTGCTCGGCAGAAACACGGCCGGGATGACTGCCCGGGACCGCTTCAATATCCGTCGTGAGATCAGCGTAGTCTTTCAGGATCCGATGGCCTCGATCGATCCACGGATGCCGGTTTCCGACATTCTTGCAGAGCCGATGGTGACGCACGGCGTACCGGCAGAGGAGCGCACGAAGCGCATCGGGCAACTTCTAAAGATGGTCGGCCTGCGCCCCGAGCATACCAGCCGCTACCCTCAGGAATTTTCGGGCGGACAGCGCCAGCGCATCTGTATTGCCCGGGCCCTGGCTCTGAAGCCGAAGTTGCTGGTGCTGGATGAACCGGTTTCGGCGCTGGATGTATCCATCCGCGCCGGTGTCCTGAATTTGCTGGAAGAACTGAAGGCCGAACTGGGTCTCTCGTATCTATTCGTGGCGCACGATTTGTCTGTCGTGCGCCACATTTCCGATCGCGTCGCGGTGATGTATTTGGGGAGAATCGTGGAGACCGGCGAAGTGAACCTCGTTTTCAATCATCCGGCGCATCCTTATACGCAGGCGCTGCTTTCGGCGGCTCCGCTGCCCGATCCCGGTAAGGAACGCGCGCGGCGTCGCATAATTCTGAAAGGCGACCTGCCGAGTCCCGCGAACCCTCCCTCAGGTTGCCGTTTCCGTACCAGATGTCAGAAATTCGCTGACGAGTTAAACGACCAGCAGCGTCAAATATGTATGGATGTCGATCCTGTGTTATGCGATCAAGGCAATCAAGGCTCGGATCATCGCTCGGATCATGGTTCGGATCATCGCGCAGCGTGCCATTACGCCGAAGGAGAAAACTGAATTGAAGCGAAAAATATTCCTGATCACAATGCCCGCCGCAGCCCTGGTCCTCTTGGCGGCACTCGCCGGGTGCGGCTCCGGCGCGGAAAAGACCGGCGCCAGTGTCGTGCAGAAGTCCAATCCAATCGCGGACGAAAATCAGATGAATCCGCAACCGCGCGACAAAGTGCAGCAAGGCGGAAAATTGACCTGGGCGGTTGAGGCCGTGATCGTCAATTTCAATTACAACCAACTGGACGGGACCACCGGCTCCGGCAAGTGGGTACTTATGGCCATGTTGCCTCAGGTGTTTGTCTCCGATGCGCGCGCCAAGCCGATCTACGATCCCGATTACCTCAGTGGCGAACCCGAACTTACGCCAGGCCCTCCGCAGGTCGTGAAGTACAAGCTGAATCCAAAGGCGGTGTGGTTGGACGGTAGTCCGATCACTGCGGCCGACTTTATCGCAGAATGGAAAGCAATGTCCGGTAAGGACCCGGCGTTTCACATTGCATCCAGCAATGGATACGATCACGTCAAAAGCGTTACCCAGGGTGCGAATCCATTCGAAGTGATCGTCACTTTCAGCACGCCTTACGCCGACTGGAAAGGTCTGTTCTCACCGATCTATCCCGCTTCCACCAACACTCACCCAGAGATATTCAACACCGGCTGGAAAAACAGTATGCTCACCAGCGCAGGCCCCTTCCGCCTGGCAAGCTACGATGCCACGGCCAAGACTTACACGTTGGTCCCCAATGAAAAGTGGTGGGGCAACAAGCCCAAACTGGATCAGATTATTTTTCGAGTGATTGACAATGACGCGCAACCGAGTGCCATGGCCAACGGGGAAATCGACCTGATGGATGTCGGCCCGAGCGCGGATGAGTACAACAGAGTGAAGTCGATTCCAGGCGTGGACATTCGTGTTGCGGGCGGCCCGAATTTCCGGCACATCACGTTTAACGGCACCAGCCCGATGCTGAGGGATGTGCACGTACGGCAGGCGATCGTGATGGCCATCGATCGATCGGCTATCGCCAAGGCGGAACTGGGCCAGCTGCCGGTAAAACCAGTCGCACTCGGCAACCATATCTTCATGGAGAACCAGCAGGGGTATCAGGACAATTCAGGTGTCGTTGCCTACAATCCGGAAAAAGCGAAACAGATGCTGGATGCCGCAGGTTGGACAGTGCAGGGCAATAAGCGCGTAAAGAATGGCCAGACGTTGGCGATCAATCTTGTGATCCCGGGCGGTGTATCAGTCAGCCGCTCGGAATCCGAATTGATCCAGAATATGCTGGCACAGGTGAATGTCGGGGTTTCCATCAACACGGTGCCGACCGATAATTTCTTCGACAAATACATTACGCCGGGGCAGTTCGATATGACCGTATTTTCGTGGCTGGGCACGCCGTTTCCTGTCAGTGCTTCCCAATCGCTTTACCGGAAAATCGTGGGTGACAAGGTCCAGCAGAACTTTGCTCGCATCGGTAGCGATGAATTGGATCATGTGCTGGACCAGGCAGTGCAGGAACTCGATCCACAAAAGGCCATCGTGCTGGCAAACCAGGCGGACACGCTGATCTGGCAAGAGGTCCACTCGGTGACCAATTATCAGCGGCCGGATATCTGGGCTGCGAAGAAGGGTCTGGCCAACATTGGCGCCTACGGCTTCGCCGACCTCGCTTATGAAGATATTGGCTGGGTTAAGTTGGCAAGCGGCAATTAGCAGATTCCACCGCCTTCGAACGACGGCACCTCAGACCCAGTTCTTGTCTGAACACTCTGCGATTTCGCCCCGGATCAAGGCCATTGTAGGGAAGTTTGCCGATATGCATGCGTATGGTAAGGCCGTTTCACAGTACTTGGGAAATGTCCTTTCTTACTTTCACTAGTAGGCGAGCGTCCAGCCCAATCGATATTTTCGGTTCCATTGACGATCCACATCGTTGCGCCAGCCGCAAACAAGTTCCAATATTTTCTCGTTTTCTAGTAAGAGGAACATCGTACTGAAACGAACCCTAGTGTTCAGCACCATCATATCCTTCTTGCCGTACACGAATGTTTGTGAGCTCGGTCCCAGGTCTGCCGCGATGATTCGGGAAGTGGAACAGGGTTAACGAGCAGAAGAAGCGGCCGAAGTCAGAATCCATTATTGAATTTTGGTGAACGCGCCGATCGTCGGGTCGCGCCGGGCAAGCTATTGCCGCGATTGGCCGCCGGATCGATTTTCGCCTACAGCGCGGCAGAGATCCCCGTACCCGCGGCGGCGAAGACGGAGCTTATTTCCGCTTCAGCGATGGGAACGAAGCATTGCACAACCTGGGGATCAAACTGAGTGCCGCTGGAAGCCAAAAGCCGACGGATGGCTTCATCGAACGGCAATCCTTTTCGGTAGGGTCGGGAAGAAACCATGGCATCAAATGCGTCGATTACGGAAACGATGCGCGAACCAATAGGGATATCGTTATGAGCCAGTTTTGCGGGATAGCCCGTGCCGTCGAAATTTTCGTGGTGATGCAACGCAAAAAGACTTGCCCTTTCGAATCCCGGGATTAACCGCAGTACTGTCCAGCTATATTCCGGATGCTTCTTGACCACTTCATATTCTTCCGCTGTCAGCTTGGCGGGCTTATTGAGGATGGCATCCGGCACGCCGTTCTTGCCGATATCGTGCATCAGAGCAGCCACTTCCATGTCCGGCAAATCCTTTTGCTCGAAGCCTAGTTCCTGCGCAACCCGCATGGCCCACTCGGCCAAACGGGTACTGTGCACTCCTGTATTGAGGTCTTTCAAATCCAACATTTGGTTGAGAGCAAAAATGACCGAGCTGCGCAGGGATGAAACCTGCCCTTCCAGTTGCTTGATGCGCAGAGAGTCCGTCACCCACCCTAGTCCAGGTTGCACCGTGAGGGACGGAGGTGGTTGCGCCAGCGTGACCGTCACTTCGCACCCCACAGCCAGGCTTGGAGGGCCGAGTAAACATTCAGCCGTCCGTTGTTGAGATCCGGCGTGAGAAGTTGAGCATGTGCGAGCGCGCTGGCGGCATGCGCTTGCGTAAGCGGTGCTCGTGCGTTGAGCAAGAGACCGACTGTCCCAGTCACCAGCGGAGTGCTGAAGGACGTGCCGGAGGCGCTTGCATAGGTCCCGCCCGGGTAGGTGGTTACGACGTTTTCACCCGGTGCTGCAATCCAAACATCAGGCTTGCCGTAGTTTGACCAGGAAGATCTCACGTCTGAATCGGAGGTGGAGGCAACGCCGATAACGAGACCATTCATTGCCGCAGGGTACGCCGGTGTGCTGACACCCTCGTTACCCGCTGCGGCCACCAGAACGACTCCCTTTTGATTGGCGTAGGAAACGGCTTGCGAGAATGCCGAGGACGACGTGGTGAAATCAAAACTCATGTTCACGACGCTTGCGCCGTTATCCACGGCATAATATAAGGCTGCCACGATTTCCGAAAGATTCCCGGTGCCGTTCGCTGAGAACGCCTTGAGCGGGAGGATCTTGGATTGCGGGGCAGCGAGGTGGATGAGTCCGGCGGTCATGGTGCCATGGCCGAAATCGGAGTAGGGTCCGCCGTCCAATACCGCCACGGTTCTCTGATCCAAAACAGCCACCGTGCGCTGCTGAACAACTGCCGGTCCTGTGGCCTGATTGCCTGAGTCGTCGATCCCATTTTGCATTGAGGGTATATCCAGCCATTCGGAGGCTCCGGGCTGGTTGCGCGTAAAATCGTAACCTTGCAGCAGGACCCGATAGAGGGCGGGGTGGGTTGTATCCACACCCGTGTCGATATCAGCGATGATGCCAGTTCCGCTCAGATGAAATCCGTTCTGCGCGTTCTGCAGTTCAATGATCTGAGTGGCGGGCTGGTTTACATATCCATTCCAAACTACCGTGCCGTAATAATTTACGGGTGTCATGTCATAAAGCCCCGGGGCAGTAGTCGCGGCCGGCAAGAGGGGTATGGAAAGCACCTGGTCGGCTTCAACACTCACAATACCGAGGAGCCTCTCCAGCAGATTTAGCACACCGCCCAGAAGATTTTGCAGGAAGTTGCCTTTGGAAGAAGTCACCAGGTAAGTCCGGCCAATCGCGCCATCGAGTGCGCCCTGCACCTGGCAGCCCGCGGAAAGGCACAAATTCAATACGGATGTCAGTCCCTTCGTGGTCTGGACAATATAGCGCTGTTCCGCGGGTTGTTGTGCCCCAACGGAAGTCGCCCCGAAAAAGAGCGAGATAAGTACAAGCAGGATAGGAATTTGGCGCTTCATTTTTTGCGGGCTCCTGTTTTTTCAGCCAGTCCCGGGTATTAGTTGCCTCCGGGCACTTTCGGCGTGAAAGCAGTTTTTCACGCGCAGCATTTCTGGCCAATGGTACAGGTCACTCATTCTGGGCCCCTCCCAGTTCTAGTACGTTCGTTTTGTATCGATTGCACAAACAACCTTTCGTCCTGGAAGGGCTAGAACCATTTAGAGGAAGCGGGCTTTGCCGCGTCAAACGAACACACAGACACTAGGTTTGGTAGCGCCGGCGTCCCGCCGGCAGTTCTGTGTCGCGTCACGTATTCGAAAATTGCCGGCGGGACGCCGGCGCTACATGACGTACGGGAATGAAGAATGGTCGCCTGGGCAGGAGTTAGCAGATGTTTCAGGGTTCTGCTCTAGTCGGCTTTGCCGACCAGAAAAAATGGCGCCCAATAATAGGGATGGGTATATTGGGCTCTCATCTCAAGCATTGTTTGGCGCAGGGCCATGGGTTTGCCGAGGCCGGCATTCACGTTACGGTAAAACGCCTTCATGAACTCGGTAATCGATCGATCCCGGACGTTCCAAAGAGTCAGCAGCAGAGTGTCCGCGCCTGCGTAGAACATGCCCCGGAAAAGTCCCAGGAGTTCTTCACCGGAGGCCGCGGAGGCCATCTCCGTTGCGCACCCGGTAAAAGCAACGAGCTCAGCCGGCAGCTTCAGTTGGTACAGATCATAGAGATTCAATCGCGCATCGCCCAGGCGGATGCCCGAGAAGAGCGGGTTATCTTGCCGGAAATTGCCATGAGTGGCGATGTGAATGAACCTGCTTGTGGGCCCGCACTCCTTCAGCCTGTCAAGGGTAGCTTCGCTATTTACAAACAGACTTGCCGAAGGAAGGGCCGACGCTATATCACGCACCTCATCCAGAATTTCCGGAGTGTTTTCATCCGAAACTCCGAAGACCAGCGAACTCGATACTTTCCGTGGCGGATTGTTCTGGCATTGTGAAAAAATAATTGCGCTGGGCGCGTAAGAAATCGTGAAGGCGTCAATCAAGTAGGACGCTCCATCATAGAGGGCGTGGAAAGGGACATAATTCAAAGAGCCATGCGGCACGATTACGAGATGAGTTCCTTTCAATTTTTCTCGTATGGGGGAAATCAACTCCTCGTAGAGATCCTTCAGGTGAGAAAGCGCCGTGGCCAGCAGCGAGGCATCGTGCTCCCGCACGTATTGCGGTCCCAGCCGGAATTTTGAATTTTCGGATTGCAACAAGCGTAAAAGTTGAACGACGCGCGATGCCAGCGTAACACCGGCAATTTCAAATGAATCCCCCTGAACGACACAAGCAATGACGCGATCGCCGATCGTGAAATATTCCAGCAATGCAGCATTTTCCGGCAGTGAAGAACGAATGCCATCCAGCGAAGTTCCCTCGGGAAAGTCCGTCGCGCCTTCGCCAGTGGCTTGCATTTCACGCAGTGCGCGCAGGAATTCGGCTTCGCGCATGCTGGCTTGCTGCTGCAATTTCTCGACGCGATCGGGGGACTTTTCCTCGGCGTGAAGCTGTTCGATGTCAATCCGGTGGTAATACCAATTGAGTTCCTCCCTTAAATTCAGGATTTGGCGAACCATCTCGCTTTTCCCGTCGCCGGAAGGTGCCAGGGTGGAGCCGCTTCGAAGGAGCAAGTCGCTAAGGGTTCTTGATTTAGCCTCCTCAATATAGGCAAGTGCTTGCTCCATGGCGGTGGCATCCGGGCCTCTTTCCAGGCAGATTTCCACCAGGTCCTCGTACATCTCAAGCTTGTTCTTCAGGAATGGTATCTTTAATTCTTCATCGCGAAGATTGCTGCGCAGCAATGCCCGCGACTCGACTGCCTTCTGCAAAAAAGTCCAAGCCGTTCCGCTATCGTTCAATGCGCGCTGAATTTTGCCCATCAGCGCATGCGCCTGGTAATGGAGCGCCGAGGCTTCCGATCCCTGCAACTCGTTCAATGCCACGTTACAGTCGCATTCGGCCGAGCGAACGTCACCGTTGCTCAGCGATATTCGCGCCAGGACCAGATTGCACAGAATAGATTTGCCCCGCAAAGTGGAGGTTGCGAAGAACGACTTTGCGCTCTGGCACAGGCTGCGCGCTTCAAACAAGCGTCCCTGCTCCAGGAGGACCAGGGCCTGGTAAAGATCAATCAACCAGGGCCATACCGCATTCTTCTCGGACACAAATTTCTTCCTGGCCTCCTGGAATAATTCAATGGCCCGAAAGGCTTTTCCTTGCTGGCTGAGAGCTATAGCCTCATTTGCCAGGCACTTAGTTTCCTCGTAGCCGTTGCCGTTTTCCTGAAAAAGCCTGCGCCCCTCGCGCGCCATTTCCGCGGCCTCCGCGCTCAAGTTGAGTTCCAGGTAGATTTCGGACAAATCGAGGTGATTGAGAGCAAACTGATAAACGTCGCCGTTGGCGCGGCACTCTTCGCGGTTGGCAAGCAGCATTTGTATAGCGCGGCTGTACTCCCCCCTAAGGTAGTACAGCCATGCGATGTTGTAATCGGCATGAGCCGTGAGCAAAGTCATGCCATTTTTCTGGCAGAATTCCCTGGCTTCTTGATATGTCCGCAACGCACGTGGAAAATCGTTTAAGGCAATCAGGCAGACAGCCAAATTGCTCAGCACCGCCGCGGTGGCTTCATTGTCCTGCAGGGATGAGAGGACCTCGTGGGAACGCTGGTAATAGGTAAGCGCCTCCTCGAAACGATCTTGCCGGTGAAGCATATTACCCACGTTGATATCCAGGCGCGCGAGACGCCGTTCTTCTTTTAAGGCGGTGAAGATTGCTCGAGCCCGATCCGCGGAGAGGAGGGCCTTGTCGTATTCGCCCAGCAGAATGTAGGGCTGTAAGGAACTGCTGAGGGTAATGGCGAACTCGAGGTCATTTCCCGAGGCTTCAAATGCTTCCAGCGCTTGCTGGTAAAACTCAATCGAATCCTTGTTCTTGCCAAGTACGTATAGCGCGTTGGCCTTGGCGCGCAGGCCACGACCGAGGGATTCGCGATGGCCGATCGTTTGGGCGATGCCGAGAGTGAGTTCCGCAAGCGACAGCGCGAATTCTGCATTTATCCTGACTTGTTCATGAACAGCTTGCGCCAGGCGAGTGACTGCTTCGGGACACAAACTTTGCGGGTGGCGCGCCATGAATTCCCGGCGCAGGGGATCGGTGGGGATCCCGATCAACTCCTGAACAAATTGCTCCACTTGCCCCCATGTACCTTCTATTGCGCTCGCCTCGGGTCCCACCTTCTCATCTGATTTCGGAGGCGTCATAGGGTCGGATAGTGAATGAAAGCGCCAGGATCTGCAAGCCTCTCAATTGCAACACCTTGCTTGCATTTTGCAAATCCTAGCATATCCGCAAACGGAAAGTCTCGTGCCGCGGGTTGTTGGCATCGACCGGTTGACCTGGCACATCTTCTCGGAATGTGACTTTTTCGACTGGTTCCCAGTTGTCGAGAATCCCGTTTCTCAGGCGTTGGCGGCACTCGATGTCCTAGAATTGAATGCCGGAATTTGTATGAGTGAAATACGAATCGAAGCATTGGTGATAAGCCCCGGCGAGTTGGGGCGGCTCAAAGTATCGAGGGGCCGAGGTAACTGGCAATCTGTTCGCGACGTTATTTCTTAAAGCTGGCGTCATAGGCCGCTTTAGCGATTCGCGCAATGATTTGCTCACGTATCGTTTGATCCGCTCGCGAATCCGTTACGAACACGGCGATGGCGAGCGCTCGGCCATCCGGCAACGGAATGAGGCCGATATCGTTCGTTGCTTGAGCTAATCCCGCATCGACATCCGATGTGCCAGATTTGTGAGCGACCAGGAAATCATCGGGAAGATTCGCATCCAAGCGCGCAGTATGCCGTGCGGGGGTCATCCAGCCGAATAAAAGCTTCTGATGCTCTATGGAAATGGGTGGCTTGTCCGCCAGCAGGCGAAGCAACTGCACTGCCCCGGCAGGCTCGATCCAATTGCGGTATTGTGCCTGAGGTTCTCGATGAAGCGCACCTTCGCTCGCGAAACACGGCATCACTTGTCGGCAAAGTCCAGTGAAGTTCTATAAAGGGAGAAGTCAAGAAAAAATACTTCTCAGTCGGCCGGAGTTTTTCTTGCTTCGCAGCCCCCCTGACCGAGCAAGATCTGTTCTGACCGATCGCAACATGTGCTCCGCTGCGGGGCACTGCGACCCCGTGGTTTGGGTTTTCTCTACCAGCGGTTTTCATTGTCTCTTCGCGACGAAGCGTGTCAGTTCCGAAACCAACAAAGCAGAACGGCGCTCAAATTTGGCGACCATAGTTCTATTTGGGACTCGTTGCAACGGGCCAACCGATTCTGTCAATTTCAAGCCTAATTCGTTCTTCAAACCTGCGATCGATCGCTTACTTCAAGAATAAAACGCGACGTACAGCAGACCTCACCCCGGCCGTTCAGCGTTTTGGCAAGAAGATGGTGTTCGTGGCGTGGGGCACGTTTTTGTAGGGGACCATTATAGGGTTGCGAGCGGCCGCCGGGCGGGCCGGTGTACCCGCGTCTTGCGCGCGTGCGGGTGGATGTGAATGAGATGCGTTCATCGGGACTGTCTCTGCGGAAGCGTAAGGCAATGGCGGAGGCTCAGTAAACGAGGATAGGTCCAATACGGCCACGCCGGTGCCGTTGGCACCGGTTATGGCAAGCAGCACGTTGTCTTTTCCGTCCTCCACCAATGCGTCGTAGTTTTGCGAAAGGGCGAACGGAAGCAAGAGCCGGTTGCGAAGGGTCCCGAGACGCCCGTCGAATACGTCCACACCGTTTATCGAAGGCTGGAAAAGCAGGCTGCCATCCGGGCTGAGCTTGGTGCCGTAAACGTAGAAGATATTCAGCGCCTCCCGATCGTTCAAAGTGAGGAAGGATTCCGCATTCAGATCGGAGTCATACAAATAACTGGTGGCCTCGAACTGAATTTGATTCTTGGAAAGAGTGAGGTCGTAGTCGCCATAGCAGCAACCTGGATCTGTCGATGCCAGAAGGTATTGGTACGTGGTTGTATCCACACTGAAGACCAGTCCATCCTCATTGAAATATACACGCGTGTTGTCAGCGTTGAGAGCTACCTTCGGATAAAGGCCGACGCCGCCTGCTCCTGAGCCGACATCAAAAGGGCCCAGGCTTGTCAACACTTTGGAAGTTGTATCGAAGGAGTAAAATCCCAAGCCACCCGGAAGATTAACCACTAGATATGCAACGCCGCTGTCACTTATGGCGATAGCGTCTGGGCTAGCGGTCGAACCCGGCTGCAAGCCGGGAATGATGATAGGTAGGGTTTGAACGGAAGTTGTTTTCGCCGGATCCACCAGATAAATTACATCCGCTTGCGCATCGGCGATGGCGAGTTTGCTGCCATCAGAGGAGAGCGAGATTCCCCACAGTCGCTGCGTGGCACCCGCCGGAGCCGGAAGACTGATCGGCGTCAGCCATTTTCCCTGTGCGAGCGAAAGGACCTGAACCTTGTTCGTATCTGTGAAGTAATACCGATCGCGGATCGGATCGTAGATGCCCTGCGCCAGCGCGGCACCTGGGAGAGGGAATTGAGGCGCAGGGGGCAAGTAGTTCAGAGCGCCTGCGGCCGTGGCGCTGCCCGAGCTGGTTGTAACGGTGACATCGGCGGTTCCGGCTGAACCTTCGGGAATCGTATAGGTGACAGACTGCATGGGATATGGCGGCCCGAAATATGGAAAGGCGCTGGGGATGAATGCAGTCACCGGAGCAGGCTTTCCGCCGACAGTTACATGCAAATCGGTTGGAATTGGAGTGTTGGCGATACCGGCCGGACCGAATCCGAAACCGTAAATGATTCCCGCCGCCCCGCCGTCGGCCGTGGTCGAATCCGGCGTTACCTCCAGAATCGTCGGACCGTAGCTGAAGGCCTTCGGAAGGATTTGTAAACCGCCATCGCGAGTGAAAGAGTAGACATCCACCGGACCGGCAGGACCCGGGGGAGTAATCAGGGTAATGTTACCGTTCGAACCCGAGACGCCGGTTGCTAACTGGCCGCCAAAAAAGACCATGCTCGGAACAGTGACGGTCGACGGCGTGTTCCATCCGGTTGGAGTCCCGCCTTCGACGGGTCCCGTTGCTGGATAGAGATAGCCGTTCACGAACTGAGTGCCGACCGGACCGGTGCGCAACGTGGTCGTGTCGATGAAGCCAAATCCTTCCTCCATGGGACCGGCGAGAAGCCCCGTGCCGTCAAACGCTCCAAAATTCGGCCCCGAACCTGGTCCCACAGTAAAGCCGCCGCCCTGAGCCTGTACGACAAGATTCGGCAGCCAACCCGTCAGTTGGTAAGTCGATACGTCATACGCGAAAATGGTTGGTTCGCTCGAGACATACAACAGCCTGGAGTCCGGACTGAAAATAAAACTGGAATCACTTGCGGTGTCACCCGCAACGCTGAACGCCGCGACCTGCGCCAGTGTGTGTGCGTCAATAAGAACCACAGTATTGTAAGAAGGGGCAGCGGCCGGAAGCGCGATGAGCCTACCATCCGGTGATACGACAATTTTCAAGGATCGACCGTTGTTTCCACCCTGAATGTACTGCCCTGTGGTTGCATTCAATTCACATACATCACTTCCGTTGGTGGTGCCAATGAGGATTGCCGAGCGATCTGCGGTTAGCTCGATCGCGCCGATTTCGGACAAGCCTCCGCACAGTGGAACCGTCGGTTCGCCATTAAACCCTGGAGCGCCATATACCGTAATGGAATTGTCGGCGGGATTCCACAGAGCGACGGTGCTCGATCCATCGATGCTGGGAATTCCGCCGGGCTCTCCCAAAAGCGCCAGCCGGCCGTCGGCCAAAGCCAGAGCCGAAAAGGACTGAAATCCGTAAGGGCCTATCTGCGAGGCGATAAATCGTTTTGTAACGGTCATCGAGACAGGATTAATCGTATAAACGTCGCCGATAACGGTTCCCACATAAATCGTAGTGTGGTCGGGCGATTCATCGATCGTGTATGCGCCTGGAACCGCGATGCTTGCGACTTTCGTTTCTGTCATCGAATCGATCGCGAACACTTGGTTAGCCGACGGGTCCGTGACGAAAAAGCGCGATGTCGGACTATCGAAGATTGTCCAGTGTGTGTTGATCGAAAAAGGGTATTCCGTTACAGCGTCGGTCCGCAGATATTTCGTTCGGAGCGAAGCGATCATTGGATTTGGTGCCAGCACTTTCAAACCGAGGGATGTGTTGTGGCTTAGCAAACCCGAGGTGCCTGCGAAGGTCACGGATTGCGAAGCCGAAGCCGTGCTGGTCGTGGCCGAGAAAGTTATGGTGAGCGGTGTCCCTGGAGTCACGGTCATGGGAATCGCAGAAACCGTAACGCCGGCTGGAAGCCCCGTGATTTGTATCGAGACAGCCGAGGAGAAGCCATTCAACGGAGTCACGGACAAAGACGTAGTCGCGGAACCACCCGAGCCCATGGAAATGGTAGAGGGAGTCACTGTCAATTCGAAATCCGGCGTGGGAGGTGGGGAGTTGCCAGCGCCGCCGCTGCTTCCTCCGCATCCGCAGAAAATCAGCACGAGTAGCAGCGCGGGAGTGCGGCTCCAACGAGGACACAAACGCTCGAAGACGCAAAAGTAGTCCCACATCATAGATTATTGCGATAAACGAAACTGTCCGGAAGCGTTATTTACTATGTTAGTATGCTCATAACAAATTGGGGAGTCAAACGATTTCCTAGTCCGCATGCGATCGAAGACTGGGAAAAGGAACGAATGCAGTCTGATCTCGCATATTCACGTGAAGGCTTTTCCTTTCATAGTGCGTTTTGCAAATGTGAAATTGATGAGGAACTTCTCGCCGCATTTTCTTCGCGGGATCGCCTGCTGCAGCCTGTTGGCCGCGGCAGGCTCCTCGTCTGTCTTGGCGCAAACGTTTCAGAACCCTCCGCTGATCGCCACCAACACAGATCCATTGGCCATCGCCACGGCCGACGTAAATAAGGACGGAAACCCCGATCTGATCTACGTGGACGGTTCCGCCAACAACCAGCATGCAATTCACATCCTGCTTGGCAACGGCGACGGAACGTTCACCCATGGGCAGGACCTCGACCTTCCCGCAAACGCCTGCTGCGTCCTCACCGTCGAGGACGTCACGAACGACGGCAAGCCGGATTTGATTCTGGGAGGAAGCAGTGGCTTCACTGGCGAAATTGCAGTGTTTGTCGGAAACGGTGATGGGACCTTTCAAGCCCCTATTCTTTCGACCATTCAGCCTGGCAATCTTGGCGCTTATGTCGTTTTCAGAGGCAGTTTTGCCGTCGGCGACATCAAAGGTGATGGCAAACCGGATCTCGCAATCCTCGACATCTTAAACCAATGCGTTTACACATTGCTTGGCGACGGGGCGGGGGATTTCGTCCTCGGTTCCGTAATCCCCGTAGGGGCTACGGGCGTGGTTTACCTGGCTGATCTGAATGGTGACAACAAATTAGATATGATCGTCACCGATCCAATCGGAGCCGTTTTTTTTGTCGCGCTCGGAAACGAGGACGGGACTTTCTCAAACTTCACTTTGTACCAAATGGGGATGCCAGCCGACGGGCCTCTTCTCTTAACCGATATTGATGGAGACGGCCGTTTGGATGTGCTTGTATCTTATCACCTCGGGCAGATCGGATATTTCAAAGGCAACCCGGACGGCACATTCTCCTCGCTGATTCCCCTGGGAGCGTCGCCTTCGACTGGCGAACTGATTGCTGCCATCGATGTCAATTCGGACGGAATTTTGGATCTGATGTTCATCACCAACAGCGGAATTGTCGTCACGTTGGGGCAGAGCGGCCTCACATTTGGGCCGCCTCTGACGACCATATCCGGCGGCTCAACAAGCCCGTACACGAGTTTACCCATTTCACCAGTCGCGGCAGACTTCAATGGCGATGGACATGTTGACCTCGCCGAAGTGGCAGAGGGGGGAATCTCCTTGCTCTTTGGGAAGGGAGGCGGCACCTTTTCCAGTGTGAGCTTCTATGACCTCGGACAAATTGTCGGTGCCGTTGCCGCGGGAGACTTCACAGGTAACCAGATCCCGGACATTGCCGTGACCCTGCCCGCGCCTTTTCCGCGGCTTCTTCTGGGCGATGGCCACGGCGCATTCACCCTAGGCCCAGACCCCAATTCCAGTTACGGCTCGCAAGCCGCCGACACCAACATTGAAACAGGTGATTTTAACGGCGACGGAAAGACGGATATAGATCATGGGACCCAAAGCCTTTACGCGCCCTCAATCGGCAGCCAGTTCATCGCGTTCGGTAACGGGGACGGTACTTTCAACCCGTCCGTGAGTGTGCCAGACGCATCGCCCCTTGTGGCCGACTTCAACAATGACGGGCGCAGCGACATGATTTCGATCAATGGGCTGACCGTATCCGTTCTGTTGGGACAGGCGAATGGAACCTTTAAGCTTGTCACGACCGCCTTGCGCACCCCATCATCCACGATCGGAGTCGGCGACGTGAACAAGGACGGCAAACTCGATCTGGTTGTCAATTATTCCGACCACATCGAGATATGGCTCGGGAACGGCGATGGTACTTTTTCACTCTTCACGTCGATGGATAACCAGGGACTTGCGTTTGCCCCAATCGACGCGGTTGCCGATATCGATGGTGACGGAAATCCGGACATGCTCTTCGTTGTGAACACTGGCTCCCTTCCCGGAAACCCCTATCTGACGATTTTCTACGGCAACGGCGACGGCACATTTCAGCCGCCGGTCACTCTCCCCACATCTCATCAGTACACGCAGGCAATTGTGGCTGATCTGAATCGCGACAATTTGCCGGATCTGGTCTTGACTGACGGCGCCACCATCGCGACGATAAGCAACTTGGGGGGACGCAAGTTCGATTCGGAGCATTTTTATATTGCCGGGCGCTCGTTGTCATGGCTGAGTGTGGCGGACGTGAACGGAGACGGCTTTCCCGACATCGTGGCCGCAAATCCGGGGGCGACAACGGTCACCGTGCTGCTGAACCAACCTAATGGCGTCTCTCCCGAGGGTGCGGCAACCATTGGAAATCTTGCCTTCGCGCCTGATCCGTCCATCTCAGGGCAGCCCTTTACGATCACTTTAGCATTAACTGGGGCTGTATCCGGTGCGCCGGTGCCATCCGGTTCCGTGGAATTTAGTGTCGAAGGAGGGGTCCTTGGTACGGCGTCGCTAGTCAACGGAGCTTGCAGTTTCATGGTAACCCTCAATTTGATTCAGGGTCAACACACAGTCGTAGCCACGTATTCAGGTGATGCCAGCTATGCGCCGAAGAGCTTCGCGGCCTTTCAGACTGTAAATGCTCCGACATACCCCACGCAAACCGCCTTATCCGCTGTTCCCACAGTCCTGCTAACCAGTCAGACACTGCGCCTTACCGCGACAGTGACGAGTACTCCCAAGGTTCCTAATGGCGTTGTCACCTTTTTGGATGGCACCAACACACTTGGACCGGCCACGGTAAACTCAAGCGGCATCGCATATTTTGATACGGCTCTACTCGCGGCTGGAACGCATTCTCTGACTGCGATCTATCAGGGCTTTACACAACTAGGGTTCTCGGGGACGGGACGAAACTACACGGCAGCGGTCTTCACAGCGAGCTCGTCCGTTCCGGTCACTGTCACTGTGACCTCGAATGCCACCGTCACCAACCTTTCGCCCTCCACCGAGTCGCTGGTGGCTGGGGCGGTGATAACCCTCACGGCAAACGTAAGCTCCGGCGCGAGCGTGCCTTTTGGAGGCATTTCCTTTTATGACGGAATCTCTTTGCTGAGTACGCTGGGCCTGAATGCGGACGGCAGCGCCAGCTTCAGCACCGCTTCGCTCTCCACGGGAACACACAATCTGACGGCGGCCTACAACTCCAATGGACCTTTTGCAGGAAGCACTTCCCTTGGGGCAACGATCTCCATTTTGGCCGCGCCTGCCTCTTCGCTGCAGCCCGCGGTTTCCTTGGTTCCGGAGATGAATGCGCCGGACGGACAAATGCTCTTGAAAGCCAAGGTGAGAATCCGCGTCGGCACTCCTCAAGGGATGGTGACTTTCCTGGATAACGGCGTGATTCTGGGGACAGCACACACGGATTCGACAGGAACAGCCACTTTGAACGCAAGAGTACAGGAAAGCGGGATTCACGACTTGAGTGCCAGTTTTTCCGGCAGCGCTGGACAGGCAATTGCTCCCGGCGCCTCTCCTGAACTCCAAGATCAATGGCCGGCGAGCGGACCCGGATATTCCTTAAACCTCGGTGGGGACTCGGTGGAGGTCTCATCCGGGGAATCCAATTCACTTCCAGTCAGCATCGTCCCGGTGGGTGCATTCGCGGGGCAAGTTCACCTGTCCTGTATTTCGGGCCTGCCACAAGGGTTCATCTGCAGCTTCTCGCCCAGCACATTGCAATCCGGGCAAATGTCGATATTGACCCTCCAACCGATCGCCAAATCGGCGAGGGGACTGCAATGGAAGCGAGGATTTGAAGTAATCGAAATAGCGGTCGCACTAATCATTTTGGCCGGCCGGCGGCGGCGCGTCCCCGCGTGCGCCTTTATTTTGCTGTTGGTTGGCTTGATGCTCGTTGGAATGAATGGTTGCTCCAAGCCGTCTTCGTTCGGGGGGCCATCGCAGATCGAAGTTCTCACCGTTCGATCGTCTTCAGGTACCGGTCCATCTTCGATTGTCCACTCCGCG
>Ga0182024_10011777_pt1 | contig 17469 bp, 14 predicted proteins | sample P32metaG_FD_120480 | JGI IMG/M metagenome (GOLD analysis project Ga0182024, IMG submission 120480) | Permafrost microbial communities from Stordalen Mire, Sweden - P3-2 metaG (Illumina Assembly) | ecosystem: Environmental > Terrestrial > Soil > Wetlands > Permafrost | place: Sweden: Stordalen... | reverse complement strand
TACCCTCAAAATAAAAATTGCAGGATTTCAGCGTTCTTCACGCCAAAACCTTGCAATTTTCTGCTACGAAAATCAACTCGATTCGTATGCAAAAGACCGTTTATTTAATTTTTAACGAAGGACACAATAGCGCAGTAGCACGTTTCCAAAGCTACCGATTACGGGGCCTGCAAGTAGCGCGGACGCCTAACTCAGAGGGAAAGCCGGCGGAACAAAAGCAAAAGTCCGCGCGAAGAACCACATAAAGAAGAGAACCAAAACGGTATTCACAACCAAGTAGAGCAATCCATAGCCGATCAAATCGCGGGCCTTGATCTTCAGAATGCCGAGCAGCGGCAGCATCCAAAAAGGATTAACCAGGTTCGGCAAGGCCTCCGCCGTATTGTAAATCTGCACGACCCACCCGAGATTCACATGAAGTTGCGTTGCCGCCTGCAGGACGTAGGGCGCCTCAATCACCCATTTGCTTCCGCCAGAGGGCACGAAAAGTCCCAAAATTCCCGAGTAGATCGCGACCAGCACTGGAAAGGTGCCGTGCGATGAGGCGCGCACGAAGAAACTCGCTAGTTCGCGGGATATAGGGGACATGGTGACGATGCCAAAGATGCCCCCATAAAATGGAAACTGAATCAGCACGCCCGCGGTCGCGGGAACAGCGTTGTTCACGGAGCGAGTAAATGAGCGGGGGCGCCAGTGCAGGAGAAGGCCCGTCATCAAGAACAAAAAGTTATACGTGTTCAGGTCCAGCGCGGCCAGCGGCCCCCGCGCGGCGAGAACCTGCGCAATGTAAACAAAGCCAAGAACTCCGATCAGGATCGAAAGCACCGGCGCGTATTCCAGCCATTCGGCGGGCTTCTGACGCTCCTCCAATTTCTCCATCCGAAGGCCTTCGGTGACGCCGAAGGATTCCGCCGTCTTCACGGAACTGGCAGGCGCGGAAAGGTACGCTACCGCAACGGAGGAGACCATCAAGATGGCAGCCATCGTCAGGCTTTGCCATGTATAGAGAGTTTCACGCAATGGAATCACACCGCTGATTTTCAAAAGTGCGGGTGGAATCGAGGAAGGAGTGGCCATCAAAAGGGCCGCCGAGGACGAGAGCCCCAGAGCCCACACAGTGCAATTGCCGAGGTACGATGCGGCTCCGATGGCGCGGTAGTCAATCCGACGAATATTCTTTACGATTTCCCGTACGAGCAGTCCGGAAAAAATCAAACAAAAGCCCCAGCTGATCATGGCCGTGGCGATGGAGAAAAATGCAGCGAAGGCGATGGCGGCGCGCGGCGTCTTGGGAATGCGGGCCAGCCGGCGGATCAATCGATAGACGGGCGGCGAAGTGGCTACGACATAACCGCCCACGATAATGATCGTCATTTGCATGGTGAACGGAATCAGACTCCAAAATCCGTCGCCAAAATATTTGACGAGATCGCGCGGAGGAGTTCCTAAAGAGAGGCCGATGAGAAAAACGACGATCAGCGCTGCGAGGGCGAAGACGAAGGCGTCGGGAAACCACTTCTCGGACCAATCCGCCAGCGCCATGCCGAGGCGCGCAAAAGAGCCCGCGGAAACCTCCGCGCTCACAGAGCTTTCAGTGAATTCTGTTTTGGGCACGTGCGCCTTTCACCGCTGTCGTTTGTATGATTCCGAAAGCTAGACGGAGTTCCGGTGCCGAGATTGAATTAGAGCTTGAGCGAAATCGCGGGCAAATAGTAGCAGATATTCGAATTGCGCGGGCATCAGAGGCGAGGTAGTGACCCATTTCGGTTGGAGCAGGTACGCTTTATAATCAGCCCGAGGAACTTCCGATGGATTCAGTTCTCCTACTCTGGTATGTCCACGCTCCCGATAGTCACGATGAGAATGAGTTGTTTATCGGCGCATATCGCACGGAAGAAGACGCAAGAGCCGCTATCGAGCGTCTCAAGAATAGGCCTGGATTTGTGAACGCACCGGAAGGGTTCCAGATTTCTCCTTGTGAGATAAATCAAGATCACTGGACAGAAGGATTCATTTTCACTACAGATTGAAAATCAAACCGAGTCAGCAACCGATCCTCAAAAGACGCAGAGCTGTAATTAATTCTTGCTGGGATTTTGCGCGGCGATGACGCGAAGGCCGTCATAAACGCGCTGCGCGTGACTGCGAGGGAGGTCGGTGGTCAATTCTTCCAGGGTTAACTGTTGAAGGCGGGCGACGCTGCCGTAACGCCGGAGAAGCTTTTGCGCCGTGCGCGCGCCCACGCCGGGAATCTCCGTAAGCGAAGTGCGGAGCCGCCGGCTTGATCTTCTCTGGCGGTGAAATGTGACAGCGAAACGGTGTGTCTCATCGCGGATTTGCTGGATCAGGTGCAGAACGGGCGAATGATGATCGAGCACGACAGGCTCATCTTCTCGGCCAAGAACGTACAAAATTTCCTCTTTCTTCGCGATGCTCGCAATCGGCTGGTTGATGATCTCGAGCTTTTCAAGCGCCGCGGCAGCGGCATGCAGTTGTCCGATGCCGCCGTCGATCAAGATCAGGCTCGGCAGAGACTTCCCTTCCTCAAGCACGCGGCGATAGCGGCGTTCGACTGCCTCGCGCATGCTGGCGAAATCATCTCTCAGGCGGCCTTCCGATTTGTCGAGACTTTCGGCCATGGCCTCGCCGCGAATGATGAATTTCCGGTAATCGGATTTTTTCATCTTGCCGTTCTCCCACACCACCATCGACGCGACGGTGTCCGAACCCTGAATGTGCGAAATATCAAAGCACTCGATCCGCTTGGGCGGTTCCGGAAGGCCTAACGCGGATTCAAGGGCTTCGGCAATCGCCCTTGCCGTGGGCTTCAGAACGCGGAAACGCTGCATGAAGGATTGTTGTGCGTTCTTTTCCACGAGTTCGAGAAACGCGTGCTTTTGGCCCCGCTGCGGGTTGAGGATTTCGGCGCGATGCCCCGCCGTTTCCGTGAGAACTTCTTCCAGCAGCGCCCTGTCTTCAAAATCCATGGGCGTGTGGATGTAGCGCGGAAGATACGCCGCATCCAGATAAAGCTGCTTCAGCAAAGACGGCAGAAATTCGGCGGGATCGAATTCGTCTTGATCTTCCCAGTAGAAATCGCGGCGGTCCACCACGCGGCCTCCGCGCAAGTGGAAAAGGTTCACGGCAACGTGCGGAGGCTCCGCGTACCAGGCGAGAACGTCGGTATCGTCTCCTTCGGCCGCGGCAATTTTCTGGCGCTCTTCCATTTCGGCCAGAGTATTCAAGAGGTCGCGATAACTCGCCGCCTCTTCATAGCGCTGCTCCTCCGAGGCGCGCTCCATGCGTTCCTTCAAACTGTGGGAGAGATCGTTGCGCCGCCCTTCCAAAAACAGGCGAACGTCGCGCGCGCCTTCGGCATAGCGGGCGTCCGTCACCAGCGTTTCCACGCACGGCCCAAGGCAACGGTGAATGTAATATTGCAGGCACGGACGCGGGTGGCGGCGCGTGAGATCCACGGTACAGGACGGCACGAGAAAATTTTTGTGAATCAGGTTGACCAGGCGATACGCGAGACGCGCGGGGAAATACGGGCCGAAGTATATGGAGCCGTCCTTTTTCAAGCGGCGCGTTACGTACACCCTCGGATACTTCTCGAATGCGGTGTAGCGGATGTAGGGATAAGTCTTGTCATCGCGGAGCAGGACGTTGAACTTCGGTTTGTGCTGCTTGATCAGGTTATTTTCGAGCGCAAGCGCCTCTTTTTCGTTATCGACGATGATGTAGTTGAGATCGGCGATTTCGCGAACGAGCGAACCCGTTTTCGCATCCTGCCACCGGGACTCCAGAAAGTAAGACTTGACGCGGCCACGCAACGACCGGGCTTTACCGACGTAAAGAATGGTTCCGGCTGCGTCCTGAAAGAGGTACACCCCGGGCTCGGTGGGCAAATTCGAGACTTTTTCGCGGAGTTCCATGTGGAGGCGCGTTACAATGGACGAGGATGCTCCCGAAGGTTAGTAGCCGGGCGGGAGACAACCTCTATGATAGCAAACGCAGTCTAAAGCCGCAGACAACAACCGATGCCGCGCAAAACCTTGTTACCGCTCGCGTTAATTTTGCTTGCGACACCGTGCCGCTTGGCGGCGCGTCCGCGGCGGGACCCGAAGCCTGCCTCGCAGGATGCAAAGAAGCAGTCGGATGGCGAGTCGTCCTCGTTAAAGCCCGACGATTCGTCATCTTCAAAGCCTCCGGGAAACGGGTCGGGACCGAACTACGATCCCTACCACGCGGAGCAGGATGTAGAGATCGGCACCTTCTACATGCACAAAGGCGATGTCGACGCGGCCATCGGGCGATTCGAAGATGCAATCCGCCTGCGAGCCAACTTCGCAAAACCGAGAATTCTGCTGGCCGAAGCGTATGAAAAGAAAGGCGATAAAGCCAACGAGTTGAAGTATTACAAAGAATACCTGCAGGTCTTCCCCGACGCGCCGGATGCAAAAAAAATCCGCCAGAAAATCGAAAAACTAGCGAACCGTTAGGAACCCTCTCGCCTGGCTGGCATCAAAAAGATGCCCGCTACCCCGCTGGAAAATACCGGAGGAATTTCGTTGCCCGTTGATAATCCGCGAAGCGCTTCTCCTCTTCGCGGAATCGGACTGAATGCGACTCCCGGCGGCATCTTACAAACCGCATCGGATGCTTCACGTGGAGCATCTCGTGATACAAAACGTACTCCACCACAAAATCGGGAACGTTTGCATGGTCAAGGCGCCGATTGATCAGAATCTGATTCAAGGCCGGATCGAAGCAGCCAAGCTGCGAACGCCAATCCCGCAGGCTCCATCCAAGAGCGGGCCGTGTTAAAGAAGCCTGAAAATATATTCCATTGAGCCGATCGAACAGCGCAGCAAGATCATGATGCGCCCCGGCGGACCTGGGTTCGACCCGGCGCGCGCGGCGCTGCCGCAACCGCAGCACGTGCCGCCGTGTCGCGCGGGCGTAAGAAAATTCGCGATAGGCGTCGAGAAGCTCGGAAGGCGGCCGGCGGCGGTAGAGACGTCCCAACAAAATGGCCGCAGTGGCTTCCACGACGGAACGGGGCGCTTCACGAAGCACGTCGGAAAGACGGACGTGCGCAATATCCTCGCGCAATCGGATCGTGTGGGTGAGACCGGAATAAGGATGGTACTCGACGATAAAATTCGGAGGCCGGCCTTCGCATCCGAGCCGCGTGTATATGCGGCGGAAAATACCGTCGCCACCGGGCACGAATCGATCGAAACGGTCCGATTTCCTCACTGCTTCCTCCGCACAGGAGCAGCGGGAGTTTCTTTTTCGGCGTCGCCTGCGTCGGAGAGAGCGTCTTTGGTTCCGTCAATGGCGTCTTCGAGAGAGTCTTTATAATCGTCGAAATCCGGACCGGGCTTATCATACTTCTCGAGAGTGTCGAGGAAGTTCTGGTCTTTCGATTTCATCGATTTCAGCGCTTCGCGAATATCCACGTGTTTTTCCTGCGCGTCGTCTATCTGGTCGGCGGCATCGTCCACGCATCCCACGTAGCCGTTGAGCAAAGTGTTGAGGATCTCGATCCGGCGGGGCTCCTGAACGGGCCGATGGATTTCATACTCGAACTTTTTCAAACGGTCCTCGGCAAAGGAAATGTATAAATCAATCCGAGCCGCGGGAGAGGGCGTATCGCGGATTTTGTCCGACTCCGCGTCGGTGAGGTAATCCTTCTGTTGCGGAGGGGCCGGCACGCGAGCGGCGGCCAACGCGGTCAAGGCCAAAGCGCCGCAAAAGAGCGGCAAGTAATGCCGGTAGCTGACGCGTCCTCCTAATCTCACGGTTTTTCCTCGTGCGTATCCTTGTCGTCTTGACTCGGGAAAATCTCGCGGATCAGATGGCGATCCAATCCGTCGAGATCGTTGCGCAAAACTCGGAATAATCCTTGTTCATCGGGCGTGAAGCTCACCAGAATATCGTCCAAGCGGCGCAACGATTCCCGGAGAGAAAGCTCCAATTCCTTGAATCCGGAGGGGTGCTTTTCCACGTTGACGCCCTTGGCATCCAGAGCTTTCGCGCACGACTCTGCCTCGTCCCGATATTGCTGAAGAACCGATAGCGCATCCGGCAGTTTATCGGCCGCCAGGTCCTTGTCAATTTCGTCGAATTGGGCTTCTCCAAGCTGTGGCATAAGCTTCGCGCGGTGAATCGGGTCTGTTTCCTTCTGAAAACGCGAGCGAAATTGCGCCAGCCGATTCTGGGCGGGCAGCGGACCTGCTAGAAGGGCCATCAGAAGAGCGAATAGGCCGATGCGGAGCTTTCCCGACAAGGGTGGTTACCTCTTATTCTGGAGCTCCCGCTTCAGGGTTCTTACGCGGGCTGTGGCTTCGAAGTACATGTCGTTGTTCTGGTCCTTGTTCACTTGGAGAAATTGCTGGTATGCCTCGATTGCCTCGGCCGGTTGTCCCATTTTATCGTAACAGCTTGCACGCACAAACAAAGACGCCGGCGGGAGATGCTCCCGTTTAGATAACAGGTCGAGACCTTCGAGCGCCGCCGGATAATTGTTATTGAGATACTGCGCCGCGACGAGATCTCCCAGTACATCGTTTGCAGTGGGAGCCGTTTTGTAGGCGACGATGAGTTCCTTCACCGCGGCCGGATAATCTTTCTTCTCGAGATAGGCGTGGCCCAAGCGAGGCGGGATTTCCTGGTCCTGCGGGGCAACGGTAGCCGCTTTTTCAAGAACAGGGACCGCGTCCGCGTAGCGCTTCTTTTCGAGGTATATCTCGGAGCGCAGCTTTAGAGCTCTCAAGTTTTCCGGGCCGGCAGCAGCGGCGCGATCGAGTTCGGCAAGAGCGTCGTCATCGTTTTCAAGCTGCACCAGCGCGAAGACGCGATCAAGCCTCGCATCCACATCATTCGGCTCGGTTTTGAGATACAACCCGAGCTCTGATTGCGCGTCGTCGAATTTCTTTTCCGCCTTCAGGCATTTCGCGATGCCCAAGCGCGCCGGACCGGAATCGGGACGGAGCGCTAAGGCTGCTCGGAACTCAGGTTCTGCATCCGCCGCCCGGTCGCTGTTCAGAAGAACGCGACCCAGAGAGAAGTGAGTGTCAAAATCCTTGTCGTCCAACCTTTTCGCCGACTCGTATTGCTTGATGGCGGCGGGCAGTTTTCCCAAGCGCTCGAGCGTCAATCCAAGCAGAAACTTTGGACGGGCCTCATTCGGCGCTAGCTCCGAAGCCTTTTGGAAATCGCCGGCCGCTTCGTTTGGATCGGTCTCAAGAAGCGTCAAACCGAGATTGAGGTAAGCCGGTGCCATCTTAGGATCGATCGAGATTGCTTTTTGGTATTCCGCCTTGGCATCGCTCGCACGCTGAAGTGCGGTGTAAGTGTAGCCCAGCTGAAAATGCACATTGGCGTCGTTTGGTTGCTTCGAGAGGTAGTTCTCGTAATCCTTCGCGGCCATCTCATAGTCCTTGCGGTCGGTAGCCGCCTGCGCGTCAGCAAGCAGCTTGGTTAGGGCCGCGTCGGCCGCACTCGCCTCAATACGCTTCTTGCTGACGCCAACGGTTTGAGCGGAAGCAGCTTGAAAACCTAACAGCAGAACACTCAGCGCGCTGGAGACGAGCGTCTTGGATGGCAATTTCATGTTGTGGAAGAACCAGCATCAGCAGAATCGTCCGACTGAACCGCGGGATTGGAAGCTTCCCGGCCTGAGGCAATACGGGGAGCATGCAGCAAGCCGTTTCGCGAATTCAGTACGCGCGCCAGAAATTTACCCGTGTGCGACCGGGAATTGCGCGCCACCTGCTCGGGCGTGCCCGCAGCCACCACGTGTCCGCCTTCATTCCCGCCCTCAGGACCAAGGTCAATCACCCAGTCGGCGGATTTGATCACGTCCAGGTTGTGCTCGATGATCAGCACGGAAGCGCCGCCTTCCAGCAATTTGCGGAACGACGTCAGGAGCTTCTGGATATCGTCAAAATGGAGCCCGGTGGTCGGCTCATCGAAGATATACAGAATTCCATTGTTTTGCTGCCGGGTAAGATGCGCCGCAAGTTTCAAGCGTTGTGCCTCTCCACCCGAAAGCGTGGTTCCCGATTGTCCCAGCCGGAGATAACCAAGGCCCACTTCTTCCAGTACGCGGAGACGGGAGGTGATTTTCGGATGCGCCGCAAAAAAGACGAGGGCTTCCCGCACAGTCATCTGCAGAACATCATGGATATTCTTCTGCTTGTAGTGAACTTCCAGGACGCTGCTCTTGTACCTCGTGCCACGGCATTCCTCGCAGACCAGTTCCACGTCGGCCAGGAACCGCATTTCGACGGTCACGGTGCCGTCACCTTCGCAGGCTTCGCAACGGCCTCCGGGAATATTGAACGAGAAATGTCCGGCGCTGAGGCCGCGTTTCTTCGCCTCGGGCGTAGATGCAAACAGCTCGCGGATGGGATCAAATGCCTTCATGTAGGTTGCGGGATTCGACCGTGGAGTTCGCCCGATCGGCGATTGGTCAACCATTTCTACAGCGGCGAGCGCCGCGTCGCCTTCGATGCGGTCACAATATTCACGCCAAGTGCCCCCCGTCCGCTTGGCCTGCAACGCTTTGTAAAGGACGTCGTAAACGAGCGTGGATTTTCCGGAACCGGAAACGCCCGTCACGGCCACGAGCATTCCCAACGGGATTAGAACGTCAACACCGTGCAAATTATGGCTGTGTGCGCCGAAGATTTTCAGGAATTTCCCTTGCGGCCTGCGCCGCTGGGACGGCACGGCAATCCGCAAGTCGCCGCGAAGATAACGTCCCGTCAGCGACTGAGGATCGGCAAGCAGCGCATCGCGAGTTCCGGAAAAAATAAGGCGTCCCCCGTGCTCCCCGGCGCCCGGCCCAATGTCCAGAATATGATCGGCGCAGAGAATCGTATCGGGATCGTGTTCGACCACTAGCAGCGTGTTACCCAAATCGCGCAGCCCCTTCAAAATAGTAATCAACCGGCTCGTGTCCCGCGGGTGCAGCCCGATGGACGGCTCGTCCAAAACGTACAACGCACCGACCAGGTGGGATCCCAAGGAGGTCGCAAGCTGAATGCGCTGTGCTTCACCGCCCGAAAGGGTCGAGGTAAGGCGGTCGAGGGTGAGATAGTCCAAACCCACCTCTTCGAGAAACCGCAGGCGCTGCTGAATTTCTTCGAGGACCTTGTCCGCAATCACGGACTCGGCTGCAGAAAGTTGCAAGTTGATAAAGAAGGACAGCGCTTCCTTAACCGTCATCTGGCACACTTCGGTGATGGAATGCCCGGCGATTTTAACGGCACGGGCCTCCGCGCGAAGACGCGTGCCATTGCAATCGGGACAAAGCGCGTATCCTCGATAACGGCTCAGGAAAACACGCACGTGCAGCTTATATTTCTTGCGTTCCAGCCAGGCGAAAAAGCCTTTTATACCCGGGAAATCTTCCTTGGAATCACCCTCGATAATGGCGTCGCGCTGCGTGGCAGTCAAATCGCGGAAGGGCACGTCCAGCGGGATGCCTTTGGAGCGAGCGTACCGGCGCATATCCAATGCCAACTGGCGAAAGCGCGGCTTGGTCCATGGCTCAATCACTCCATCGGAAAGGGATTTGCTTTTGTCCGGAATGACGCGGTCGAGATCAAAATCGATCGTATTGCCGAAACCCTGGCATCGGGGACACGCCCCGTAAGGATTGTTGAACGAGAACAGACGCGGCTCCGGCTCCTCATACTTGGCACCGCATTTTTTGCAATCGAACAGTTCGTTGAAGACCAGCCTCTCCTGCCCGCTGCCGGCCTCAGACGAATTGCCAGGTGCATCGGAGGCCTGGGGCACGAATTCTAAAATTGCCTCGCCGTGTCCTTCGCGATAGCAGATCTCGATCGAGTCCATCAGCCGCGACCGGATTTCCGGGGCGAGCACCAAACGATCGACAAGAACGTAAACGGGCTTCGCGAAATCGACATCGAGCAGTTCTTCGGGCGTCGAGAATTCAAAAACGCGACCGGCCTGATAGAGCCGGTTAAAGCCGCGCTTCCGCAGGCTTATGAGAGACTCCCGGATAGCATCCGCGCCAGGCCGAGCGGCTTTTCGCGTACGAGCGGACTGCTGGCCGTGGGCTATCTGATGGCCTGGAGAAGATTCAGAAATCAGCCGAAATTCATACAGAACGTAGAATCGCCGGCCCTCGGGCAGCGCGAGCACTCGCGCGGCAATTTCGTCGATCGTGTCTTTCCGAACATCTTCCCCGCACCGCAGGCAAAAAGTGTGGCCCACGCGCGCGTACAGCAGCCGCAAATAGTCGTAGATTTCGGTCGCCGTGGCAACGGTCGAACGCGGATTGCGCGTCGAATTCTTCTGGCGGATGGAAATGGCCGGTGCAATACCTGTGATTTCATCGACATCCGGCTTTTCGATGCGTTCGAGGAATTGCCGCGCGTAGGCGGACAAGGATTCGATGTAGCGGCGCTGGCCTTCGGCGTAGAGCGTGTCGAACGCCAGGCTCGATTTGCCCGAGCCCGAGACTCCGGTTACGACCGTGATCGCGTTATGAGGGATAGTGAAATCGATATTCTTAAGGTTGTGGACGCGAGCTCCGCGAACGCGAATTTCCTCGACGTCCCCGGGCAGCTCGACATCGGAGGCGGGCTCGGAAGCTAAGCGCCCTTTGCTCAAAGCCATCCCGGCGGTTACAGCGTTGTCAGTAGGTTCTGTCGGCATCCGCGTAAACAGAAAATTATACGCTGGCCGCACAGACCCTGCAAACTGACGTAAGCAGAGGTTTGCGGATGGCGTCCGCATCTCGCTTTGCTGTTATGCAATACAATCATTACGATCAGAAGCGGACCGACCGAAAGGAAAGACATGGGAGCCGGAACCAGTAATTCACAACTCCAACGGGTGATCTGGATCGTGCTCGATAGCGTGGGCATCGGCGAACTGCCGGATGCGGCGGATTATGGGGACGTGGGACGGGACACGCTGGGACATATCGCGCGTTCCCGGCCGCTGCACATCCTCAATCTTGTGCGCCTAGGACTGGCTAATATCAAGCCTCTTGCAAACCTTGCGCCTGCTGCGCGGCCGTCTGGGAGTTACGGCAAAGGCGCCACCGTGTCACCGGGCAAAGACACCACGACCGGCCACTGGGAAATGGCGGGCGTGTGGCTCGAACAGGCTTTTCCGGTCTACCCGAACGGGTTTCCACGCGAGCTGATTACGGAGTTCGAACGCCAAATTGGCCGGCGCACTCTGGGCAACAAGCCCGCCTCCGGAACCGAGATCATCAAGGAATTGGGCGAGGAGCATGTGCGTACGGGATACCCGATTGTTTACACCTCAGGCGACAGCGTCTTTCAGATCGCCGCGCACGAGGACGTGATTCCCATCGCCGAGCTTTACCGCATGTGCGAAATCGCAAGGAAGCTGCTTGATGGACCGAACCGCGTGGGCCGCGTGATCGCACGGCCTTTCGCGGGCCCGGCCGGTAATTTCCGGCGGACGGAACGCCGTCACGACTACGCCGTGGAGCCGCCCCGCCCGATGCTTCTCGACGTGCTCGCCGAGCAAAACGTGCCGATTTTTGGCGTGGGAAAAATCCACGATATTTACAACGGCCGCGGAGTGGAGCATTACGCGACGACAAAGAATAACGCGGACGGCATGGCAAAGTTGTCCGACGCTCTCAGGAATCAAGCGAAGGGCCTGATATTCGCGAATCTCGTCGATTTCGACATGCTGTACGGGCACCGCAAGGACGTGGAAGGCTTCGCGCGATCTCTCGAGGAATTCGACGAGCTTTTAGGACCACTTCTAAATTCTCTGGGCAAGACTGATTTGCTGCTGATCACCGCGGACCACGGGTGCGACCCCGACCCAATCAATCCGACCACGGACCACTCGCGCGAGTACGTTCCCATCCTGGCGTACACACCTGCCAAGGTCAGCGGTGAAAATCTGGGTACGCGCTCCACTCTCGCGGATATGGGACAAACCGTGGCGGAGATTTTTGGAACTTCGATCCCGCATGGGACAAGTTTTCTTCCGCGGATTTAAAGTCAAGCCGGTTTTGAAGGGTGGTTCGAAACCGGCAGGCCGTGACTCAGGCATTTCAGTCGCCTTCGGCCGATTTTTCGGCGAAATATCCCGTTCGCGTTCGAACGGACAACTTGCCGTGGCCGTTTGCGGCAGTGAGCTGAACCTGGACGGTGCGGAACGTGCCGTCTTTTGCGGAGTTTGTGGGATAGTACCCCACCGTATATTGATTGCGGATGTCGCGCGCCACCTGCTGGCAGACCGGCGTAACCTGATCGAGCGTATCCGGAAAGAACGCTAGTCCGCCTGTCGCTTCCGCGAGTTCGGTCAATTCCTTCCTCGATTTGCGGACCATTCTCTTGTCGTTCTTACGGTCGTCCTCGCTGAACACGCCGATCGCATAGATTGTTGCGTTCGATTCTTCGGCGGCCTTCATCGTTTCCGAGAGCGATTTGCGGCTGGCGTCATCATCGCCATCGGTGATTACAAGGAGAACCCGTTTGTCCTTGTGTCCCAGCTTCACGTGATTCAGGGATCCGATTACAGCATCGTATAGCGCCGTGCTGCCCCGCGTGTCGATGCGCGACAGCGCATTGTCTAAATTCTTTTGATCGCTGGTGAAATCGCCGTCGGTATCGAGGTAATACTCATCGTTGAAATTGACGACGAATGCCTCGTCCTCGGGATTGCTGGTGCGCACGAAGGTCATGGCCGCGGCATTCACCTGTTCGCGCTTCTCGCGCATACTGCCGCTATTGTCGATGACCAAACCCATCGTGACCGGAATATCCGCTCGCGAGAATACAGAGATCTTTTGTTCGATCTTGTTTTCGAAAACATGAAAATCGTCCTGTTTCAGGTCCGAAACAAACTGTCCGGCGGCATCCGCGACGGTAACGTGCAGAACCACAAGATCCACACTGGCCTTGATATTGTGGCTTTGATTCTGCTGGCCTGGTGGGTTATACCCCGGGGGCGGCGGAACATTGGGAGAGGTGGAAGACGGCAACTGGTCCTGTGCGACGACGGTCCATGAACTTCCAACCAAAAGAAAGAAAATAAAGGCCGCGAAAGCCGCAAGACGCTGGAGATATCGAACGCCACACGGTGAAACCATAGCAGGTTTCCTTCCAGAAAGATCGCCGCACGAACCGGTCGTGTGATCAGTGAGACGGAGCGAAATAGCCGTTCTTGGCGTCCACGGCAAGCGGCGGAAGACCCTTCGGAGGGCGGAGTTTGACCTTGATTTTGCGCCACTTGCCATCGTGTGTGTGGTCACTCGGTTGGTATCCAATAACATACTGATTGCGCAACTCCATGCTGATCTTGGTGGCAATATCGGGAAGCTCATTCAGGTTTTGCACCGTGAACGACCTTCCTCCTGTCATATCCGTTAGAGTATTAAGAAGCGACGGGCCAGCCTGTTCTTCCGGAGTCGGACCACCATCCCGTTCAAAGAGCCCGATGGAATAGATTTGAACATCCGCCTCCTGAACGAACTTTCGTACGTCCGATTCACTGTAACGACTGTGATTATCGCCTCCATCGGATATGATGAGCAAAGCTTTCTTTGTGTTGTGTGCCCCCTTCATCTGACTCAGTCCGAGATAAACGCCATCGAAAAGAGCGGTGAGGCCGTGCGCAGCCGTGTACATTAGGCGATTTTGCAGATCATCGACGCTTTCCGTGAAAGGGCTCGCCAGTTGCGCGCGATCGTTAAAGTCCACCAGGAAAAATTCATCCTGCGGATTGGCCGTCCGGAAAAATTGCACAGCGGCGAGCCGGGACTTTTCGATCTTGTTCTCCATGCTGCCGCTCATATCGAAGATCACGCCGATGGACACCGGGGTATCTTCACTCGAGAAGCGAACGATCTCCTCCTCGGTACCATTTTCGAAGACACGAAAATTTTCCTGTTCGAGGCCTGTGACTAAACGACCCAGCGGGTCTGTGACGGTGACATTCACAAGGGTTAGTTCTGTCTCGGTTTTCAGGACTTTGTCGGAGCGGGTTGTCTGCGATTCAGAGCGCGGCGGAGCAGTCGGTCCCGGAGAAACTTCTTGGCCCGTAACGCAAGGCGAAACCCACGGAAGCAGAGTTAAAACAAGAGTTGCACAACCGGCCTTCTTTGCCCGTCTGCAATTACCCGGCTGCGCGGCGCGGTGTATCAAAATGCCCCCGGGAACGCCAAATCCGTACTTCGTACTTGATGGAATTGTATCACTCCACAAGTCGAAAGCAACACCCGCAGACACCTTAAATACAAAGGCCGTTTTCCTTAGTACGCTCTCGAACTTGCCGGATTGAGCCCGAAGCGCGTCCACCTCGCAACCGAGGGAGGCACAGGCGTTGCGCGGGTAAGGCCCGTCGCCCTTGTGCCGGCAGTTTTTGGTTTACGTGGGTGCGGCAGTCGCCCTCATCGGACTGTTCCGAACAAAAACGCCACCTAGTTCCGATTCAGGCGCATCTAATTAAACGCACAGAAGCAGTTCCCAGAGGCGCATCCGGCCCTGAAGGATACGGTACGCAAAGTGTCGGCATCGGTACTGCTCCCTAGGAAATCTGCATCAGAATCGGTAATGACGTGGGACGGCAAACCGTTACACTGAGGCAAGGAAGGTTGAGATGGCGACGACCGAAACGGTGAAGATCGACGAAATGAACCTGGATGGAGCAAGCACGCTTTGGGATTTGATGCGGGCTGCGTTGCGCGCAAAGGAAAAAAATCCCGGCGCGAAGCTTCCGCCTACGGTTCTCGTAATGAAGTCGCAGGAGATCGTGGCAAAGCTGTGCCGAAGCGATGAAGAGCCGCAAGTTCTGCTGGTGCACACGGAAACGGGTATCCACCGGATAGGCTTTGTGAACCGGGATGACTTGGTCCGCATGCTGTACAGAACAGCTGCGATGATCCTGAGAAAGGTGGAAGGTTCGACCGTGGTGCTTCTAGGCGAGCGCGCGGACCTTGGCATAGGGCACGCAGCCGTATGCGCCATGAAATGGACGGCTCGCCAATTCCTTCAGCCGGCTCCCAAGGGTGCAACGTTTCCTGCAACGAACTATTCGATCGCCCAGCCCTTTGATCTGGAAAACGAAAGAGTGTGCTGGATTTCGGACGTCAACACGGCTCTACAATTCTCATGGTAATCGAGTCGTTATCGCTTGCGGCCTGCGCAAATTACCACAGCTGAACGAATCGCCCCGCCTTGTGTTTCATGCTTTTGACGAAAGGGTCGTCAAGTTCGACTGGCGCATAGCGGTTCAACTCTTTGCTTCGTGAAGCCACCGCGCCAGAACGCCCTCCTGCTGGGGTTCGGTCCGAAGAAATGCGAGACCCATTCCCTGTTCTTCGGCGATGTTTGCGACCCTGGCCCAGAGATCAAGTTTTTCTTCCTGCCTTTGGATCTGCACTCGGATGATTGTGTCGCGCTCCAACGGATTTGTCGTGAGCACGTAACAACCTCGGAGACTCATCTTGGACGTCTGCGCGTCGAACACTTGCCGATTGATCGGCTCGAAAATCTTCACCGGCAAAGCTAGGGAATACCGGTCAACTCGGCGTTTCTCGGCGAAGCGCGAACCCGCATCCGGCGGAAAACTGAAAGCGTCCTCGGGAGGCATCATACTAGAGAGCATAGAGCCGCAATGCGCTTGCGCGGAATATTTTTCAGTGATGCTTTGTTTCAGAAGCAGTGAACGAGCCAAAGAGTGGTTTTTACCGATGAAAGTGTTCTTGTTCCCAATCAAGGAACGATCTGCGGCGGCGCGGAAGAATAGTTCGCGCCTGCGTCATCATCGTGTTGTTTTCGGCAGGAATGCGACCCGTAATTCAGGTGGACGTAAAAGCGCAGCCGGCAAACAATGCCGGATGTCAGCGACGCCGGATTCTAATGGCTAGTTCATCCTCAAGGGACCAGGAAACGCCTCTTCCGAAGCTTACAAACCCGCGTACACGATAGCGTGCCGCATCATCGCCAACATGACCACAACACCGAGTGCGGCGATTATCCATTCCGACCAGTGAAATCTATTTCTCAACGTTTAAAAATGATAACGAAAGGCATTTTCCCCGTATATAGTACGATCGTCCTAACGTTTTCAATGTTTTGAATTCAGGTCCAAAGCAGCGCAAGATCTCTAATGAGCAGTAGCGGCCGTTTCTTGCTTCGGCTGGACCTTTTTCATGATCAGCATCAGCGGAATCACAAACAAGCAGAAAAGCGACATTATTTTGAAGTTATCGATAAAAGAAAGCATCATCGACTGGCGTTGCAGCTGCAAATAAAGCATTTGCCGCGCCTGCATCATCGCATGGCCCGCGTCCGTCCCGCGGGTGGCTAACATCGTCATCAGATTGTGCAGAGCCCTCTGGTAGGCAGGATTACCCGGCTGCAAGTTGCCGATCAAACGGTTCTGGTGAAACTGGGCGCGGCGATCCAGCATCGTGGTGACAAACGAAATCCCCACGCTGCCCCCGATATTCCGCGACAGGTTGATTAACCCGGAGGCGTTATTCGTCTTCTCGCGGGGCACAAAATAAAATGCCATCACGTTGATCGGGACCCACAAGAAAGCCATCCCCGCGCGCGAAACCATCCAGTCGAAGACGGGCGTTCTCTGGCCAACCTCCAAATCAAAGTGCGACAATTGCGTGAGACCGAACGCCGCCACTCCAAAACCAAATGCCACGAGCCACCGGGATTCAGAGCGGCCCAACATCCAGCCGACGATGGGCATCAATATCAGCACCAGCAAACCGCCCGGGAAAAGCACCAATCCGCTCCGAGTGGCCGTATAGCCAAGCAGTGTCTGCAGCATGACCGGCAACAACACAGTGGTTCCGTAGAAGACAATCCCGAGGACGAAGATCATGAACGTTGAGACTGCAAAATTCTGGTCCTTCAGCAGGCGCAGGTCGATGACAGGATATTCAGTGACGAGTTCCCAAATCACAAGACCGATCAGAGCGGCGACGGCGATGATGGTAAGCCAAAGTATGAAGTGCGAACCGAACCAATCGTCCCGCTGCCCCTTGTCGAGAACGATCTGCAAAGAGCCCAGGCCCACGGTCAATAATCCGATCCCGAGAAAATCAACTTTCGCGCCCTCTTTCAAACCTTTCCGGACCATGTAGGGCGGGTCGGCGATAAAAAGTGACGTCAACAGCACGGACAGAATTCCGATCGGCACGTTGAGAAAGAAAATCCATCTCCACGTAAAGCTGTCGGTGATCCACCCTCCGAGAGTCGGCCCGATCGTGGGCGCAACCACGACACCCATGCCGTACATGGCCATGGCCATCCCCTGCTTTTCTCGCGGGAAACTGTCCCGAAGTATCGCCTGAGAGATTGGCTGCAGGCCGCCGCCCCCCAACCCCTGAAGGACCCTGAAAGCCACCAGAAACGGCAACGAGGGCGCCAATCCGCACAGCAAGGAACTGACGGTGAATACCACGAC
>Ga0182024_10011776_pt1 | contig 17470 bp, 17 predicted proteins | sample P32metaG_FD_120480 | JGI IMG/M metagenome (GOLD analysis project Ga0182024, IMG submission 120480) | Permafrost microbial communities from Stordalen Mire, Sweden - P3-2 metaG (Illumina Assembly) | ecosystem: Environmental > Terrestrial > Soil > Wetlands > Permafrost | place: Sweden: Stordalen... | reverse complement strand
TTGTGCTGTTGTAGAGTCGCTCCAGGAATCCAGACTCTCCGGAAGGATTTGAGGTGAAGGGCTGGGGAGGGCCAGGCTCTGCGGCAGGTGTCCAACGGAATTGTGCAAGCGATGACCGAAAAGCCTGTTCAGCCATAGCAATTGCACCCCGTGATTCAACTGACTTCCGTGACACGAAGACGCCATTCTGATCAACCTAACCTCAACCCGCGATGTGTACGCCTATTTTTCAAGGTCTCATGGCCGGATGGGCATACTCTGGGGAACAAATAATGCTGCTGAACGTGTATTGGCCGATATGTCTCATGAGCCCCGGCTTGCTCGCTGTCTATCGGTGCTGCGCCACGACAAGTGCTGAAATCTAGCCCTTCGGTAACGCTCGCCGATCAGAGCAAAACGTTGTATGAGTCTCCAAAACCCTTCAAGCCTTGTGCTGTATGGTGCGAATGATTCATCAAAGGGTTTTGTTATCATTAACTAGTGATTGCGATACTCGAGACAAGTTGACAATCTGCAAGAATAACATTCCCCGACTCTATAGAGGAGGGTTTTGGCGGGGGTGAGAATTCAAAGTTTATCCGAGCTTTTTGGCGGCTGTACACGTACCTCCAAGCAATCTGATTGGTTGCCACACTTTTAACATTCAGTGGTTTTTCCGAGCGCAGCAAATTATTTGTTGTGAATACTGTGAGAAGCAACTGCGGCGCATGTCCGTTGTTTGCCTCCACCAACCCCACTACCTCTTACCGGCGACGACGGCGCCCAATGTCATCGAGGGGTCGAGCAGGCGAACCCAGCACAGTAGCTATTCAGCAAAAACGAGAACGGCGCAACTTTCGTGAAAGACACGCCAGGGAACAGCGGCAACGCACTGTTGCAGTCAATAGCTCAGCGTGTAAGCATTGGAATGCACTCGAGGTTTTAGAGTTGACACTAAACTGCTTGTTTGGCCTGCTTGGCTTCTAACTGGGTCGGCTCTTGTTATCTCTCGCACACACCCCTACTGTTGCGCCTTGTGCCTTATGTGCTGTGCAGCCGGCACATCTGTGTCAAATACATTGCATGGGTCGCCCATGACCACCACGTCTCCTGTAGAGGCTGATACCCTGTGTGGTACGGGCGTTGCCCAGTTTCCGTCACCGCAACGCTCATTTAATTCTCGTGACTCTGACTGCCATGGTCCAGTCAATGCCTCTGCAGAAGTTGTATCCCTTGCAAATCATTGGTTGACCTTGCATATGGGAAGTCAGAATACGCGTGTTTCAAAATGTCCACTCAATATCCTAGAGACACGCGTAACATCGTTGTGTCAGCTCTCCAGCCGGCAGATGGCCCCTTACCTCACACGATCCAGCGATGCAATGGCTGGCAAACTTGGTGAGATCTTCCGTGCCACGATGCGTGTGATAGCAGGCAAGGCAACCTCCCGGGGGAAGACTTACGTTCTACCGTTTGCAAATGACCCGTCCTCTCCATATTTATGTGACATCGATCAGTTCAAAGCCCACGTTGAACTCTTGTTTGGATCTGAGATATATAGATCACTAACCAACGTTCGCTATACCGGAGGCCGGGAAATGACACAAGTCCGTACCAGCAATGCAGTCTCATTGAAAAGTGATTCTACTCGTACTCCAGTCCATGACTGGCCTCAGCGTGTGCCCAAAGATGTTGTTAAGGAATGTTGCAAGGATTATCGTGATGCCACAAGTTACAAAAGACCTGTTTGTTGTGCGGTTTGTGGTCGTGAGCGAATGGATGCTAAGATCTTTCATCACCATATTCAGCATGAGGCTCTTCCAGAGTGGCTGGAAATATTACGAATACCCACCAGTTCTCCGTTTTTTGATAACTGCAATGATAATTCAGACGTACTTAGAAATATCATGCTGTGTCCCAAGGGGGTGACGACGTCGGAAAGTGGCACTGTGCTTAGGATCTGTGATCAATGCCGATCATCCCTTTTCGGCAGCAACGGGCCACGCCTACCGAAATTTGCATTGGCAAACAAGTTGTTTCTTGGAAAGTTGCCTTCAAGGTTTGATAGTCTTACATGGGTTGAAGAGCAAGTTTGCGCCGTGCACCGATCCACAATCCACGTATATCGCTTATATTATTCTGATGACCCTCGTAATCCATATCAGTCTAAGGGCAACTCATGCGCACACTCGCAAAATGTTGTATCTACGGCTAAGGTGCTCCCTCGCACACCAGCCGATATCAATGATACCATCTCCGTTGTGTTTACTGGACCAAGCACAAATGTCCCTAAATCCGTACTCAAAACCAATTTCCGTGTGCGCAAAAAGATGATATGGGATCTGCTCATTTGGCTTCACCAAAACAATCCTCTGTATCGTGACATTGAACTCAGCATCGAGAACCTACAACTATATGAAGATGATGATGCGCTCCCTGGCGTTGAAGACCGCATAATTGTTAACCAGACTGACCATGCAGATGACATGTTTGCTGAAGAGACGACTGGCTTTGAGCAACACCCCGCCACAAACTTGGACAATGTTCAAGGTGAAAAGAAATCGCAAACATTCATTGAGCACATGGGGGTTTATGATGCCAATGGGTCCTCAGTTCCTGCAAGAAAGTCATTTGCAGCTGGCCTTCGAAGCCTTTACAGTAAGAAAGTACGGAAAGATGCGCCAGATCTCATAATACCCCGATCCGTAGAGCCAGTTTCAGAATACTATAACCCCTCATTATTCCCAGGAATGTTCCCAACACTTTTCCCATACGGTGTCGGAGGTTTCCAGGATGATACTCGTGAAGTTGCAATAGGCTTTAGAGCCCACGTTGAATACCTGTTGGACCTTGCTGATCGGCGTTTTCGCTACCATCGATCGTTCTTGTTTATTGCACTTAACATTTTTCAGCGGCATCTGTGTCATTCTGAAACATCACTTACCGTAGCAAAATCTCGTTATGATGCTATTGCACCGAAACTCGTGAGTTTGACTCCAGAGGTTATCAGCCGAGTGGCAAAACATATCGAGAAGGAAGGCAAAGTTCAAGACTTAACAGCTCAAGAAAAAGATGTTCTTGTTTTGCTTAGAGAGGTTAATACTGTGAGCAAGCGCATCCCTGGGTCAATGGGGTCAAAGCTGTTTTGTCGTAACGAGATTCACGCATACATGGGTTATTTTGGGCTCCCTCATCTATATATAACGTTGAATCCCAATGCTTCGCACAGTCCTGTGTTCCAAGTCATCTGGGGTGACGAGACTGTAGACCTTGATGCCTGTTTTCCGGAACTTGTGAATGCTGCAGAACGTGGAATCCGCGTTGCATCTGATCCTGTTGCTGGTGCAGATTTCTTCCAGTTTTCATTGGATTGCTTTTTTACCCATCTGATGGGATGGGATAAGGACCGAAGATGCAGCTCTGACAAGGGTGGCATCTTTGGGAAGCTACGCGCATATTATGGTTCTGGAGAGTTCACCGATCGTGGTTTTCTGCATGGGCACTTCCTACTTTGGCTGGCTGGAGGCCTGAATCCAAGTGATGTACACGCAAAAATGAAAGCAGATACAAGTGGGGAATGGAAACAAAGATTCTTTAACTTCTTTGACGATATTATTAAACACCGCCTCCCCGATACAGGAGACGTTGTTGATCCTGCGTTTGAGCCCCGGGCGCAGCGTCCACCGGATCCTACACACCCAGACTTTGAAGCTGAATTCAATGCCGAAGTGAAAAAATGCGGAGAGATTCTCCAACGACACAGCGTTCCTTGCAAGCCCGTATGCAGGAAATATGGATCAACCGAGTGCAGATTTGGATTTCCTCATGAAATAGTCAACGAGCCGCGTTTTGAACCGGATACGAACTCGATAGTCCTTCGATGCGAAGATCCTATGATCAATTGGTATAATCCGCACATCCTAACATTCTGCAGACACAATCACGACATCAAGTGTATCCTCTCCGGCAAAAGTGCTAAGGCTGCTATGTTTTATATTACCGATTACATTACAAAGAACGACGAGAAATTGCACCAGGTCTTAAGCATGTTCTCTACAGCCGTTGCATCTCATGACGGTACCGGACAACGAAGTGAATCCAATTTGAATGCTCGTCAGGTGTTGCATCGTTGCTTGGCGGCTGTTTTGCGTGAGCAAAAGATTCACGGTCAGCAAGCCGCACGGTACTTAAGGGGCTTCGGAGATGGCATTCCGTCACATAAGACTGTTCCTATGCTTTCCCGTCAAGTCACTCTCTATATGAAACATAACATTGATCAGCAAATTGCGGCCTCTCTGGATAATCAGGGCAACCCCAATGAAAACGCGTCCGACAGACCAGACATTCATGATGATGAAGATGCGGAGTTTTTTGATGAAGTTTCTGAAGAAATAAACTCCATACCGATGCGTATATCAAAGGATTCTCAGGGCCAGCTTTATCAATCCAGTCAGCTTCAAGACTATCTGTACCGTTCATCTGACCTTTCATCTGTCAATTTTTACGATTTTGTTCGATGTTATCGGAAAGAGAAACCCACGCGTACGCAATCCAGTGGGACCTATAAGCGATTCAGATTCCACGTGGAACACCCACACGCAAAAACACATGTGTTGGTGGAAACCATAGATCCACGTGAGGATCATCCGGTGAGAGAAATCGTGCCTTTAGTCACTGGGAGCTCGATCCCCAGATGCGCAAAAGATTCAGACTGGTACATGGTTTTTATGCTGGCACACTTCATACCATTTTCAGCCAAGGATCCCCTCGATCTACAACATCAGGCTCTTGCAACATATTTTGAGACTGCCCCCTTCTCCGATCGAAGCCGATCTGTTATGAAAAACTGGGATGCTATACACGAATGCGAGGATGAGCGTGATAGAGAACGTCTTCGGAAGCAACAGTTGAAAATCAATAAGTCAAAGAACTCGATGCATCTCTACGATCCAGCACCTGATGATTATGTGGACAATGATGACCTTTATGCAGTTCTGGAAACGGATTGCAGACCAGAGAACATGGATCCAGAAACAGCCCAGATGCGGGCGGCTCTTGCGGGAGCGAACTGGTTTCAACGACCAGAAACAAGTCAACCTTCAACATCCAAAAGTACAGCCCCAGCAGATGGGCCGCAGCGCCAAGATCCAGACATGATTAAAGCCCCTGTGGGTGACTTTTCAGATATGGCCAAAGTTTGGAAACAGCAGATACGAGAGCAAGAGACAGCAATTGCTGCAGCTCGTCGGTCACAGCTGGACCCCTCGAGACAGACCGGAGATGTTCATACAGCAACGCGTTCAGGTGCAGAGGCAGCCTTTCTGCCAAAAGAAATATTTCCCGATAGTCATGTTCCAGAAACGAGACGTGCGAGCCGCGGCGACATAGAGCTGTCATCTTGGGAAGACAACGTGAACAATATTGTGCAGTGTTTTACTCTCAATGACAAGCAGCGCATCGCATTTCTCATCTGTGCTCAACGATTCAAGGAATTGCTTCTGTCTGAACAGCAGAGCCCTGCAACGCCGCAGAAACCTTTGCAGATGTGCCTTACAGGCCCGGGCGGAACAGGAAAGACGCATGTCGTCAATGCATTACGTGAATTAATGTCGAGATATGGACGTGCTTACCGAATACGCCTATTGGCTCCAACGGGGGGAGCGGCAAGCCTGATTGGTGGACAAACAATCCATTCGGGTTTGGGCATCTCTGTTGTGGAAAGGAAACGAGGTGATGCAAAACAACCAGAAACCGACCTCTGTGGGCATATTTCTGCTAAAAAGAAGTTTGAGCTTCGTGCTGAATGGTGAAATGTTGACTTTGTCCTAATTGATGAAGTGTCCATGGTCGGACAAGATTTGTTCTGCAAACTTGATGCCGTCTTGAGGTTTGTTCTCGAGAAACCGGACGAGTGGTTTGGCGGTGTCAACATTATTGTCAGTGGCGACTTTTATCAGCACAGCCCTGTAAAGGCTCGTCCATTGTACATGCCAATCTCCAATTACGCCAAAGGAACAAGCTCCTTTGATGCGATGTCGCGACAAGGAAGGATGGCATGGAAACAATTCACCACTGTTGTCGAGCTTACGGAACAGAAGAGGATGGCCGCAGATCCTGACTTCGCGTGTGCTGTCAGCCATTTGCGCAAGCGCGAGTGCGATGCAGATGACACGAAACTCTTCAACTCCTTAGTAGTGAGGTCGATTCACCACCCTCACGGCATCGAATTCTCCGACGACAACCGCCATAATGCCGTAGCCATCGTGGACAGGAATAGGACTCGGCGCATTCTCAACTCGGAAAAAGCCCGTGCCGTCACCTCAGCACTGGGATCCCCACGTCTCTACCGGTGTTTCGCGAGGCATGTGATGAAAGATGAGGGGCGGCGCTCGGGATCAGGAGTCGAGGTGCCTCCTCACGTCCAGAACGATCTAGTGCACAATGATGTCGACTCTCGGTTGTCGCCCGTGCTAGACTTGTATATTGGAGCGCCAGTTGTTGCCAAGACCAACATATCTGTTGAGCTTGGCATCACCAACGGTCAACAGGGAACAATACGTGCGCTGCAAGTAAAAACTCTAGCATCAGGAGAGTTCTGTGCCGTTGCCACGATTGTCGAGTTTCCCAACAATTCCATTCAACTCGATGGCCTCCCTCCTCGCTGCTTTCCCCTCTACCCCGTAAGCGAAACCATCAAGCAAATGGTGTGCAATCGAGATACTGGGAAATCTTTTGTGGTAACTGCGCAACGATGGCAGCTGCCAATTCAACTTGCTTTCTCTATCACAGGCCATGGGGCACAGGGAAAGACCATGCGTTGTGTAGCCACCGACTTGAACTCAAGTGGACCAGGAGCATACGTCGCCGCCTCTAGAGCCACTCGCCGACAAGACCTTATCTTGACTCGTCCTGTCACCCTACACAGTTTAAACACCCCGCTGAACCGCGATTTGGTTCGCGAAATGAGACGTCTGGACGCTCTTGCCCACAACACTCTCGTTCGCAATGGGCACCTCAATGCAGAACTCATGGTTGTTCCCGATGCAGAGCTAGACGTGCGTACGTCTACGCGAATTGCGTTTGAGGTTGACGACGACGATCGCTCTGTGCCGCGTGTACGCGGCACAAAGGCGCGAGGTGTTAAGGTGAACGTTTCTGGATCTGCCTCGAAAAATGCGGATGTTCTACCTTCGACGCCACCACGTGCACCGCACGCAAACACAATGCGATTGCGCAGCCACGCTGCGCCACTGACCGCTTACGCCACCGGCGATGCTGCTTCCAGCACTCCGCGTGCCGAACCCGAACACACCCACACTCCAGTGCGTTCTTTTGTTGACTTGTGGCGTGTCTGACTGACTGCAATTACCAGCCGACTCCATATCCTTTGCAAAAACATCCACTTCTTGCAAATAGCAACATTATTGAGGATATTGAGATGGACCATTGCACGCCTGATGTTTCTGCCTGTAGGCAAGCATATACACAAATACCACATCCAACCTATTTCACTAATAACCAACCTACCATTGTATAGTGATGCTCCATCTGCATCAGAGGCTGCATTAAAACGTCAACAGCAAACTGATGAGGATGACTGTCCACGGAAGAGAGCGCGGCGGCATTGCATTTGATACACAGTCTTAGACATTGTCAAGTATGTTGTATTTGAATAAATCGTTCAAAGTCATCAAGGTTCTATCAATTGTCATAACAAAATTACATTGCGAGATCGTGACAGAATTTGTGCATATCGTCTGTGAAAGAAGTGGCTTGACGTGCGCTCTACCACGGACAGACCCACGCCTCCTCCCCATAAAACCCTCGCGGGAATTCGCCTACCGCAACATAGCCTGCTTTCACCAATCGCACTACTGCGGGTCCCAGGTCGAACCACGGGATTTCGTGCCGCATAGTGTTAATGGCAAAACGCTTTCTCAGCGTCAGCGACGGCACAAGACACACAATGTTTTCATGCGTCATGAAGTTCATCGTGGCAGTGGTTGGTGCAAGGCAGCGAACAGTATCGATGATGCCTCCCCTTCCAGGCTCTGTCTCGATGACATTCGCCATGCAGGCTGGGCCATCGCTTGTGCTGTGGGGCCGTTCCAGTGTGTGCATGGTTGCAGCAGGCCGATCAATGGTGAACGAGTCTGGCATGCGGGATAGCCCTGCAGCCTCCAGCTCTTCGTATACGACATGCGCCGCAGGAGACGGAACCACAAAGAAATAATTGTATCGTGGAGAGGAGGCACCGTGGATGATGGCTCGGACGCCTTCACTGATGATCGCGACGTTTCCCATAGCCATTGCGTACCGGACGGACCCGAGCCACCGAGACCGCGCGCGACCGTTGGCAAAAAGAGGTTCCAAGAACCCCACAACACGAGCGGTCACGCGGTTACCCAACAGAGAAGGGCCATGTGTGAGAGGAAGCTCCCGCGACGGCGGGGCAAACTCGAGGCTTAATGGTGAGGTTGGCACACGGACGGCGCCTTCGCGGCCTAGAGCCCCAACACGAAGCAACTTGCAGCTCTGGGCAAGCCGTACCACTGAAGCGAGATCCATTTCGTCCACTATGAAGTTTAACAGTTCGAGTGGCATGTTTGGCAAGCGAGACATCTGTTGAGGGGGTCGAAACGTTAGGCGGATGCTTAGCGTGACGTGGGTATCTCCCAGCGCCATCAAGCGTTGCAAGATGGCTCTGTATCGCGGGAGGCTAAACGACATAACTGAGAACATAAACCGAGCAGAAATTAGTTCCACTTGGATTGCAATGCGAATCACGCAGACGCACCTCTTCCAAATTTGTCGCCATGACGTTGATAAATCAACATTCTCCGGAACAGGAAGGATGGATGTTCGGCAAGGGGGAAGTGAAACTGGTGATCGGCGTCGTGTTGTCGCCTCAGACGAACCTGTACATCCACAAAAGCGTGGTCAATGCCTTTCGGTGGCAGGTACAGCAGGACAATAAGCCCGCGTTGCCAAGCCTGCATGGTGTTGGTGACTGGAGGACCCCACGGCAACACTTTCGTGAAGATGTGCATGCACGTTAACAGATCATGAACCTCTCTGCATTGAAAATCAGGCAGCGACTTACGGACGTAGGCGGTAAGTAAGGGCGAAGCCTCAACGCCGCGCACAATGAACCGTGCATAGCGGCCGTATGGTTTCAACACGTCATAATTCAATCCAGGAGCCCAGAAATCGGTAACGTCGACAGTGTCTTCGGGAATCGCTTCAGATGCTTCGCCAACAGTGACATGCGCTGCTGCAACGGTGACTCTAAGGCTCAGCTACAAAAAAAACAGACAATGAGACATGACGCGTGGTGACAGTATTGTCCACACACCTGCACTGGGGTGAACACCAACATGATGACTGGTGGGTTGAATCGCACTGAAATCTGGGTCAGAATAAAATGTTTCGACAACAGCGCTCAACTTTGACTCACCGCTTCAAGTTGCCTCGCTCTTTTAACCATGAGTTACTGAAATGCGCGGAATCACGCAGCGCCCTGGGATGACTGGAGCCGGTATCGAAGGGACAATTTGGGGCGTCGTCAAGACCTGTAAATCAGCCGTTTCGACGACAACTTCCATGCTTCAATGGGTGGACTTTCCTGTAGGGCAACATTCTGGAAAGGTTCTGGAAAGTTCAAATTTGGAAATTGAAGGTGGACCACTTTACTGGCCGTTGTTGCAATTCGTGAGTATATGGTATGGGCGCTACATGGGCGCTTGTCATACCATTGGATGAGAAGTTGGGACAGTTCCAGACTGTTCCTGTGGAATGTTGCGAACTCGAGTTCCAAACATTTTCTGGGTTCCAGGGATCACCAGACCAACTCGGTCTGTTCCTGGGAGGCAAATCAAGACCGAGAGGTCTGACGTATGACGCTGCACAAAGCGGGGGAAATGCGCTCGGGCGGTTGGTCGTTTTGGATAATTCAATGTCAACGTACCCTACTATAATCTTGCTGATTACACAAACTACGCGCCCATGCAAACGCTTGCCATAGAAAGAAGACAATGCACCAAGGCATCGCATCAAGGAACGAGACGAGTGCAAAAGATTGGGTATTGCCCACCAAGTGTAGACGAGGTACTGTCATTATGTTGGTAACAAAATCACTGCATCAAATAAGACTTGGCAGCAACAGAACCGACGCCCCGGTAAGGGAACAGTAAAAGGACCACATTCCGAACTTGGGAAGACGTAATACCACGCGAACTACATTTGTTATTTGTTCGAGTTATGATTCACATTGTAATTTACCTTTGCAGATCAAACTGTCGGGCGATCCGATACGCTGTGGTTGCTGTGCAGCCTGATGATCAGGGGCGGCTGTTACTGGGAAACAAACAATATGGCGTGACCTTGTTTTCTTGTTTGTTCCAAAATTTACTGTGCAAGTTTCCTCACCCTGTGCCGTCAAAACATCTCAAATCTCCATATGAACACCGACACCATGCGGTTATACTGCGGTTGTGCCTGATGGAACCCGCATGACCTTGGATCGTGAGCCGAAGGGTCCTTGGGCTGCGCGATGACTTGAGCGCTTGTCCTTTATTCCTTCAAGCTGCGCACTTACTTCGTGGCCCGTGGGCGCTTTTGCCTCGTCCTGCGCCATAAAAGCCCCACGCTCGGGGGGTCTCTTCTGCCATCCTTCGAGCTTGTTCCAAACTGTACCTCCTGACCATGCCAGAACGATTTATTGCTGCAACCAACGACATTCTGAAGAAATTCATATCGTCTTTCTCTCTATCGTCCCCTGACTCGTTCACTCGGCTCTCTTATGTTGAACGCGCATCTCGTGGCTACGTAGAGGGTACCTGGGTAGACGGCGACGCCGACGAGCTTGCAGTGTTGAGATTCTACGGAATCATACGCGACGCTAGCGTGGGACCTTATGGTGTCAACGCGGGGCTTCCTCGTGCTCTCTGGAACGTGAGCCTCCACTGAGTTTGCCGCGCATGGTTTTGTGCTCACGTTTCGCCAACCCGGTTGAACCTAGAAACAAAAAGTCCGCAAGTTGAAACAGAGGATCATCATACATTTCCCCCGCGAACTCGACATCGACGTTAGACGAGCCTGCGTAGGCTTTATCAACAGCTTGGAGAAAGTGGAGGCGGCTAAGATGGGATGGGAGTCGTATGACCAAGGTGCGTCGAAAGTGTTCGTGTTCCCCCTGGGTCCGCGACGTCTAACTAAGTCGCCTCCCCCCGTGTTCAGGCATTGCGACGGTCGATACAAACCATCATTCCTTCGTGAGGTTCCGCGAAGTCGGCGTCGACAAGACCGGCCACCCCAAACACTCTCCGGAACTTCACGTTGTCTGGAGTCCTTGGGAAGACACCCCTGCTAAACCCGCCGTTGCCGCCAAGAGCAGCGCATTGTTGCTGCTGGATGAAGGTGGGTGTGACAACGTTGCCGCCTCATTCGTGGCATTGGACCACTTACCACGTTCCGTCACCAGATTCCGGCAACGAGGGCGAAAACAACGCCGAAGGCGCCAACGGCACGTCGGAAAGCACAGGTACGGGCTGGCACATTGACAGGCTCCTGCCATCCCCATCTCTCACACCCGCTTCGTCCTATTTCTACAGCTACAAGGACCTTGGCATCTCGGCCGGATTTGGACCCTAAGGACTTGTACAGTTACATGCTGCACGCCTCGGAGAAGCGATCCTTCGTTCAGCGAGCTGATGTTGGAGCCGTTGACGAGGACGGTAGGCCCGTGCCGCCTGAGAAACTTGGCGACGTTTTTCGCCCTGGTGTGATTGTGCAGGCGGATGTGTCTCTGCGCCAGTGTGTATTCTTCTACAAACACTCATCCCTTACTCACAAGCGTCACTTAGTTTCTGCATCAGTTCCGGCGAAGGAAAGTCGAATACATTCCAGCTGTACATGTGCGGTTTGCAGGCTCTTGGTGATGCTTATGAGGGTATGCCTCAGGAGCGCCGCGCCTCACCAGGACTCGCGTCGCCTAATTCAGGCAAGCGCAAAGCCGCCGACGCTCTTTTCGGCAACGCGCCTGTGAAACGGCGTCTCTTCTGGCAGCCTGCTCCGGTGGGTTCATTTCTGTGTTCTCAATCAAGGCGCAAAATCCTCACGCGCCCCTTTTGTCATTCAGCAGACGTCGCGCGAGGTGAATAAAGCCACGGAACCTCAGAACACTGCAAAGGTGGTGAGCACCATTATTACAGCAAATCCTTTTGTTGAGGCTCCGGCTAACATGGTGGCAGGATGGCAAGAGTGCATCGCCAACCAAGGGAGGGAGCGCCCGTTCCACTCGCCACAAAAAGTGAAGCACCAACATGATAACCAACCGAGTGGTTGACTTGCTCGTGAAATCATCATATGTACTTGAAAAGTCCTGTCGATATGTAACTAGCCACGCCTCCTGAAATTGTCATTCTGTGGATCACGGTGCCATGGCTGAAGCCAGGGCATCCTTTTGTAATGTTGGCTCATGTTTGATGACTTATGTTTGCGTGGTGTTGCATACTGAGTTTCCACAACGTGGCTTAAGTGTATACAGTTCGCGGCAAAACCTTTCATAGACTTCCTCCACTGTCAGTTCAACTACTTCAGCATCCAATACTGTGCAATCACCACCAGTGGGGAAACCAGGAAGGTTACAACGGAATGAGAATCGGAGGGTGAGAACAGCCACCACACATTATATTATACAATAAGGTCACGTGACCTTGGCAAAATGCGTAAGACCCCATGTTTATTCATGCTATTCTATTTTGAATTTTACACTACTGTTCAATACAAAGGGACTGTTGAAAAAGGAAAAAACGTTTCATTGTCACCTGGCGCTCCAATCAAACAAGCCCGCGAGTCCTCAAACCTACCACAGAAAAGTTCACTGTCAACGCGTCAGTTGGGAAAAGCAGCGGAAAGACGCCGGAGTCGTCAAAGGCTTGGCGAAGGCGTTGGAAGGCATGACGAAGGCGAGGCGTAGCAAGGTGAAGGGACGTGCGAGCCGTTGAAGCTGTGGCGAAGGCGCGGCGAAAGGATGGCGAAGAGATATGCACCTGAGAGAGTGGCGAGGCGTAGAATAGAGAGAAAATGTTCATTGTCACCTGGCGCTCCAATCCAAAAAGCCCCTGAGTCGCGAAACCTACCAAGAAAGATTGCCATCATGAAGGGCACGTCAGTTGGAAAAAGAAGCGGCGAAAAGACGCCCGAGTGGTCAAAGGCGTGGCGAAGGCGAGGCGTAGCAAGGCGAAGGGACGTGTGAGCCGTTGAAGCTGTGGCGAAGGTGCAGTGAAAGGACGTTGAAGAAGTAAGAGACGCGCCACCTAAGAGAGTGGTGAGGCCGAGAATAGAAGAGAAAAAGTTGTTCTCACCTCGCGCTCCAATAGAAAAACCCCCAACTCGCGAAACCTACAAAAAAAAACGCGCCCCACACCCCAAGTGACCCCGGTCGCATTCTAAGCCAGAGACTATTGAAACCACCACACCACGCGAATGGCCAGAAGAACGTGGGGGGGGATTCCAGCTCATTATGCTAGCACGCGAGTCGTCCGGAGGTGGAGAAAAAAGGGGTATCGCGTGACCTGGCGCTAATTTATACTCGAATACAATCCGGCACTTGCCGACGCTACGCCCTCGCAGCATGTCGGATTCTGAGTGGTACTCTGACTCTGAGTCTGACTCTGATTCTGGATCTGTGTATGCCCCCTCTAGCTGTGAGGACGACGAATGGTATTCAGAACAGCTCCGCGTTGAAGCGTACTCGGATCTGGACTACGAGGACGACGCCACTGAATCAGCTTCCAGTAGAGACCTCACGGATGTCGAGGGCGATGGTGATGACGAGGAGGAGGAAGAACTGGTTGTAGAGGTGTCGAAAAGGCTGAGCAATTTGGGGAGTGGCCAGGCTTCCGCGTCGAACTCTTCCAAGCGGCCCCGTGCAGTCAGCGCCGCCAACCCCCCTGGTCAGAAACGGAAGAAGCACCGTCTCAACCCCTCACCTGAATCTGCGCCCTTCTCCAAAATCGTCGATGAGATGGAAGGCAATAGCGAGAGAGTTGGCAAAGGCCCTTGGGTAGACCGACTGCTTCACCCGTAAGTTCGATCGATCGATCGATTGATGACCAAATTTTTTGATTTTTTCTCTTCACGCCGAACAGGGAAATGGAAAAAGAGCTGGATGACTATGCTGCGCAATTCGTCAACTGGGCCGAGGAGCTCCCCAAGATTCAAGCCCACCGGCAACATGTTAAGAAGTGCGTCGTTGCCGCTGCTCGAAATGCTTGTAGGTTTTTTCTTTTCTGCCCACTCCTTCCACAAAACAATCATCCTCTTTGGCCCTTAGATTCCGTGGACATCGACTTTAAGAAGGCCATGACTCCGAAAGACCGCATTTCCCCTAAAGCAGGCCGAACTCACGCACCTGGAAAGTCTTACCGCCCCCTTGAACGCTTCCTCCCCCCACTCCGTCCGAGGCCAAAACAGGCCCTGGACAAGCAAATGCGAGACCTTCGAAAATCCAAGGACGCAGGAAAAAACACCACCGGTCCAAGTGCCCCCGCCCCCTCCACATCCACCTCTCAGCCTGCCCCTTCACGATCACGATCTGCACTGGAGGTGGAATTGGACAAATATGTGGCTATTGAGGTTGAGAATGGCGTGATTATCGAGGACCAACATGGTGTGCCTCTCATTGTGCTTGTCCGACACACGATTCCACAGGACAAACAGAAGGAGATGAATGTGAGATCTCTTTTCTGAACATCATGAACCATTTGTTTACATGTCTATAACCCAGCGCGACCTGTCTAAGGCGGCCAAATCATTCACGAAACATTTCCGGCCTGCAAAGACCTCAACGTTCCGGGACGGTTTCCAATCCCTGGCCACCTTGTTCACTGCCATGGCGTGCCATTTTGCCATGTGGTGGGGGATCGGACAACAGGTTCGCCCCGCCAGAATCTAGCATCCGTTTTTTTGCACGTTCTAAGTCCTCAATCACATATGCTCAGAAATGTTCCCCAACCTTTTCTTCGGACATGAAGCTCCCAAAGAACATGGTGGTCTGGGGCGAGTTCTTCTCTGCTGTTGAGCCCCTCCTCCACGCCATCAACCATGTGGCCGATTGCGTCGACTTCTTTACTGCAAGGACTTACCGTAAGCTCAAACAGAGGGTGGTCAATCGCAACAAGACACTTCCAGGCACGTTTATGGGGATCCACGTCTCGCATTGGCTCAACATTGCAGTCCACGCCAATCAGCTCCCCCAAAAGCCTCACAAGGATCGCCTCTCCAGTCACAAAGGCTTCGATGGGATATCCTCAATAGGTCCTTTCACGGATTGTTGGATCTGTTTCCCTCATCTAGGGATCAGATTCCGCATCAGGCCATTGGATGTCTGTCTGATCAGGGGCGCCGCCCTTTATCATCATATGTACAGATGGAAAGGCGAAGGTAGATTTGTAATTGTTCCATTCGCTGACAGACACCTGTTCCCTACATTTAGGGTGAAGCGCCCCAAATTTCCCCGTCCTGTCTTCGGCGCAGACTGGAAGGAATTCCGAAAACAGTATCCTGCAAAGGATTTGGGCTCATTCCAGAAGTAATCCCTGGTTTCTGTTCCTTGTTTTCTGTTCTTCATGTATTTGTTCTATGCATACTACAAATCAACCATTGGCTTATGTGCAATTGATCAATTACTATTGTTTGCTCCAACTATCGATGCGCTTGGCAAAAAAAAGAAATCGCGCATCATCACTTTTGCAATTGCCAGCTCATGTTCTCCATAACGGCCTCGCAGATCCATCTCACAAGCAATGCGCCATTTGCTCATAGGATGGCATGTCAACGTTCCAAGAGTGGGGGAGTTGAAACTTGGCGTGCTGACCGTGCGATACTAGCCGTTCCTCCGCCACTATTCCTTCAACGAAATCAGCCAACCGATATCAAGTTGCTCGCCAAGGAAGCTTACCAATTTTCCAACGAGGTACTTGTGAGCTGCGGCGTCTTGCATTTCAGTCTTTCGGGACACAAACACCATAGTTTCTCGGCAAGCGTCGAATAGATCGATGTTCTCACATCGTACTTGAGCAACTTCTCAGAGACGGTGAGATTCACCCTTTGCCTATTCCCTGTATTCGTCGCCACTGTTCTAGCACGCGCATGCGGCGATCCTGCTTTACGACAAGCCTGCGAGACGAAACAATATTAGCCTGTTTCAAGGACGCGCGTACCCATTGACTCGACTCACGTCCGCATGATCTGCCCATGATCTGCTCGCGCATCGGGGCCCTGGCGGTTGGCTATGGAGGAGACGCCGTTGGTTGCCAGCGTGTGGCGCGAATATGGCTAGGGAAGTGGTGGTGTGACGGCGTGTACAAAGTCGACCAGCCAAGCGAGTGATCCGAGCCCGGTAATTGCGGCAAGCGCGACTCGTAAATAATTCTATGATGACATATTCTTTCTTTGTCGCAAGTTTGGGCTGCTTGTCAGCGGTCTTAAAACCAAATGCCGGCCCTTGGGGTAGGGCCCGTGCCGAGGGCTACACGCGTAGCCACTGTTAAGGCAGAGAGTTCAGCGCGCATATACTTCGCAACGGGGCAGCACGCCGACGCGTTGATGGCGCCGAAGGGAGTATTGTGATCCAAGGGAGCGAGCGCCCGTTCCACCCGCCACAAAAAGTGAAGCGCTGATGTGATAATCCACTGAGTGATTGACTTGCTCTTGAATTGATTGTATGTACTCAAAAAGTCCGGTCAATATGTAACTAGAATTCGCCGCATGCGGCGGATCACCTTGCCTGCACACTCAAACATGTACATTATGTAATGGTATCGGCGGCAAGCGCCAGATCCCCGACTCTCGACTCTCTTTCCCCCTGAAACCACAACAGTATACCTAGCTAAGATGAAAACCTTTGTTCCGATTGTATTGTGGATACACGTGCCCGTAAGAAACCACGCTGTTTGAGCACTGTCGTTGGCGTTCTTCGTGAAGAGGGTATGTACAAAGAGAATGGTGCTGTGGTCCAGCGTGTCGACGAAGCACCACAACGGGTGAGGTCAGTGCGCTGATCAGTTCGCTCATGAGAACTCGTTCCTCGGGATCATCCAGACAGTTCGATAACGCATTGCATAGGACTAGTTTCTCACCAGCGAAATGACGCAACACGGCGCAAAGACGAAGATGACTGATGAACGTTGTGCAAAGAGTGTGCGGCGCTGTTCACATTCAGGGGATAATCGAAAACAGCCCGGCATCCGACCGGGTGGAAGATTAGTTGCGTATCCTGTCAGTCATGATCTTGGGTGTGCGCAGACCTCTGTATTCATGATAACTCGGAAAGACTTCACGAGTTCCAAGAGTATTGTTCGAACTGCATGTCCCTTCTTCTTTTTGAGCATGCCAGAGTCAGGACGGAAGTAAATGTAAAAAAAAATCCAATGCTTTGCATACCGCAACACTCCACCTTTGACGAATTCTTCGAAAAGATCGAACA
>Ga0182024_10011775_pt1 | contig 17472 bp, 14 predicted proteins | sample P32metaG_FD_120480 | JGI IMG/M metagenome (GOLD analysis project Ga0182024, IMG submission 120480) | Permafrost microbial communities from Stordalen Mire, Sweden - P3-2 metaG (Illumina Assembly) | ecosystem: Environmental > Terrestrial > Soil > Wetlands > Permafrost | place: Sweden: Stordalen... | reverse complement strand
CCCATGATTCCGCGATCAGCCCGCCACCGAAGGCGACGATGATAATGCTGACGGGTTTCCAGAACCGCAGGGCTCCAAGCGCTCTGCCAACTTCTTCCCTGGATGCCAGATGCGTGGCTTCCGCGCCGGCCAGGCTTTCAACCGTAGCACGGCACAGACCATTTTCCGCAAACAACACCACGAGAACTCCCAGAACGAGAATTCCGTGCGCGAGCGGAAGCAACAGCGTCGCCATAGCCAGCACTGTCAAGATGCCGATCAGGAAGGGTTTTCTTCGGCCCACGTAATCCGACCAGATGCCCAGTGGGAATTGAGCCAGGCCGGCCAGCGCAGCCAGCGTCGAGACCAGGCCGATGTCGCGGTCGGACATGCCCTGGTCTCCCAGGTAGAGCGGCAGGAATGGCAGCGTGAAGCCGATGCCGGACATACCGAGAAAATACGAGCCATACAGGCCAATGCGATTACGCCAATCCATGATTGGTGTCCTTGTAATGGAGAGGATTGCCATCGTTGACCGTAAAAAAGGCGCCCACGATTTCTCAAGGGCGCCGGAACGAGAGGAAGACTTGGGAAGCGCCGACGCTCACTTTTCCTTGCGCAGTTTCTGGAGGTCGCGCTGGATCTGCTCCAACTGGTCCTCAAGGGACCGGATCTGTGCCTCACGATTGCCCGGCTTGGCCGCCGCGCCCGCCGGTAACGGCCGATCAGGGTTCTCGATGGTCTTGTTGGTCCGGAAGTTAGTGAGCGTGGAGACTTCCAGTTTAGTGTCCCCTTTCTTGCCGGTTTCCCAGAAGCCGATCACACGGACCTTATCGCCCTTGACGACAGCATTGGAGAATTGGCCCGAGAGGTGGGGAGGCCAATGAACCCAACGGCCGTCGCTCAGGATGAATCCGTCCACCTCTCCCTTGGGCGCGGATGTGAATTCCTTGACCGTACCGTTGGCGTTGAGGACTTCACCCGTGCCAGGGCCAAATTTGACTCCGGCCTCGATCGCCGCGGGAGTGAAGCGGTCGGTTTCGCGTGTCTGGTTCGTCGTGAGATTAGTAAGGCTGGAAACTTCTAGCTTCGTATCGCCCTTGGGTCCGGTTTCCATCCAGCCGATCACCTTGACCTTATCGCCCTTGCCGACGATACCGCTGAAGCGGTCGGATAGATGGGGCGGCCAATGAACCCATGTGCCGTCGGTCAGGGTGACTCCATCAACTTCGCCTTTGGGTGCCGACGTGAAGTCCTTCACGGTTCCTCGCACCGTCAAGATCTCAGCGCCAGGCGGCGGGCCTTTCGGCCCTTTGCCCTTCTTGCCGCCGGTCTGGGCCTCAAGGGACGCAACCAACAGGCTTGCCGCCATGAACGCGAACAACCCAAGGTAACGAAGTTTTGACACTGCTGTGAACATCGCAATTTCTCCGTCAGTGATGAGGAAGACCGGTCTTGTTGGCCGTTGCCCTTGGATCGGGCACAACGTCAGGTCTTCGCATTTAGTTCTGAATCCAATCAAGGGCAAATGACCATAACGCAAAGCGCGAGCCAATTATCGAGGATCGCGAGCGATTGGGCGAAAGTCGTTTGGCTGCAATGGGGTGTGGCCAGAACTGGATTCGACTGCAGGTGCCGATGGCTGTGAACCGTGGGAGTGTTGAGCGTAGGTCTCCCGCGCTGCGGGGGTTTCTCGCCCAATCGCCAGCAGAAGTCGAAAGTGATGCCGTGCCAAAAAAAGTGGGCGAAACTCCCCCGATCCGTGGGGGAATTTCGCCCAAGTCGATTCCGATCTGGATTCCAATACAGCGTTACTTTGTTGCCAGGATGAGAACACCAGCGATGACCAGGGCACCGCCGAGCAATACACGCCAGGTCATCGGTTCACCCAGGAAAAGCCATGCAAGAAGAATCACGAACGCCACGCTCAGTTTGTCGATGGGAGCAACCCGAGACGCCTCGGCCATTTGCAAGGCTCGGTAATAGCACAACCAGGACAGGCCCGTGGCCAACCCCGAAAGACAAAGGAAGAACGTGCCTCGCCCCGAGAGCTTGTCGAGCGGCTCCCATTCACCACGCAAGGTAATGAGAAGCGCTGTCATCGCCAGAATCACCAAGGTCCGGATCAGCGTCGCCAAGTTCGAGTTGATTTCCGCGACGCCGACCTTTCCGAGTATGGCCGTCAGACCGGCAAAGAATGCGGATCCGATGGCGAACCATTGCCAGCCAAATTTTTCAGGCATGCGGTCCTCGTGGCAAGAGACCTGTCGGGGTATTGATGGACGCGGCGTCGTTCAGGCGGATTCTGGTTCGAGACATCGTTCACCGATTGTGCGAGCCGGCAACGCTTGCGGCATCATGCGAGTTTCGGGCAGCCAGCCGATGAGCAAGGTTGCCGCCACAACAGCAATGCCCGCAAAGGCGAAAAAGGCGTGGGCAAATCCCAGGTGATGCACAATCAACCCAGATACGAAGGGCCCGACAACGCCGCCGAGACCTCCAACCGTGCCGAGCAAACCCGTCAGAGCATTGAAATGCCCGCGGTCATATGTCAGGTCGCCGCACACGGCCACGGCGGTAACACCGAATATGCCAGCCCCGATGCCGTCCAGGGCCTGCAGGGCGAGGAGTTCGTTCGGATCATCGGTCATGGCATAAAGGGCAATGCGTATCGGCAGCACGGCGAAGCCAACCGCCAATACTGGTTTACGCCCGAGACGCTCGCCGAGAAGTCCCGCCAATAATGCTATTGGGATCATGACCGCCTGGGCCACCAAGACGACGCCCGCAACCTGGACATTGCTGCCGCCCATGTGCTTGATCTTCTGTGCGACCAACGGCATCACCGGAGCATTGGCCAGGTGGAAAAGGGTTGCCGATGCCAGCAAGATGCCTACCCGACGGTCACGTAGGACTTCGCGAAAACGAACCCGTGGACGGGCTGAAGATCCGTGCAAACGGGGCGCTCTTGCACCCTGGTCGCCGTGGAGTTCGTCACGCCGGATCAGAAAGCCGCAGCCAGCGGCCAGCACGGAAACCATGGCGATCGCGAAGAATACCGATGCCACCGGAAGGTAGCTCACGAGCACGATGGCCGTGAGCGCCGCGGCGATATTGCCCGCGTGGTTGCAACCCTCTTTGATTCCCAATGATCGGTTCAATCGGCCATGCCCCACCATGCTCAGAGTCAGCGCGTTGGTCAACGGTCCGAAGAACATTTTGCCCAGTCCGGCCAGGGCAAGCAACGTAAAAATCCACGCCTGGCTTTCGCACATGACGGGCAACAAGCCAATGCAAGAACCAACCAGTAATGAAGCACCGGCCAACAGGAGCCGACGGCGACGGAAGTAGTCGATGAAGAATCCCGCCGGCGAACTCATGAGCCAACTCACCAAGCCTGCCAGGGCCGCAGCCATCCCAATCCTGTCGTAGCCCCAGCCACACTCCCTGAGATATGTGTTCACAAACGGCATGGTCACGCCGCCGATCTCGGCAAGGAAAAAGCACGTGGCACACAGGCCGATCCAGCTTTGCCACGAAGCGCCAATCGATGATTTATTCGACATGGAAGTCTCTCAACTAAAGGCGCCGGGTAGGGTTGTATGACCGCACCCGGCGCTCGCCCATCAATCGAAACCTTGGGCCATTACTTCACTTTTCTCGACGCAGCCGATCGATTTCCTTTCGCACCTGGTCCAGTTGACGTTCGAGGGCCTGTAAGCGCGACTCGAAATCGTCCGACTGAGTAGCACCTGCCGCCGGGCCTGGATCGTCCACAGCAGGCCCAGGCAGGGGCCGATCCGGGTTATCCGCGCTCTTGCCGGTCCGCAGGTTGGTGAGTCTGGAAATCTCCAGCTTCGTATCGCCCGCAGGACCGGTCTCCATGAAGCCGATGGCTTTGACCTGATCCCCTTTCGATACGACGGCGGTGAATCGGTCCGCCATGTGCGGCGGCCAGTGGACCCAGGTGCCATCATTGAGGATCAACCCATCAACTTCTCCTTTGGGCGCTGTCGTGAAGCTCTGCATTGTTCCGTTAACGGTTAGCGGGCTTGCGTCCGCTAGCCTGCCTTTTGGACCAAACGGCTGAGCCGTCAGCCAGGCAGCGCTCAGTCCAAGTCCGGCCACGAGTGCCAGGACCAGGAAGAATTGAATGGGGAACTTACTTCTCATGACTTGTCCCTCCTTCAGGGATGGGGAAGATCGGATGTGTCTCGGGCGAGCCTTGACCTCGACATATCTGATCTTCCAAGCCTCTTCTCCTCTCGTGTCAAGGACGATAACGCAAAACGAACTGGGCGAGAATCCCCCGCCCGCCCGGGGACTTTTCGCTCAACTTGCCGGTTCCTCTGAACCCTCGTTGCATGCACATGCCGAACGCTTTTCCCACGCGCACATGGACCTGACCAGGCATTCCTGCCCGACATCTACGAACAGGATGTGAACGTGGTCCAGTGGATGAAAGCACCGCAGGATCGCTCGCAGGTCGTCAAAGAAGAGCAAGCAGTCCGGACCAAGTTTGAACTGCCAGGCACGGCCCTCCGCGATCAGCAGAACTTCTCGGTGCGAGTAATCGATTCGCTGCAAGGTGCCTTCAATGAACTGAAGTCTGCTCTTTTCGATGTCCTCGTGGAGCATTGCCGTGGCGGTGTCACGTCGAAAAAGTGTCGCGAACATATTTGTCTCCTCATTCAGAACGGACGATCGAAATCATCGAACGCTGCCATCGGATCGCGTCGGCGATGACGCTCGTTGAGCATTGGCTTTCGTGTCAACTTGGGAACATTGAGCGTTGAGCCGCGTGAAATCGATCGATCTGGCGATGTCTTGGCCCACGGGTTTTCTTTCGATGACGATGCGGTGTCAGTCCTCCTTGCCGCCATGATGATCCAGGCCACGAGAAATGACACCCAGAACAAGATGGTCAAACCCATTTCCTGTTGAAGCGTGGTTCCAGCGAACATGGTTGCTGCCCTCCATTCATCTTCTTGGGCGAAGAACTCCGATAGCTGAAGCAACCGGAATGCCATAACTGAATGAGCCGCTGTCGATATGCCCTTGGGCCGCGTATGCAATGCTGCAATTCCGTTTGCGCTATGAAGATGCGGCACGATGCCGAAAACAAAAAGTTTGCCGGCACGGTCACTTAACGATCGAATGAATGAGGGGAGCAATGAGGGTGGGCGGGGAGTCCCCGTAGATGATGGGCGAAAGTCACCCTTGAGCTACTTCTGCAGTCCGTATTGGCGGATCTTATCGAAGAGTTGGCGCCGGCTGATGCCGAGCAGTTTGCTTGCCTTCGTGCGATTCCATCCCGATTGCTCCAGGGCATGAGCGATTGCTCGGCGTTCCGTCTCCGCCATCATTTCCTTGAGCGACATCGGCGCCGTCGATGTCGATTCCGCGACCGTCGTGCTTTCTTGATGCAGGGGAAGAAGGTCTTCCGCAAGAATCATCCGGCCCCGCGAAAGGATGGCGGCGCGAGCAAGGACATTCTGCAACTGGCGAACATTCCCTGGCCAGTCTTGACTGCTGAGCCATTGCATCGCGTCGGGCGCCAACCCGAGATGCGGCCAGCGATATTTTCGTGCCAACCGTCCAATGAAGTGGTCGGCGAGGAGTGGTATGTCGCCAGGACGGGCACGCAAGGCTGGCAGCTCGATGGCTACAACGTTGAGACGGTAGAACAGGTCCTCGCGAAACTTCCCTTCCTTGATCAGCACGGGCAGATTGCGATGCGTGGCTGAAACGACGCGCACGTCCACCTGCAAGGTCACCGTGCCGCCCACGCGCTCGAACTGTCCCGTCTGCAAAACGCGCAATAGCTTCGCTTGCAGATCGACATCGAGGTCGCCGACCTCGTCGAGAAACAGCGTGCCGTTGTTGGCTTGCTCGAATCGCCCGGGACGCTGGGCCACGGCTCCCGTGAAAGCGCCGCGCTCATGGCCAAAAAGTTCACTTTCCAGCAGCGTTGGACTGAGCGCCGCGCAATTCACTTTGATGAACGGTTTGCCTTCGCGGCCTGAATTGCGATGGATGGCGCTGGCGACGAGTTCCTTTCCGGTGCCGCTCTCTCCCAGGATCAGGACGGTTTCCGACGTGGCTGCGACCTTCCCGATGGTCTTGAACACCTGGAGCATTCCAGATGATTTGCCGACCAGTTCGTCATCGGTTTGTTCGCTCGACTCAGCCGCTGACAACGCCTGGACCTGGGCAACCAGCGCTCGCTGGGCCAGTGCGCGCCGGACGGTGAAAATCACTTCGTCCAGGTCGAACGGTTTGGTGATGTAGTCGAAGGCGCCGAGCTTCATCGCTTCGATGGCCGCGGCACTGCCCCCGAGCGCCGTGATAACAATTACGGGCAACTCCTCCCACAGTTCGGCGTGATCGCGCAACAGATCCATGCCGCTGCGTCCCGGCATGCGCAAATCGAGCAGGACCAGCGAGAGCGTGGAGTCGCTGAGCATTTTCTCCGCTTGCAAGCCGTCGTTTCCTTCCAGCACCCGGTATCCTTCTGCTTGCAACAACAGACGCAGATTGCCACGAATCACAGCGTCATCATCGGCGATCAGGATTGTCGAACGATCACGTGCTGCCATAAACGTTGCCCCTCAAGCCCCAGGTGAGGTAATCCGAACACTTGGGGTTAGTCTTTTGCAATGGGCATCAAAATACGAAACGTCGTTCCACACCCCTCGCGGACCAGGTATTCAATCGTGCCGCCGTGGTTGCCGACGATCTCGCGACACAGCGCCAAACCCAGCCCCGTGCCGTCCGGGCGCGTCGTGAAGAACGGCTCGAATAAATGACGCTGGTCTTCAGTCGAGATCCCGGGTCCCGTGTCGGAAACTAAAATCTCCACCTGCCGACTGTCTGCATGATGAGCCGTGGCAATGGTCAAGCACCCGCCGGCCGGCATGGCTTGCAGAGCATTGGATACCAGGTTCAAGATCACCTGCCCCAAAGCACTCGCCGAACCCGACACCATGGGAAGGTGCGCGCTGAACTGATTCTGCAGACGCACCCCTTGCTCCGCCGCTTGAGCCTTGACCAGATCCAGCGACTCGGCCAGAAGCTGATTCATATCTACCGGGCGGCGTTCCGCGTTATCCATCCGTGCGAAAAGCAGCAACCGGCTGACGATATTGGCTAACCGATCCACGGAATGCACTACCGCCTCCAGGGACTCCGGCGCTCGCACGGTTTCGGGCTGACGCTGCCAAAGCTGGACCGTGGAACGTATTGCAGCCAGCGGGTTTCGGATTTCATGAGCGACGCCGGCCAGGAGTCTGCCAAGCCCAGCGAGATGTTCGGCATGACGCAATTGATCACGAAGCCGGTCTTCTTCACGACGCTGCCGCTTGAGTGTTCGCACCAAGTTCCAGGTGAGAATCAGCGATAGCAGGACTCCACCCAGGGCAAGATACGAAGACAGCTCCGATCGTCGCAGTTGTCTTTCGAGCTGTTCGGGCCCCGTGAGCCTAACCATCAGCCAGGTGGCGAGACTCGCGGGCCAACCCTTTCCGACAGGTTCCGAGTAAATAACCACTCGGCTCAACTCCACGTCGTCGATGCGAAATGAAGACGCCCCACGATCCAGACATGCCTGCGCCAGTTTGCGTATGATCGGGGCTTCGAGCGGCGGCGGCTCATGGCGCACGAGGTCAGACGGCGCATGTTTGCTCGTCGGATACGCGTAACCCGTGAATCGATCATCAAGAGCGAGAAAGAACCCGCCTTCGATACCTGCATACGCTTCGAGAACATTGTTCGTAATCACCCGCAGTTTCTGATTCAACTCGTCGCGGTCCGGGTTGAAGTCACCTTGCAGTGAATCGGCAATCTCGCTGGCTTTCTCGGCCATTTCCTTGCTGGCGACCGGAAGTTGATTACGTGCTTCGAGTTCACGCTGAGGCAGAGCAAGTGTGGTCCACGTGCTGTAAAGGAGGACCGCAATCGACCCGAGAAATAGCAGGACCACGAGGATGATTTGCAAGCGGTTGCCGACGAATCGAGACATTTTGGGTCCTCGTGACATAAACATAGTCAAAGCAAACCTCGTGCCAAGATGAGGGCTCGTCGCTCCTTTTCGGCACCGTAAGCCATCCAGGAATTGGCGATTGGAATGCGACAGCGTGAACGACGCGTTTGCGGCCGATTGCAGGCAACAAAGCGGTTACCTGCGAACGCTCTCCCGAGCTAAGGTCAACCAAACAACTCCGGTTTGACCTGCCCGGTGCTGAGCGGCACATTACGCGTGAAGTTGTCGCGCACTTCCATGGCTGGATCGACGCCCAGCGCGTGCAACAGGCTGGCCGCCAGATCCTGCGGAGTGATGGGGTCGTCGGCAGGATAGGCAGCAAAACGGTCGGAGCGGCCAATGATCCGGCCACCCGGCTGAGGGCCACCTGCGATCACCAGGGAGTAGCACTGCGACCAATGGTCGCGCCCGTTTTCGCTGACGCCGTTGCCGGTGAACTGCCCGAAGCGCGGCGTTCGGCCGAACTCGCCCATGCACACCACCAAAGTGCTGTCCAGCAAGCCGCGCTGAGCAAGGTCCTCCAGGAAGGCAGCAAAGCATTGATCGAACGGTGGCAGCAGCTCGTCCCGCAGGCGGCGATTATTGTTCGCATGCGTGTCCCAGTGTGGCGAGGGATTGTTCACGCGCCCGCCCCAGTAAACCGTGACCAACCGCACTCCCGCTTCAACGAGTCGGCGAGCCAGAAGTAGACTTTGACCATACTTGTGCCGGCCATACCATTCGCGCACGCGATCCGGTTCAGCGTTAATCTCGAATGCTCGTCGGGTCTCCTGGGATGTGAGAAGCGAGAAGGCCTGTTGCTGGTAGCGCCCGAGCTCGTCAACCCGGCGATCCGCGGCAAGCCGTCCAAGACCGCCATTCACCGTTTGCAACAGCGCCCGCCGGTCGGCCAGGCGCCGGTTGTCGGCGGCCTGGTGCAAGCCGTGGACGATAAACTCGTCGTCGTTGGGATCGCCGTAGATGCTGAACGGAGCGTATGAGGCGCCCAGGAAGCCGCCGTTTTGACCGGGACAGGTGTAGGGGCCATCGCTCACCGGGTCGGGCAGCGAAACCGCCGTCGGCGCCGTTCCCCGCGCAGGCCGGCCGAACGCTACCTGCGCGCCGAGGTGCGGGAAGTCGTTCTCGGTCGGTGTGAAGGCGATTTGCTCGCGTGGCGGCGCGTTGCCAGTCGTTACGAGATACGTCGCTGCATTGTGGTTGATGGCCGAATGGGTCATGGAACGCACGATGCTGAAGCGGTGGGCTTGCCGGGCCACGCGCGGCAGCAGTTCCGTAATCCGCATGCCGGGCACGCTGGTGGCAGCCGGGTGAAACTCGCCGCGCACTTCCGCTGGCGCCGCCGGTTTCATGTCCCAGATGTCGAGTTGGCTTGGCCCACCGTGCAGCAGGAATAGCACGCACGACCGCACCGGCGCGGGTCGGCTGCGCTCCGCCGCCAGGAGGTGCGGCAATGACAGGCCAAGCGCGCCCAGGCCGCCGAGTTGGAGCCAGCGGCGGCGGGACATTGTCGCGGCCAAGGTGTGGGAAATGTTGGGCATGGAACGACTCACAGCCCGTGCAGTTCAGGCGTCGCTTGGGCCAGGAAAATACAGTGACCGGTTCAGTTTAGCCCCTGGCGAGCACTCCCGCAATCTGCAATTACAGATTCTCGAAGCCTGGCGGAATGGCTTGCTGCCTCAGCGCTTCGGGCGAAATGACGTCGTCGACGCCCGATCGGCGCGACTTCCGGCGGCCAGGAATTTGAACTTTGCCCCTATCTGACCTAAACTTCACCCGTAGAGCCCGGCGCCAAAGCCGGGCCATTCGACCATTTACTTACGAGGAGAATCGAACTTTGCCGCGGTCTTGCTTGGGCCGCTGACAACTTGAACGACGCGCGAGCGTCAAGTGTTCTGCTTCCTCAAAAACGACCAACCTGAGCCGAAAGGCTCTTGAAGAACAGAGGCAGTACTTGGACCGCGCTCCCGAAAGGGAGCGTCGGCCAGGTGCTGTTCTGTTCTGCCCCTTGGTCGGGGCTTGAGGAGCGGCCTTGGTTTGGCGCTCCTTATTTTTTTGCGCACGCCAGGGCCAAATGCTCCCGATTTCTCCAGGAGATTCTTCGCATGGCCCTACAATTCGCACCGATGATCGCAATAGCACCGAGCCCACCCACGCCAGTCTCTACCCAGGTCCTGCTTCAGCGTTTTCAGACCGGTGACAGCGACGCGTTGAACGAGCTCTACAGCCGCTATCTGAACCGGGTTCTCGCCGCGGTCCGCGCCAGGCTCGGTGCCGAGCTCCGGGGGAAGCTCGAGTCCTGCGACATTCTCCAGGACGCCCTCTTGGCCAGCCTCAAGAATGTTCCGTCCTTCAACCAGACCGAGGAAGGCGCTTTCGTGAATTGGCTGGCCACGGTCGTCGAAAACCGAATTCGCGATCACCTGGACTACTTCCGGGCCGGAAAGCGGGACCATCGGCTCGAAAAACCGTTGCCGGGAGCGCGTTCGGATGAGTCCGCGGCCCCGCTTGATATTCCAGAGAGGAATTGCGCCCCCACGCCGAGCCAAGCTTTGATGCTCAGCGAGGACCTGGCCCGTCTCGAAAAGGCGATGGATCAGCTCCCGGGCGAATCTCGCGAGCTGATCGTGGCGGTCAAAATCGAAGGGCGTTCTTTTCAGGAGATTGCCCAGGCCTCTGGCAAATCTCCTGATGCAGTGCGCATGAAGGTAAAGCGGGCCCTTGTGGCGCTAACGAATGCATTTCGTACCCTGGAGGCAGGAGCCGATGACCATGATGACTTCGAATGACAGAGATGACCGTGAACTTGAGATGCTCGCAGGTTGTGCGGAAGGCGACCCACCGGGTGCCGAGGAATTCGGCGAATCCTGCGCGGCGTACCAGAAGATTGAAGCCCTCTTCGATTTGCTTCGCTGCCCCGTCAATGCCCCTGGGGCGCAAACTGCCGATCATGTTGCCCCCGGCACGGTGCTGGGGGAATTCGCCATCATCCGGCCACTGGCGTCCGGCGGTATGGGCCACGTCTATCTCGCTCGCCAGGAATCCCTGGGCCGCGTGGTTGCGCTGAAGCTGTGCAAGCCTGAGGTAGCTCGCGATCCGCGCATGAAGAACCGATTCATGGCAGAAGCGCTCTCCTTGGCGCAGCTGACGCACCCGAACGTCGTTCCGGTGCTAACTAACGGCGAGGATCAAGGCTACCTCTATCTGGCGATGGAGTACATTGCCGGGCCGACGTTGGCGCAGGTGCTCGAAGCAGTCCAGGGCGGGCGCCCCGACACCTTGGCGAGCGAGGTCGTGGCTCGGGTACTGGCAAATCCTGACGGAGACAAGAAGGACGGTCAACCAGGCGCGAAGGGCCATGCAAAACTCGATCGCGCCTATCAGACCTGGGTCGCCCAAACGCTTCAGCAGGTTGCCCAGGGTTTGGCAGCGGCGCACGCGGCCGGGATTCTTCATCGAGACATCAAACCGGCCAACGTTGTTTTCGCTGCCAACGGAGTCCCGAAAATCGTTGATTTCGGTCTGGCCCGAACTTCCCGAGCGCCTTCGACGACCGTCGCCGGCGAGTTTTACGGGACTCCGGCGTACACGTCGCCCGAGCAGGCCCGCGGCGATGTGGACGAGGTATCCCCGGCCTCCGACGTATTTTCCTTCGGGGCGACCCTGTTTGAATGCCTGTCTCTGGATCGGCCGTTTCCCGGCCGAACATCGGCGGACGTGCTGAGCGCCGTTCTCAACTCGGACGCCCCCCTGCTTCGGCGCGTCGAGGGGGGGACCCCTTGGGAGCTTGAAGCGATCGCCGACAAGTGCCTGCGCAAGAGCCCCGCTGAGCGCTATCCGTCAGCAGAGTCGCTTGCCCAGGATTTGCGAAACTACCTCGAACTGCGGCCCGTCGCTGCCAGGCCGATCAGCATGATCGGCAGAGTTGGCCGCATCATCCGTCGCCGGCCATGGGTTGCCGCTTCTCTTTTCGCCCTTGCGATGTCCACTGTGGCAGCTCTTTTTGTCGCGGGCCATGCGTGGGAAGAGTACAGGGCGGAGAAGACCAGGTCCGCGAAACAAGAACTGGAACTTGCGAAACATGCTGAGGATGAAGTCGCGGCAGAGAAGATCAAAACGATTGCCAAGCGCGTGGACGAAGGGGACGTGGCGCTTTTTCGTTGCTTGCTAGGCCAGCGGCCAACCTGGCTACCCGCCGTTATTGAGAAATACCGCCAAGACGGAATCAATGCTTACACGGCGGCCTTGAAACTCGACCCCGATTCCGTTCGGCCCCTCGTCCAGCGTGCGCGGCTGTATGCCTCGAAAAAAGAGACATTGGGGCTTGCTCTTGCGGACCTGGACAGGGCGCAGCATCTGAAGCCGGGCTTTGGCAGCATTCGAAAGTTTCGGGCAAATGTGCTCGACGATCTGGGGCGCAAGGACGAAGCCCAGACCGCCCAGGAGGAAGCGAAGAGTCTCTATCCCACGGCGGCGGAAGATTTGTACTGGCTCGGGGTGATCGCCCACTCGAAAGAGCAGGATGTCTTCGCATGTTACTCCTACTTTTCGCAGGCCTTGCTCATCGCTCCCAATGACTATTGGAGCCGACTGGAACGGGCGTATTTTGGTCGAATGCCCTCGGAAGAAAATGTCCGTCAGCGGGTGATACCCGAGCTGGAAATCGCGAAATCAACCCGTCCCGACCTGCCCTTCGCGTCGGAATTGCTCGTTCGCTTTTATGCGGGAGACCGGTCCCACGGGAATACGGTTGATCCTTTCCGCGAGAAAAAGGAATTGGAGGATCAGATCTCGCGATTTGGCCTCGACATTCTCCGCGCTCACAGCATGTCCGAGCTGCTGCAAAAGGAACAAAAATACGACGATGCCGAAGCGATTCTGCGCCAAGTGCTGGATCAAGACACAGGGGGGGGAACCGCTGAGCGAATCGGAGACTTCAAGTACAGGCGCGCAGAATTCGCGGCAGCTCGTGATTGGTATCGTCGTGCAATCAGGGAGGGTACTAAGCATCCGTATGTCTATATGCACTTGGCCAACTCTTTCTCGGCGATGAAGGACTGGAAGAACGCGGAGAAAGCATATCTGGACGGTATCACTGAGCATCCGCGAAAGGCCTCTCTGTGCTGGAATCTCGGATCTTGGTATGAAGGCAGAGGTCGAATGACCGATGCCGAAGGGGTTTATCGTAAAGGGTGCGACCTATTTGGCGACCCGATTGACTTGCACGATCTTGCGCAATGCTATCGAAGCTATGCCTCCCTTGTTGGGCGAGCTGGCCGACAGACTGAAAGGGTTCAGTTGTTGGAACGGGGAATCGCTCAATTGGAAAAGGTTCGTGCCGTTGCAAATCAGGCGAGAAAGGAGTCCGTCGAGGAACACATTTTCAGATTAAAGGGTGAACTTGGTCGAGCGTTCATTCAGACGGGAAGGCGACAAGACGCCGTCGCGTTTATCAACGCCGAAATGAAGAAAAAGCCACTGAGACCGACGGGCGCGAGCATGTTAATGGATCTCATGGGGTTGCTCGGCATGCAGCAAGACTCGCTCGAAACGGCTCGCCTCGCAGAGTTCATGGCCGAGAATGATTTCCCCTCGAATGACCGTTCATCGCGACAACTTGCAAGAAGTCTTGTTGACGGACAGCTCCAACGGATGGGGCAGTACAAGGAACTCTTCGATCGTCTTGAGACGCGGCGGGCCCTGAGGGATGAATTGTCCGCCGAAGCATACGGTTGGTTCATTTTCTACAAAGGCCCGGACGCCGCATCCATCCTCGGGGAGGGCGTCAAAAAGCACCCCGACTCTTTCATTTTGCATTCGCACCACATGCAGCTACTCGCGAAAGCTGGTCGAAAGGAAGAGGCATGGAAGGCTTATGAAAAAGGACGGGATCTCTATTTTGCACAACTCGACCGGAGCCAGATCCCTGTGCTGCCTCTTGCCTCGCAAGCCATCGAAATTCCGCCACTCCCACCGGTGGCTTTGGCCTTGCCGTGGTACACCTTCCTATTGGAAGAACGCAAGGAGGAAGAATTCTGCCGTCTCGAGGATCGCCTTCAAAAGGCATGCCTAGCGACCAAATCCAATCCGAGGGGCCTGTTCTTGCCTCGTGCAACGGCAGAATTTGCGACTCGCAGATTTTCGGCCGCGGCCAAGTCGTTCAGAATCTGCGTCGAAGAAAAGCTGTGGAACGAGCTTGCAAGCGAGGCGATGGTGACCGGAGGCTTGGCGAAGAGCCTCCGTCTGTCAGGTCAGCGAAAGGATGCAGTTTCGATTTACAAGCGAGCCGTTCAAGTCTCGGGGGTTGACCCCCGCCTATTCTCCGAGTACCTCTGCGTTGCATTAGAAGACGGCGGAGTTCCTGGGCTTCTACACGAACTATCTCCATTCGATGCGCAACGAATTGGGATAGACGCTCGGCGCCATGCGACAATGACCTGCTTTCTGTCCTGGGTTTCTCTCGCCGTGGGCAACGAAAAGGAGGCACGTGAGTCAATGGCGCAAGGTGTTTCCAATGTCCTCCAAGCAAGCCAGAATCCAGAATTTGGCGGCCCCGAGGCCCTTGCTGGTGGAGACGAGGCGCTTGTCTGTGGAGTTATCCTTCAAGTCGTTTCAGAGAAACTAGCCGATTCAAGACGATTGGCGTTTGCGACTGGTATCTTGAACCACTATCCACCCGAGCGGGTCGCAGCGATGAGGAGGATATTTGAGCTTCCGATCCCGGGGCAAAAAACTGAGCGTCCGATCCTGAGGCAAGACGTGGAGCGTCAACCTGATCGACCTGTTAGTCGCTGAATTCGACAGGCGGTCCGCGTCGCCAATCCATTCTGATCGCGTCCAGAACCGTCGTGTCCCCCCGTTCCTGGCAGGAATCTCCCGAAAAAAGCGCGGTCGCGTGTTCGCATCTTGTCCGTTCACCGCTTTCTACCTTAGCGGAGACGACTGACAATTCGCTGAGACCTTGAAAGGTGGAACGAAATGAACATGGGGCACGTTTACTTCGTGGCGCTCGTCATGGTCGTGGGAACGGGATTGTCAGTGGGCATTCTGACCTACCTTGCGGCAACTCGCGCTACCCACAACGCCATCCAATCCTACGGGAGGCGCACGGCGGGGCAATTCCTCAATGAACTGGCGTCGGGCAAATGCGACGGTAAGCAGGAGGCAGTAGATTCTGCGCCCGTGATCTCGCCTCCGAAACCGAAAATGCTACCGGTCGATAGCTTGGTTGAGTTCCTCGACAAGTCGATATTTCCCGGAGTGGCCGGCTCCCTACCGCGTGGCAGCAGACGCGCCCGTCTGGATCGCTGGCGCAAAGCCCTGGCTTCCTGCGGCAACAATCGGGATGCCGAGATATTATTTGATGCGTTAGCAAAATCTGATCGAGCCGTCGCCAACGGAAAGGATGGACGGAAAGTTAGGACAGCCCTCCAAAGTTGGTGCAAGAAGTGACGCTCGATACTACGCCCCACGTAGGACATCTCTCCGCGGCGCGTGCTGCCGACCGACATGATGCACCCCATTTCTGCACGATATTGCTCCCCTCGCACTAACCCCCGCCAACTCTGATCGCCTTCGGATGGCCATCGCGATCGCTTCGATCGAATCATGATGTCGAAAAAACCCGGATTTGTTCGTTCGCTTCTGCTCCGTTCCCCGCTTATTACCTTGGCGGATGAAAACAATAACTTGGTTTCTTGCAAAAAAGGGGAACTGCAATGTTCAAAAAGATCCTGGTGGCGACGGTTGTCGGCATGTCAGCCATGTTTGGCGGTGAACAGGCAAAAGCGGATGTCTACGTGCGAGGATACACTCTTCCGAATGGAACCTACGTCGCCCCGCACTACCGTTCGAATCCCGACCACAATTTCCAGAACAACTGGAGCACCTATCCGAACGTGAACCCGTACACGGGGCAAATGGGCACACGGATCACGCCGTCCTATACACCACATACGCCGTCCTATTCGCCGTATGCACCGAGCTACTCACCGAGAACCGTTTACCCATCGTACGGCATCCCGAGCATCTCTCCGAGCTACGTCCGGCCGAGGTAACCACGCCGGCCGCGGACCAAGTGCAAGCAACGGTATCCAATCCTGGGCGGCGCTTTACCGGCGCCGCCCCGTGCCAAACATCGAACCATCATTGCTCCCGATGTTCCCAGGCAAGAAGAAGGTGAACCATGGCCGATCCACGTTTTGCATCGCATTCCACCGCATGGCGCGGGGTTCTTATTTTCGGAGCTGTCTTCGCTTTGGTATTCGGAGCAGCCGCCTTGGCAAGCAAGCCCCAGGTGGGTGTGGTGGGTGTGCAGGGCGTCCAGGCCGGGGCGAAAGCAACCAACGGCACCAACACAACCCTCGTTGAGCGACCCTACTCGGCGGGTCAAAGCAAGCAGGACGCAGGCAATGGTCTCTCGTACGAGACGTACATCCCAAGGCCCACCGCGAAAGGCTACTACGAGCCGAAGGTTGTCCCGTATCCGGCGGGGAAGCCGGTCCACGTCAACGGATACTATCGCAAAAACGGAACCTACGTCCAACCGCATTTTCGGTCCTTGCCCAGGCGGTGATCCGGCACCGGCGGTGATCCGGCACCGGATCAATCGCTCAGGTTTTCTAGCCTTGGCCACGATGTTCTACCTGGGCATGTCGGCAACGGCCGTTTTCACCGAGGAAGTCCAGCAACGGCCAAATTCATCAAGAAAAAGTGGTCCGCGTGAATGAATCTGACGCCCAGACCCGCCGCAAACTCAACGTCGCTGCTCATGTTCCCGACCACCACGAGATGCCGCCGAGCCAGCCGATGCCGATCGATGAGATAGACCCCCAGTCCCGGCATCGGTTTGCGGCACCAGCAAACGATCGGATGGGCCTGGTGCGGGCAGCAGACGATTTCGGTCACCGGCAACTTGAGCAACTCGGCCGTGCGCCGCAGGATCGCATCCGCCATCTCCCGCGTCTGCTCACCCGAAGCATTCGAGACGAAAAACAGATGGTAGCCGTGGGCGATCCATCGCAGCAGCGTCTCGCATCGGCCTGGCAGAAGCTCAACATCATCAGGATCGCGCGGATAGATGCCGCCGCTTTTCGACGAGTGCAGAACCCCATCGACGCTGAGCAGCAGCCCTTTGTGCTGGTGCGCCATGTTCGGCCGGCGAACAAACGGAATGGTGTCCACGGATGAGAAGCCTTCATCGGTGGAAGGCATTTCGAACCTGGAGAGCCATCGCTCAAGCGACGCTGGCGACGCTGACTTGCCAGCCCTCAGTTCTTCCGGTTCCAGCAGCCGACCGCACCGCTCCAGCATGCGACGCACGATGTTCACCTGAGCCTCCGCCGCGGGGATCTGCAAGTGAACGCATCGCGTGGGCAAGCCACGAGCGCGGGCAGTGGCGATGATCGGCGCCCGGGACGCTCGTGTCGGAAATCTGCCGTCCAGCACGACCAGTT
>Ga0182024_10011774_pt1 | contig 17475 bp, 11 predicted proteins | sample P32metaG_FD_120480 | JGI IMG/M metagenome (GOLD analysis project Ga0182024, IMG submission 120480) | Permafrost microbial communities from Stordalen Mire, Sweden - P3-2 metaG (Illumina Assembly) | ecosystem: Environmental > Terrestrial > Soil > Wetlands > Permafrost | place: Sweden: Stordalen... | reverse complement strand
TGTTAACGCCCGAGGGTGCGCGCAAGAGGTCATGACTTCGCTGCCAGAGCCGTGGCGGGCTCTGCTGGCCTTGGGAAGGGATGTGTACGTTTCCGCGAACCTTCAGCGCCGCTCGGTCCCGTGACGCATGGCGAAGCGAAAGGGTGCCTTACCGATGAGCACGATGTCGCCGTCCTTCAGAGCTTGGCGCATCACCCGCCTTCCGTTCACGATCACACCATTCGTACTATTTAGATCTTCAATGATCGTGTGGGTCCGCTCAGCAAGAATCACCGCGTGATGGCGACTGATGTATTTGGCGTCGATCTGCACGTCGTTTTCGGGCGTGCGTCCAATTGTCGTCTTGCGGCCGAGCACGTGCACGACTTCCGACTCACCGGTGCGAATGAAGAGGGGTGCGGCGTCCTCCGGACCCACTTCCTGCGGATCCGCTTCGAGCCGATGAGTGGAGTCTTCGACTCCGTTCAGATCGGCCTCTAGATCACGCGCCCGCGCGCGGTTCACACGCGGCTCTTCCTCAAGGGCACTGCTGGCATGTCCTGGATCGAGCGCCGCCGCTTCGAGCTCCAACACGCGAGCACTGGCCGTCGCCAGACGTGCACTCTGTTCAAGAAGCTCGGCCTGCACAGCCTCAGCCAACGCAATGCGCCCATCACGGTCGCGCACGGCGCCTGCGAGCTCAACTTCGAGTCGCGCGATCTGTTGACGTTGCTCCCCAATCGCGGCCTCCGTCGAGTTGCGCAGCTCAAGCGCCGCAAGAGCGGTGGCTTCCTTCTCGGCGAGGCGTGCGTTGGCAGCGGCGAGAGCCGCTTCCAGCGTGGCTAGATTCTTGCGCTGAACCTCGGTCTCGGCGATCGCGCGCGCAAAGTCGCCTTGCCGCGCAGCGACGGTTTCACCTTCTGCCAGCTGCACGGCTTTGAGGGCTGCGATGTCCGCGTCCCGTTCTGCGACAAGTGCTTCGAGTCGCTTGATCTGTTGACGTTGCTTCCCGATCGCGGCCCCCGTCGAGTTGCGCAGCTCAAGCGCCGCAAGAGCGGTGGCTTCCTTCTCGGCGAGGCGCGCGTTGGCAGCGGCGAGAGCCGCTTCCAGCGTGGCTAGATTCTTGCGCTGAACCTCGGTCTCGGCGATCGCGCGCGCAAAGTCGCTTTGCCGCGCAGCGACGGTTTCACCTTCTGCCAGCTGCATGGCTTTAAGGGCTGCGATGTTCGCGTCCCGTTCTGCGACAGTTGCGGTAAGTGCGGCGATAGTGTCCTTGAGGGATGCGGCGTCGCTGTTCACTTCTCCGATTTGCTCTTTGCGGCGCGCAAGCGCCCTGCCCAAGGCGCTTACTTCTTTGTCAAGCGCCGCGATGCGCGAGTCCCGTTCTGCAACAGTTCCGGTAAGTGCAGCGATAGTGTCGTTGAGGGAAGCGGAATCGCTCTTCACTTCGCCTATTTGCTCTTTGCGATGCGCCAGCGCGTCGCCCAAGGCGCTTACTTCTTTGTCAAGCGCCGCGATGCGCGAGTCCCGTTCTGCAACAGTTCCGGTAAGTGCAGCGATAGTGTCGTTGAGGGAAGCGGCATCGCTCTTCACTTCGCCGGATCGCTCTCTGCGATGCGCCAGCGCGTCCCCCAGGGCGCTTACTTCCTTTTCGAGCGCTGTGATGCGCGCGTTGCGCACGCGCAGCTGTATTCGCATGAAGCCGACATCTTGCATGTGGGTTTCGAGCGCGAGTCGTCGCTCCTCGCTGCGTGCCTCCGACTCCGCCAGCGCCGCGCGCAATTCAGTCAGAAGTGCGCTGCCGCGCGGTTCGCTCGCGCCCCGTGGCTTGTCGTGTGAGCCCCACATAAGGACCTTGATGGCGTAAAGAGGAGGTAAGAGACGCCACAATACCCCATCCGCCTACGACAGCCAACCTCAGGTCGTGTAACCCAAAACCGGCGTTTTCATGCGGTTTCGGCCCCACGCGGACTGCTACCCTTGCGGGCGGCCAGTGCATTTTTATCCGACTGAGCAGGTCGCTTAGACGTGCGCCCGCGCTGTACGCAACGGCCGTGCCCGACGCCACCGTCTTACGTCCGCGAAAGCGCCCGAGTACGATGACAACCCTGTGAATATACCGCCTCTTCTGCGCGCTATTGACAGTACGCACCGCGCCGCCATCACCCACGCTTTCGGCGAATTGCAGCCCAAGCCCGGATGGAAGCCACCGGAGCTTGATGTTCTCTTCCTTTGCTTTACCAACCGTTGCGGCTCCAACTATTTGGGTTACCTGCTCGCCAGCACCGGCGCGTTCAACGAGGCGGGCGAATTCTTAAATTCATCCGTAGTGCTGATGCACGCGGCGGCACGTAGTCTGCGGTCGCTGCCGGAATATTTCAGTGTATTGCCGACGCTTGTGCCGCACAGCGGGCGCATCGCCGCGAAAGCGAATATTGACCAACTTGTGATGTTGGCGGACGCCGGCATTCTGGATGCGCTGCGCGGCCGCGCAACATATCTACTGTTGGAACGGCGGGACCAGCTGGCCCAAGCGATTTCCCGCACGATAGCGTGGCAAAATGGTCGCTGGACCACGGCGCAGGACTCGGATGTGCCCGACAGCGCGCTGGTGTTCGACCGCGCGGCGATCGACCTCGAGATGGCCATGAAGATTGCCAGCGGAGCGGCTCCATTCCCACAGCGCCGAGCGATGCGGCTCAGACACTCGTAAATAGGATTTTGCCTGCCACGCTTGCCTGCGCCAGCCACTCGAGGGCTTGCCGCGCGTCGCGCAGCGGACTCCCGCTGCCATAGGGGCATTAGCGGCCTTGCACTGATACAAGCCCCAGAGCCGTCAGGGCTTCAAAAGCACCTTGCCCGTCGTTTCGCGGCTCTCGAGCGCACGGTGCGCCTCGGCCACTTCTTTGAGCGGCACCTCGCGATCTACGCGGACGGATAGCTTCTTCTCGCGCAGCCAACCGAAGAGATCTTCGGCACGACTCAAAAGCTCCGCGCGTGTGGCGGCATAGTTGGCAAGCGTGGGCCGTGTCAGGTACAGCGAGCCTTTCTGGTTGAGCACTTGCGGGTTGAAGGGCGGTACCGGGCCACTCGATTGTCCAAAGAGCGCCAACAGCCCTCGCGGCGCGAGACAGTCGAGGCTGTGCTCAAAAGTAGTCCGGCCGACCGAGTCGTACACGACCTCGACGCCGCGGTTGCCGGTCAGGCGCCGCGTCTCCGCCGCGAAATCCTGCTGCGTGTAAAGAATCACGTGGTCGGCGCCAGCCTCGCGTGCGAGCGCGGCCTTCTCTTCTGTTGAAACTGTGCCAATCACCTTGGCACCGCGCAGTTTGGCGATCTGACACAGAAGGAGCCCTACGCCGCCCGCCGCCGCGTGCACCAAAGCCGTGTCTCCACCCTTGAGTGCATAGGTCGACGTTGCCAGATAATGCGCCGTCAGCCCCTGCAATATGAGTGCGGCAGCGGTGCGCGTCGAGACAGCTTCGGGAAGTCGGATCAGGCGATCAGCAGGGACAACCGCCTGCTGCGCGTACGCGCCCCCCACTCCCTGGTAGGCCACACGGTCTCCGGCGCGAAAGTCGCTGACCTCAGGTCCGACCGCGATCACTCTTCCCGCCGCTTCCGTGCCGGGTGTGAATGGCATTGCGATTGGATAGAGTCCCTCGCGCTGATAAACGTCGAAAAAATTGACCCCGGCAAAATCGATCGCCACCAGCACCTGGCCACGCTCGGGGCGCGGCTCGGGCACGTCGGTGTACTCAAGAACTTCGCGACCGCCAGGTTTCTGGACACGGATGGCTTTCATAGGGTGGGAGTCCTCGCGCCAAAATCGACGGCGGTGGTATTGCCACCGCACAGAAGCACACCGACCCGCTCGTCTGCGCGCGGCCGGTACTGGCCAAGGAGGAGCGCAGCACAGGCAGCAGCGCCGCCAGGCTCGGTGACAATCCTGAGCGTATTCCACAGCATCTGCTGCGCTTCTTGGATGGCTGCATCGGTCACCAGAATAACGCGCTCCACATAGCGTTGCGCGATCGGAAACATGAGCGCGCCAACCTGCTTGGGAGCGAGCGAATCCGCGGCGATGCCGCCGGCCTCAGCGTCCACGGGCCGACCGCACGCGAGTGCTCGTGTCAGGGTGGGCGCCGCTTCAGGTTCGACGCCGACGATGCGCACGGCGCCCGCGTGCCATGCGGCAATGCCGCCGATGAGGCCACCGCCGCCGACCGCCACCAGGAGTGTATCCAGCTGCGGCACCTGCTCCTCAAACTCCAAGGCCACACTGCCCTGCCCCAGGAGCGTTTCACGCTGATCGAAGGCGTGCACCCGCAGCGCCCCGGATGCGCGCGCCCACTCCTCGCTTGCCACGAGCGCGTCCGCGTAGCGTTTGCCTCCCACCACAAGCTCCGCGCCGCACTCGTGGATACGCGCCATCTTCGCCGGCGACGCAATGCTCGGCACGAAGATGCGCGCGGACTTGCCCAGGCGCATCGCGGCATAGGCCACGGCGACGCCATGGTTGCCACCGGAGGCGGCCACCACGCCCGCCGCGGGCACGTCGCGCAGCAGCAGGTTCGCGAATGCACCGCGCGCTTTGAAGGAGCCCGCGTGCTGCATGAATTCCAGCTTGAGAAACAAGCGTAATGGGCCGAGCCCGAAATCGCCACCATCAATTTCGATGACCGGAGTGCGCCGGATGTAGGGCCGGATCACGCCGTGCGCCGCGGCAATACTGGCGCGATCAATGCCCGCTGCAGGCGCGGCGGCACCCGGCGCTGCGCGGCTAGCGCGCAACGAGGTCCATCTCCACGGCAGCGTCCAAACGGCAGCGCGGCCACCGCGATGGTCGTACGCGCGGGTAGTTGAAGACCTTATTCACTTCTATTGCCGCAGCATTAAGCCACGGATAGGCTTCCGAACAAACTCTTCAAGCGAAGAGTGCGCATCAACGAGAGCGGCATGAGAGGATTATCACTCTTAACTGGCGTTCTTGCTCCACTTCCGTTGCGCAATTCACTGGTGGGTCGAAACGTTCTTGTTTCTTCGTCGATTGCCTAAATGTCAATATGAACACTGATCGCGCGCTGCGAGCGATCGCCAACGCGCGGCGCCTGCAGATCCTCGAGTGGCTGCGCGCGCCGCGCAAGCATTTTCCGCCGCAGGTGGACGGTGATCTCGTCAAGGATGGCGTCTGCGGAGTCCTCATCGCGCAGAAGCTCGGCGTCACTCATCCGACGCTGAGCGAGCATCTGAAGGTGCTGTCACAGGCCGGGCTCATCCGCGGCAGGCGCATCAAGCAATGGACTTTTTATAAGCGCGACGAGGCGCGGATCAAGAAATTAAAAGCGCGCGTCCTCGCGAAGATCTGAAGGCCGGAAGCCTCCCGTGCCTAGGCGAGATCCGCGAGCACCGCCGGGATGTGGCGGCGCAAGAGGACGTTGTGCGCTTCCCACGCTTGCGCAGCATCGAGCTCTTGCATGAATTTGACCTCACCGCCGGCGAGCACGGCCACCGGCAGGCCGTCACGATAGAGCAGCCGATTGCCGGTGAGCGCGGGCAGCCGTGCGCCCGGTGTCAGGATGCCGATGAGGTTCAAAGGATCGGCCGCCGACAGCGACAGCCACTTGCCATCATGTGCCTTGCGCCGCATGTCGCGCAGCAGCCCCACAGCCTCGGGCGTCGCATACTGCTCGCCGGAGAATCCGGCGACGAAGCGGCCACCGCGAATCTCGCCGCGCGCCTCGAGGCGCCGGCAAGAGCGCAAGAGGTCGCGCCATGGCGGCAGCCAGGCGGCTTCACGCGCGAGCATGCTCCAGAAGAGTACTCCCCAGCGCCGCAGAAGCGTGCGCACCACGTACTCCACTGCATCGCCATCCGCATTTTCCGAACGCGCCGCCTCATCGAGCGCGCTCGACCGGCGCACGAGCGACCAGCGCCCGGCGTCCGCCATCCCAAATAGCGTGATGCGCCGCCGCCGTGGCGCACCCGATGAGGATTTCCTGCGATCGGCGGGCACCAGGAGAGCGCGCAATCCTCCGAAGCTGTCGGAGTTCACGACTCCGAGCGCGACGAGCTCGGCGAGTGCGGCCTCCACCTGAGTCGGCAAAAGATGTGCGCCCTCGACGAGGTCGTCAAAGAATGAGGCACCCTGCGAGCGCAGACACTCGGCAATCGCGCGCGCATTGGCCGTCAGCTGCTCGGGCTGCAGCGCAGTCGTAAACGCCGACCACGTGCGAAGATTGCGCCGCGCGATGAGCGCGATGGGAGTCGCGCGCACGGGCGCAGCGCCGCGCTCCGGATCGGCGGCGCGCGCTGCGAGACGCGTCCACACGAATCGTCCGGCGAGACAATGCTCATCGAGCCACGCAGGCTCGTACTCCGTGATGCGCGCGGGCAGAATTTCCGTTTCCCAGGCTCCGGCCGGTAGCTCACAGCCCTCGAGCTGGCCCAACACCGCGGCCACGGCATCGGGTCCCTGCATGCGCGCATCAGGCGCGACACGTTGCCACTCAAAGAGAAAGCGCAGGTAGTCGCGCGCGGGCACAGGCTCAATCTCGGCGCGTAACCGATTGACCGTATAGCGATGGATGCGTGCGAGGAGCCGCCGTTCGCACCACTCATCCCCGGACGCTCCCGGCGTGAAATGCCCGCGCATTGCAAATCCTTCCATCTGCAGTGCCATGAGCGCCTGGTCGATCGCCGCGACCTCCAATCCCAATGAGGCGGCGATGGCCTGCGCCGTCATCGGACCCAACCCTTCGAGGCGCCCGCGTACGATCTCAATCAGGGCAGCGGGGGCCGTCGCCTCGGCGCCGAGGGCCGCGAAGAGCGCGCGGCGCTCCGCCGCCACCCAAACTGCACAGCCTGAGCCTGCATCGACCTTGAGCACGCGCCCGGTCATCGCGAGCTCATCAATGAGCGCCGACCAAGCCGCGTTGGCCGCAATCTCCTCCTCGCTGAGAAAGGCGAGCCACAGGAGTGCATCGTGCAGCTCATCTGTACTGGCCGCATCCGGCCACGCCTGCGCGCGCACGCGCTCCACGGCTTGCGGGTCAAGCTTCCCGATGTCGGCCGCGCTTTGCGGATCGAGCCAGCGCCGCGCCATCACGGCCTGCGTGCGCCGCTCTTCGAGCGGTGCGTCGTCGAGATAGGCATACGGGCGTGCGGCGAGCACCTCGAGCGCAAGCGGCGACGGCTCGGTGAGATCACGCGCCACGACGCGGATTGTGCCCGCCTCGAGCGCGCGTAGCAGCCGCTCCAGGCCCTCAATATCCATGGCCTCCTCGAGACAGTCACGCACGGCCTGGGCCACGAGCGGATGGTCCGGAATCTCAAGCTCGCCGCTCAGGTTTTCAGCGCAGCCAACCTGATCGGGAAATACCGAGGCCAAGAGGTCCTCGGCATTCATGCGCGCAATCTGCGGGGGTACCTTCTTACCGCCGCGATAGCGCGGCAGCGCGAGCGCGACGCCCGCAACCCAGCGCCAGCGCACGCCAAACATGGGCGCGGCGCACAGCGCCTGCACGAGCAGTGCGCGCACGCTCGCCGAGTGCAGATAGCGTGCGGCGTCCTCGAGATCAAAGCTGTGCGCGGTCGTGAGCGAGAGCACGAGGTTGTCCTCGGTGGCTGCCGCCTGCAGTTCGAAATTGAACTTGCGGCAAAATCGCTTGCGCAGTGCGAGTCCCCAGGCGCGGTTCACGCGGCTGCCGAAGGGCGTGTGAATGACGAGCTGCATCCCGCCCGCCTCATCAAAGAAACGCTCGAACACAACGGTGTCCTGCGTGGGCAGGCAGCCGAGCGCTGCATAGGCGCTGCCCAGATAGGCCGTCAGCTGCGCGGCGGCCGGTCCTCCCAAGCCGATGTCCTCGGCGAGCCAGGCGAGCGCCGCATCGAAGCCGTGAGCAAACCTCTCCTCGAATTCGCGCCGCAGGCGCGACACGGCGCCTGAGAGCTCATCGCTTCTGCCCGGTGCTTCGCCCAGCCAGAAAGGAATCGTGGGCGGCTGACCCCGCGCATCCTCCACGCGCACCTTGCCGCGCTCGACGCGCAGGATGCGGTAGGAGGTATTGCCGAGCTGAAACACATCGCCCGCAAGGCTCTCGACCGCGAAGTCCTCATGCACCGTGCCGACGATGTGCGACTCAGGCTCGAGAAGGACCTGGTAGTCCGCCGTGTCCGGGATCGTGCCGCCGGAAGTGAGCGCCGTCAGGCGTGCGCCGCGCCGCGGCCGCAGCATGTGATTGATCGCGTCGTGGTGCACGAGCGCACCGTGCCGGCCGCGCCGCGTGCTGAAACCCGTCGCCAGCATCTCGAGCACCGCATTGAAATCCTTCCTCTGAAGATGCCGGTAGGGATAAGCGCGCCGCACGAGCTCAAACAGCGCCGTCTCATCCCACTCCTGTGCGGAGACTTCCGCGGTGATCTGCTGCGCGAGCACGTCGAGTGAATCACCCGCCACATGCAGCTCATCGAGCTCGCCGCGGCGCACGGCATCGAGGAGCGCCGCACATTCCACCAGATCGTCGCGCGACAGCGCGAAGATCCGGCCCTTCGACGTGCCGCCCACCGCGTGGCCGGCGCGTCCGACACGCTGCAGGAAGGCGTTGATCGAGCGCGGCGAGCTCAACTGGCATACGAGGTCGACATCGCCGATGTCGATCCCAAGTTCGAGCGAGGCGGTGGCGACTAGCGCCTTCAAATCCCCGCGCTTCAGGCGCTGCTCCGCATCGAGGCGCCGTTCCTTCGCAAGGCTGCCATGATGCGCCGCGATGTGTTCCTCGCCCAGCCGCTCGGATAAATGGCGCGCGGCCCGTTCGGCGAGCCGGCGCGTGTTGACGAACACCAGTGTCGTACGATGCTCGCGGATGAGCTCTGCCAGGCGATCGTAGATTTCCGTCCACACCTCACCGGACATCACCGCCTCGAGCGGCGAGCGCGGCACCTCAATCGCAAGATCGCGCGCGCGTGCATGGCCCATATCGACGATCGTGCACGCAGTTTGCGCGTCCGCGCCCTCCCCGCCGACCAGAAGGCGCGCGACTTCCGCGATGGGCTTCTGTGTGGCGGACAGGCCGATGCGCGCAAGTCTCCCACCCGTCAATGCGCGCAGCCGTTCGAGCGACAGCGCCAAATGCGCGCCGCGCTTGCTGCCCGCGAGCGCATGGATCTCATCGACGATCACCGTGCGCGTCGTCGCGAGCGTCTTTCTGCCCGACTCGGAGCCGAGAAGGATGTAGAGAGACTCGGGAGTCGTAACGATGATGTGCGGCGGACGGCGGCGCATGCCGGCGCGCTCGGCTTGGGGAGTGTCGCCGGTGCGTACCAGCGTGCGGATCTCAATGTCGGGCAGGCCGAGCGCGCGCAGCTCATCGCGGATGCCCGCGAGCGGCACTTCGAGATTGCGCTTGATGTCATTCGAAAGCGCCTTCAAAGGCGAGATGTACACGAGCTGCGTCTCATCGGCGAGCGCGCTCTGCAACCCGCTGCGCACGAGCTCGTCGATGGCCGTCAAAAACGCGGCGAAGGTCTTTCCCGATCCGGTGGGAGCGGCAATCAGAACGTGTTTGGCGGCCCGGATCGCAGGCCAAGCCTGCTCCTGTGCCGGCGTCGGAGCGTCAAAGCTGCGCCGGAACCAGGCGGCAACGGCCGGGTGAAATGCATCCAAGACGCTAATGACTCGCCCCTGCCGCGGCTTAGAGATTGTTCAGGGGATCCGCAGGGGATCGGGCGGCACGACGAGCGCCGGAGCTTCCGGTGCGACCTGGGTCAGCGCTCCAATGGCGCTTCCGAGTCCGATATAGGAAAACGGCGCAGGCTCCATCCGCAGCGGCGCCGGCTGCGGCAGCCTCATGGCAGGTTCTGCGGCGGTCGGATCAATCACCAGAGGCGGAGCACCGTGCACCGCGGCAAGCTCCCTCGGCGTGTCGGTTTCCTCGGGTGTCATGAGTAAGCCCCACCGGCGCAGCCGCAGACCGAGCGTCGGTCCGCTCGTCCAAACGGCCAGGAATACCGAGAAGAGCAGGCCCGCCAGCACCGGCATGATCCACCAGATGAAGCGCGGAGCAAGCTCGAAGATGACCGCGCCCCACACAAGTCCAAGCACGACATGCAACGCATGGCGCCGCAACGCCGCGCCATAGGTGAGGCCGCGATCGCCGCGCGCCTGCGCATCCCATGAAACCGTCGTGCCGATCAGGGTGCGCACGACGAACACGGAGTGGTACACCATCATCATCGGCGCCAGCAGCATGCTGAACACCTGCTCTATCAGGAGGCTCGGCACGAGACCGCGGACGCCGCCGAAGCCCCGGCGCAAGGTTCGGTTGGTCACCGCCAGCGTCGCTCCCAGGAGCTTGGGCAGGAGCAGGACGATGATAGTCAAGAGGAGCAGCATGGCGATTTCATACGGACGGGAAATCGGCCAGTCGGGAAAGAGGGCGCGCGCGCCGGGCTGAAAATAAACCGGCTCATGCAGGGCCTCCATGCACGTGATGATCGAGCTCACGACCAACACCGCAAACCACATGGGCGAGGTGAGGTAGGAGAGGATGCCCGTTAGCATGTGCAGCCGGCTCATCCAATGCAGGCCCCGGAACGCGAGCACGCGGCTGTGCTGCAAGTTTCCCTGAGTCCAGCGCCGGTCGCGCGCAGCGAAGTCGATGACATTCGAGGGCACCTCCTCCCAGCTGCCGCCGAGATCAGGGACCAGCCACACTTCATAGCCCGCGCGGCGCATGAACGCGGCCTCGACGAAGTCGTGGCTTAGGATCTCGCCGCCGAGAGGCGCGACACCCGACAGCGTGGGCAGCGCGCAGAATGCTGCAAAGGGGCGGATGCGAATGATCGCATTGTGACCCCAGTAATTGCCGCCACCGAGCTGCCAGAAGGCAAGACCGGCTGAGAGCATCGGTCCGTTGAGGCGCGCGGCGAATTGGATCATGCGTGCGAAGAGCGTCTCGCGCCCGGCCGGCAGCGGCAGGCCCTGGATGATGCCGGCCTGAGGATGGGCATCCATGAGCCGGGCGAGCGTGACCAGCGCATGTCCCGTCATGATGCTGTCGGCGTCCAGGATTACGAAGTACTCGTAGGCGCCGCCCCAGTTGCGCACGAAATCGGCAATGTTGCCTGCCTTCCTGCCGAGGTTCTGCACGCGCCGGCGGTAAAAGATGCGCCCGTCGGCGTGATGGCGCGCGACGAGCGCGCGCCAGGCGCGTTCCTCGGCAGCGCCGATCGCATCCGAACGCGTGTCGGAGAGAATGAAAAAGTCGAAGGCGTCGGCATCGGCCTGGGCCAGCACCGAGGTCCAGATGGCGTCGATGCCGGTCGCAACCCGTGTCACGTCCTCGTTATAGATGGGCATGACGATGGCGGTCCGCGAGGTCAGCGCCCGCCCGGCCACTGCGCGCGGATTGATGACGGCATTATCGTGGCCGATCATTTTGACGACGAAACCCGCAATCGCCGTCCAGAAGGCTCCGGATATCCATGTGAACAGGATCGCGAACAGCACGAGCGCCATGACCTTGAGAGTCGTCAGCCCGTTGGCCTCGAGAATGATGAGCATGAGGCTCGTGGCAAAGCCGGCGAGCGCCAACGTCAAGCTAAAGAACAGCGCGCGCCTGAGCAACGCTTGCAGACGGTGAGCTACCGGCGCGGTGTAGTTCAAAGGTTCCATAGGTAGGTCCACGTTTCTGACAATGACTCCCCGTACAGCATCAAGAAACAGTGCAGGTCCGCGGGGCGATTACCATCCGGCGTGTAGCGGAAGGCAACGCGCCAAGCGCCCGTCTCAAGGATCCTCTCCACAGTCACATTGTCTATCTGTCCATGACTCGCCGTCACCTGTGCGGTCACCGACTGCGACGGATTTATGTCACCCAACGGACCACCCGCGAAGTCGATCACGAAGCGCCGGCGACGCGACGCCCCGCCTGGGACGGCAGCGCCGGTTCGGGTCGCAATTACCTTGCCTGCGGGAGGCCACAGCGGCGATTCGGAATACGCTGACAGCAAATAAGAGTATTTCAGAACCTGATGCGCCTTCACGGGCGCATTGGGCACCCAGTAGGCGACGATGTTGTCGTTGGTTTCCTCGTCGCTTGGGATCTCCACGAGCTCAACTCCGCCGTCGCCCCAGTCCCCATGGGGCTCAATCCAGTAGCTCGGGCGCGCCTGGAAGCGTGACTCAGCGTCCTGATAGTGATCGAAGTAGCGGTCGCGCTGTACCAGGCCGAAGCCGCGCGGATTGTGATCGACCAGGCGACTCACGCGCAGCTCGTGCGGATTCGACAGCGGCCGCCACAGCCACTCGCCCTTGCCGGTTTCTTCCATCAAGCCGTCGCTGTCGTGCACCTCGGGGCGAAAGTCGTCGAAATGACGTCCGGAGTGATCCTCGCCAAACAGGAACATCGATGTGAGCGGGGCGATGCCAATTTTTTCAATGTCACTGCGCGGATAGGTCTGGCTCGTGATTTCGACCTGCGTCATTGAGCCCGGGTAGATGTCGAAGCGGTAAGCGCCGGTGACGCTCTCGCTGTCCAGAAGCGCGTAGATCGTGAGCGAGCGCTGCTGCGCCAGCGGCCGCACGAGCCAGAAATCGGTGAAAGAAGGAAATTCCTCGCCGCCCACGGTCGCGGTATTGACCGCGAGCCCGCGCGCCGAAAGTCCGTAACCCTGCCGTCGGCCGAGTACCTTGAAGTACGAAGCGCCGAGGAACACGGCGAGTTCATCCTTGTAGAGCGCGCTGTGCAGCGGATAGTGCACGCGGAAACCGGCAAATCCCGTGCGCGCCGGCAGGTCCTTGGCCGTCAGCGCCGTGAGCTTGCCAAAGGTAAAGGCCGCGGGGTTATAGAGAATGGGCCGGCTCGTCCCGGCGGCATTGACCTCGTTGAGGTTGACCTGACGCGCGAAAGTAAAACCGCGATGAAAAAACTGCACTTCGAATAACGCCTGGTCGTGCCACAGCGCCGCCGCGGGCTTGAAGCGGATGTCGCGGTAGGCGTCGTAGCTCAACTTCGCCAGGCGCGGTGAAAGCGGTGCCGAGCGGTCGCGGTAGGGCTGCATGGAGCGCTGCTGCGCCATGTGCGCGACGGTTGCGAAGCTGAAGGGTTCGAAATGTGGCGGCGGTGCGGCAGCGCTCTGCGCCCGCGCCTGGGCACCGAATACGATTAAAGCGGCGATGAAGGCCACAGTTTGCGCACGTAGGGGAAGCACCGCTGACTCCTCGAGCGAAGTCGCTGATATGGCTCCTCCTCTACCGTTCACAAGTGCGTGAATATGTCGCCAACCTGCGACGGTCGAGCCTGCTCATCGACACGATCTGATGTGGAGTGTGTCAGTGCTGGCACGCCGGTGCCACTGAAAAATTCGTAAACCGTCCTGCCGCATTAACGCTTGCAATACCTGGGGCGCGCAGCGCCGCGGGGATTTACCAGAAGACGGTGTGCAGGTGCGAGGAACACCTGCGAAGGCTATTTGTCAGCGGCCTCGTCGAGCTCGTGGCGCGCGATGCCATGGCGATACATTTTACGGTAGATCGTGCGGCGGCTTAGGTGCAGGCGCACAGCGGTGGCGCTGATGTTCCACCGGCAGGCCTCCAGAGTGCGGCGCAGAGCATCGCATTCGGCGCTGCCAAGCACGTCTGCGCCCTCGGCCTCCGCGCGTTGCGGCAGCGCAGCGCTGGGTCCAATCGTGCCCTGCGCCACTGGCGTTCTTGCGGCAAGCGAGGTGACCGCCGGCGCAACGCTCGCGACGAGGCTCGGCCGGCGCACGGCTTCGGCCGGCGCCTGTACGGATGCAAACCAGCGCTGCGGACCGAAACGCGCCGGCAGCAGGTCGGGCCGGAACCCGTGGCGCCAGGACAGGTGCAAGAGCGCCTCGAGGGTGGTGTCGAGCACCGCCTCGATGCGTTGGCCGCACAGTGCCTCGTGGTTGCGATAGCCGAGGAGTTTCAACGCGCCGCGATTGGCGCCTCTGATCGTCCCCGCCTCATCGAACGCCAGTACGCCCTCGCCCGGCGTGCTGACGAATTCAGCGCAGCGGTGAAAGCGCAAGAGGCCAAATTTCCTGCACGCCTCGAGCAGCGCGCGGTTCTCAATATTCTGCGCGGCGACATCGACGAGCGCGAGCGTATGGGTCTGCGCTCGGGAGGAAGCGCCGGAGATGTCGAGCGTGGCGAGCAGTTTGCCCTGCATGTCAAAGATCGGCGCGGCCGAGCACGTCAGCTGCGTGTTCTGCACGAGGAAATGATCGCGGCGATGAATGACGATGGGGCGCTGCGTCACAATGCAGGTGCCCATGCCGTTGGTCCCGAGCTCCCGCTCACTCCAGATCACGCCCTCGCGAAATCCGCTGCGCCGCGCGGTGGCGGCAAAACCGGTATCGCCTGCATAACTGACGATCACGCCGTCCCAATCGGTGAGCATGATGCCGTACTGGGAGTGCTGCATGAGCTTCGCAAGATTCGCCATCTCGATTCTGGCGATGGAGAGGAGCGATCCCAGCCGCTCCTTCCTGTCCCTGAGGTCGCTGCGCTCGACCGTCGTCGGCTTCTTTGGCTGCAGGGCGTCGAGCGCATACGTGCTGAGGCAGCGCGTCCACGAGCAGCGCACGGCCTCATCGATGCTGAGCCCGGTCAAACCACCGCGCACGGCAGATTGAACCAGCTCCGCATGACCTCGGCTCTCCAGTCGCAGTCGCATGAACGCCTCCCCCTCGCCTGCGCAACCTTTGTGCGCCCCACAGGATCGACTCGCACGATGCTTGACGCCGCGATCGATCCGCCACCTGCTGGCGAAACGCCTCACCACGTGCGTGGCGCGACGCCAAACCCGTTCAGAGTACCGCTAAAGGCCTAGGACGAAAAGCTCACCCCGCCCGCATATTCATGTAGTCAGTCTGGCGGCGGCGCGTCCACGGGGCAGCCAAATTTACACTTCGGGGAACCGTCGTAGTTGGAGCGGACGAAAGTGAGGATCTTCCATAAGTCATCATCCGTCGGAACGATTGCCCCCATTGGGGGCATGGGGCCGACTACATGTTCCATCCCAGTCCGCATATAGCCCTTCGCCTGGAGTGCGTCAGAGCCTAAGGTTACGAGCCTGAAGAGCGTATCGTCATCGCCGCCGTATACCCAGATGTCATTGATCAGCGGCGGACACATACCACCGCCCCCACTGCCGCCGTGACAACCGTTGCAGCCGGAATGAAAGTAGAGACTCTTACCGGCCGCTACGATAGCCGCATCGCTGTCTTTGTAGGGATTCTTGAGCTGGCCCTTGGTGGGAGTGCTGTCGACGCGCGCTTGCGGCGTCATGGCAGCGCCGCCCGCGGCAGCAGGGGCTGCCGCTGCGCCCGCAGCCGGCTTTGCCGCAGCAGCTGGGGCCGCCGTCTGTCCTTGGGCACCCACCAGGGCAATGCCGATCAATGTCACGGCAGATAGACAGCCAACCCAAACCTTTTTCGACACCGCCTGTCTCCTCGCCGCTTCGATTCTTATTGATGCGCTTACGCGCTCTAGCTGCCTAAATTGTGAACGGTGGATGATGCGGGTTGTTCCAATAACTTGATCACCGCCTGCCCGTCCTTGTCGCGCGCAATGCTGAGCGCCGTCTCGCCCTTTTCGTCGCGCGCGCCGATATCGGCGCCCGCCTTGATGAGGATGGTCACGAGCCCCGGCTGATTGGCCGCGGCGGCAATCATGAGCGCCGTCAGGCCGCCGCTGTTCTTGGCATTGACGTCTGCACCGTGACTGATGAGAGCCTGCGTCGTCGCGCTCGAGTGATCGGCAACCGCGAGCATGAGTGGGGTGTAGCCGCCGCCGCCGACAGTCTGGTTGGCGTCGGCATGGCCCTGGATCAGGGCAACCGCCGCGACGTCCTTGCCATTTTGCGAGGCGATTGCAAGCGGCGTCAGATCCCCCGCGCCCTTACCGTTCGGGTCGGCCTTGTGCGCAATGAGAAGGTGCACGATCTCGCCGTTATCAAGCCACGCTGCCGTCATGAGCGGCGTCCAGCCGTCGCGATCTGTCAGATTCACATCTGCGCCGTGCGTCACGAGATAGGTGACGACCCCGAGTGCCGACAAATGCACGGCGTTCTGCAGGGGCGTCTCGCCCTGCAGGTCGCGGGCATTGATGTCCGCGTGCTTCTTCTCGACGAGGTAGGCGACGCGCTTCATATCGTCGCCCAGGATGGCGTGGCTCAGCTCCTCGTTGACGTTGGCGCCATGCGCGAGCCAATCATTGAGCGTCGCAATCGATACCACTGAGGGCGTCGGATCGCCGTGGTGCGGCTTGGGCTGCGCGTACGGGCCGTGCGAGGGGAGATCGCCGCTGACGAGGCAGGTATCGCACTTCACGAGCGGCACGCCGAATTCCACGAGAATGGCACGGATGCCGTCGCGCTCCTTGTGGATTGCCTCCTCAAGCTGCTCGCGCAAGGCCTTGTCGGTGGTGCGCACGGCGAACGCCATGTCATATTCCATCGGCACGGCGTTTTCCATCAGGTTGACCGGTTGAATGGTGAGCGGCGCGCGTTTCATCGCCTTGTAGTAGCCGGCGAAGGGTCCCCACGCGGCTGCCACATCAAGCTTGCCGTCGATTACCTCTTGTATCTGATAGGACGGCGCGTCCTCGGGCACGAGGTCCGCATCGTGCGAGAGGTAATGGATCGAGACGTTGTCAACGACGTCATGGTCCAGGAGCGCCTCGCGCATCGCTGATGTCTGATAGACGCCGACCTTGAGTTTCTTAAGTTTCGGATCGTCGAGATTCTTGAACGAGAGATTTTTGTCGTTGCGGTATGCGAGGACGAAGGTCGTGCGATAGATCGCCTCGGTCGTCAGCACGCGCTCTGAATCGAGCGGCATGTCCATCATGAGGTCGCACTCGTCCGCGTAGAGCGTAGTCCTCGTTAAACCACGCTCGATGGAGGGACGCCAGTAGTACTGCACGGTCGTGCCCATGGACTTCGCGAGCAGATCGGCAATCTTGTTCTCGAAGCCCTCGCCGCGGTTGTTCGACAGCGGCATGCCGCCTGGGTCCGCACACACGCGCAGCGCGGCCGCCTCGGCTGCAGTACCGAGGGTTGCACTTGCGATGATCACGAGAGCGCCCAGCCACTTCTTCATGCCATGCCTCAAAATCCTTGCCCCCAAAAAAAAAGCGTCCGGTGTCTATTAGACACCGGACGCTCTTAACTAACTACTACTTGACACCGACTCCGGTCATTCGACTCGGAAGGTGTAAAGAGTTCCACCCATCGGGATCTTGTCGAGGTTGGCCGCCTTGGTCATTGCCGTTGCGCCGATTGCGCCGAACTTGTCGGAAAGATCAAGACCGGCGGTCACGGGCAGGCCGATCCAGCCGCCGATACCGCTCCACACCGAGACGTACTGCTTGCCAGCAATTCTGTACGTGATCGGGTTGCCGATGATGCCCGAGCCTAAGCGGCGCTGCCAAAGTACCTTGCCGGAGGCGCGGTCGACCGCACGGAAGTC
>Ga0182024_10011773_pt1 | contig 17477 bp, 12 predicted proteins | sample P32metaG_FD_120480 | JGI IMG/M metagenome (GOLD analysis project Ga0182024, IMG submission 120480) | Permafrost microbial communities from Stordalen Mire, Sweden - P3-2 metaG (Illumina Assembly) | ecosystem: Environmental > Terrestrial > Soil > Wetlands > Permafrost | place: Sweden: Stordalen... | reverse complement strand
GGCGGACGCCGCCGTCGCGGCCTGTAGCGCGGTCCAGCGCGCCGCCAGCACCTCGGCCACTTCCGACGCCGACTGATAGCGGTCGGCCGGGTCCTTGGCCATCAGCCGGTCGATGATCTCCACCAGCCAGTCCGGCGCGTCGGGGCTGAGTTCCTGGATGGGCCGCGGCGCCTCGTCGGTGATGCGGCGTAGGACCAAGAACGGCGTGTTGCCGTCGAACGGGACCACGCCGGTGCAGAGCGTGTAGAGCACGCTGCCGAGGCTGAACAGGTCCGTCCGGGCGTCGAGTTCCTCGCCGCGGGCCTGTTCCGGGGCCATGTAAACCGGCGTCCCGGCCACCAGACCGCTTTGCGTCAGCCGCACGTCTTCGGCCGCCCGCGCCAGGCCGAAGTCGGTGATTTTGACCGTAAGACGACCTTTTTCGAGGAGAATGTTGGCCGGCTTCACGTCCCGATGGATCAGCCCCTCGGCGTGGGCGGCGGCCAGGCCGTAGGCCGCCTGCATTCCGATGCGCACCACCTCCGCGACGGGCAGTTTGCCGTTTCGCGCCAGGTGTTGTTCCAGAGAAACGCCATCGACGTAGTGCATCACCAGGAACGGGGCGCCGCCTTTGGACTCTTCGACGGTGTGAACGCCGACGACGTGTTCGTGCGTCACCCGCGCCGCCGCCCGGGCCTCGCGGCAGAAGCGCTGCCGGGCCGTGGGGTTGTCGGCCAGCTTGGGGTCCATGAGCTTGACGGCGACGAAGCGTTCCAGGCAGGCGTCGCGGGCCTTGAGCACGATGCCCATGCCGCCGCGGCCGATCACTTCCACCACGTCGAAACGGTCGAGCCGGCCGATGCTCCCCTCGGCCTCCGGCGGCCCGAGGAAGTCCAGCGCGATCTTCTCGCTCACCTCCCCCTCGGCCAGCGTCGCGTCGCCGCGATCAATCTCGTGTTCCAGCTGCCGCACGGCCGGCCAAAAGGCCGAGTCCGGAGCGAGCCGGTCCCGATCGACGTGGCGCACGGCCCGCGCCCAGGCGGGCCGGCCGGCGGCGACCTCCTCCAGTCCGCGCTGACATTCCGGGCAGGCGTCGAGGTGATGGGTCAGTTCTTCCTGTTCCGCCGACGCGAGGGCGCCCTCGGCCAGCCGCCGCAGTCGCGCGGGGTCAGGGCAGAGTTGGGACCGATTCATGGGGAAATTCCTTGATGCGATTCACTCGCCTTCCAACTGCCGGATCTGTTCTTTCAACCGGGCCAACACCCGGCTCTTGGCCACGTACACGGCGCCCACCGACAGGCCCAACGCCTTGCCGACTTCCTTGGCGCCCTCGCCGTCCACGGCCGTCTTCCAGAACGCCTGCCAGGTCGATTCCTGGAACTCGCCGCGCACCTGCTCGACCGCCCAGGCGAACATCCGCCGCTCGTATTCCTGGTCCCATAAATCCGCCGCCTCGCCGTCGGGGGCGGGCTGCTCGTTGAGCCGTCGCTGCTCGTCGGAATCGCCGCTGCCGCGCTCGCGCCGCTGACGGCCGGCCAGAAAATTGTAGATCTTGTTCCGCGTCACCGTGTACAGCCAGCCGCGGAAGGAACCGCGGGCCGGGTCGTAGTCCAGGCGGCCCGCGGCCCCGGCCACCGTGCGTAAAACGTCCTGCATCAGGTCGGCGGCGTCGGCGTCCTGCAAGCCGCGCTTGCGGGCGAAACCGTAGATGAGAGCGGCGTACACCTGCACGAACTGCCGCCAGGCCTCCTTGTCGTGTCGGTCGCGGATGCGGACCAATAGGCTGACACGGGTTGCCGGCGACTCTTCCATTACGGCGGGTTCCCCACGGGCGGCGGCCGGGACGTTGCTTGACGTTGATGCAATTCTAGCAACTGCCGCCGTGGTTCGGCCCCGTCTTACATCTCCATCGCCGCCGCTTCCGGCACGTCGCCCGCCAAACGCCGCGGCAGCCGGAACGCCAGGACGAACGTCGTCGCTAGCAGGCCGAGGTTCACCAGCAGCGCCGTTTCCACGGCCCGGAGGAAGTCCGCTTCGCCCCGGCCCGGCCCGAGGGCGGCGAAGTAGACGCTGCCGATCACGGCCACGCCCACCGCCAGCGACACTTGTTGAACGGTCGCCAGCACGCCGGACGCCGAGCCGGCGTCGTGGCTGTGGACGCCGCTCAACACCGCCCGCAACAGCGTCGGGATCACGCAGCCCTGGCCCATGCCGTAAACCAGCAGGGCGGGGACCATTTCCCAACACGACAGCGACGCCCCCCGGACATACGCCAGGACGACCACGGCCGTCAGCGCCGCGGCCATCAGGACGGCGCCGATTTGAATGAGCCGGCTGCCGAGCCAGCGCGCCAGGCGCACGCAGACCGTGGAGGAAACTCCAAAGCCGATCGCGAAAGGCGTAAACACGAACCCGGCGGCCCGCGGCGTCAGTCCCATGCCGTTTTGCAGGAACAGCGTGAACGACAGGAAAAAGGCCGACAGTCCCCCGTAAAAGATCAACGTCGTCAGCAGGCCGTCCACGAACAGGCGGTCGCGGAAAAGACCTATCTCCACCAGCGGCGACCCGCCGGCCGCCGACACGCGCCGCTCGTACCAAAGGAAGGCGGCCAAGGTCAGCGCCGACAGGGCGAGGCAGACGACGAAGGCCCACAGCGGCCAGCCGGCGTCGCGGCCCTCGGCGAGCGGGTAGACCAGCAGGAACAGGCCGAGCGACCCGAGGGCGACGCCGCCGAGGTCGAGCCGCGACGCCTTCGGCGACCGCGACTCGCGCAGCAACGGCCAGGCGGCCAGCAGGGCGAGTACGCCGATCGGCACGTTGACGAGGAAAATGGGTCGCCAGCCGAGGCCGAGCAGGTTGGCGTCCACGAGCAGGCCGCCGAGGATGTTGCCGGAAAACATGGCCGCGCCCGAAACCATGCCCATGGCGCCGAAGGCCAGGGCGCGTTCGTGGGCGGGGAAACTCACCTGGATGATCGACAGCCCCTGCGGGAAGAGCAGCGCCGCCGTCATGCCCTGGAAGACGCGCGAGGCGATCAGCACGGCCGGCGTCGTGGCCAGTCCGCAGCAGGCCGAGGCCACGGTGAAGCCGGCCACGCCGATCAGGAACATCCTTTTGCGGCCGAGAATGTCGCCGAGCCGGCCGCCGGTGATGAGCAGGACGGCGTAGGCGAGGCCGTAGCTGGCGATCATCAACTCCACGGCGGCGTTGGTGGCCTGGAGGCCGTCCTTGATCGCCGGGATGGACACGTTGACGATGAAGAAGTCAAGCACGCCCAGGAACGACGCGGTGAGGACCACGACCAGGGCCGGCCAGCGGCGCGGGTCGAGTTCGCCGACGGAAGGGGCCGCCGCGATGGGGGAATGTGCGGCGGCCCGCGGTCTGGCCCCGTTGGAGTAACTTCTTTTCCGACGACGCTTCTCCGTCTGTATCATTCCGCAGTCCTCATTCGCACCGGGGACCGTGTCCGATCGGCCCCTCTCATAATCATACCGAATCGGCGGGCGAACCTTACACGGATCGCGCGCCGAAAAGCCAGCCCGAAGGGCGGCGAGAGGTTGAGCGACGGCCCCCGCCCGAGGTTCGCGCGGGCCGGCCGTTGCGAGGGCCGCGACCATACAATAGAAAGGATTCGTGTGCTAGCCGAGGAGATCACCGGATGGCCGTACAACCCGACGGAACACCTCCGCCGCGTCGTTCCATGCTCAAGTCGAAGGTCCATCGGGCGACCGTCACGCACGCCGACGTCGATTACGAGGGCAGTCTGACGCTGGACGCGCTGCTGCTCCAGGCCGCCAACATATTGCCGTATGAAGAAGTTCACGTCTGGAACGTGACGCGCGGCACGCGGCTTCGGACCTACGCCATGGTCGGCGAGGCGGGGTCCGGCATCGTTTGCGTCAACGGCGCGGCCGCCCACCTGGCGCGGCCCGGCGATCTGGTGATCGTGGCCACGTTCACGCAGATGGAGGACGCGGCGGCGCGGGTGTACCGGCCGGTCGTGGTCCTGGTGGACGAGCACAACCGCATCCGGCCGGCGCGGGGCGTGGAGATCGCGGGGCCGCAGACTGCCATGAAATCCTGCTGAACGCCGGAGCGTGCGTCGATGAAGATCGTTGATGTACATCTTACCGGCCTGGTGGGCGGCACTGTGGACGGCGGCTGGCCAGGCGGCATGAAGCCGGAAGAAGACCTCAACACGATCGTCGAGGTCGTCACGGACGAGGGCTTGATCGGCGTCGGCAGTTCCATGACCGGCAAGGCGCTCGTCGCGGCGGCGGTGGCGTTGTTGCGGCCGCACCTGATCGGCGAGCGCGCCGACGAGCCGGCGCGGGTCAGCGAGAAGCTGCGGCAGTCCACGTTCTGGCAGGGCCGCGGCGGCGCGGTCGAGCACGCCATCAGCGGCATCGACATCGCCTTATGGGATCTCATGGGTCACATTTGCGGCCAGCCGGTGTCGCGGCTCCTCGGCGGCAACTACCGCACGCGCATCAAGCCCTACGGCTCCATCCTGTTCGACGAGCCCCCGCTGTTGCGCGAGACGCTGCGGCAGACCGTGGAGCGCGGCTTCAAGGCGATCAAGCTCGGCTGGCGGCCGTTCGGCCGCCGCGACCGGCGCACCGACGAGCTGCTGATCCAGACGGCCCGCGACGCGGTCGGCCCGGACGTGGAACTGATGGTGGACGCGGGCGGCAGCGAGCAGTTTTGGCCGCACGGCTACAAGTGGGCGTTGGAAACGGCGAAAATGTTGGCCGGCTACGACGTGGTCTGGTTCGAGGAGGCGCTGCCGCCGGACGATTTGGAAGGCTACATCGAGCTGCGCCGCCATTCGCCGGTGCCGATCGCCGCGGGCGAGGTGCTGACGCGGCGGCAGAGTTTCCGGCCGTTCCTCGAAAGGCATGCCGTCGATATTATCCAGCCGGATTGTACGAAATGCGGCGGGATCACCGAGGCCTGGCGAATCGGCTGGATGGCCTACGAGCACAACATCCTGTTTGTGCCGCACGGCTGGAACACGGCCATCGGTTTGGCGGCCGACCTGCACCTCACGGCGGCGATCCCGGTCGCCCGCTACGTCGAGTACCTGACGCCGTCGCCGTACCTCGACGAGCTGATAACGACGCCGTTCCGGCCGGACGCCGAGGGCTACCTGACCGTGCCGGACAAACCCGGCTTGGGAATCCAGCTCAACCGCGACGCTTTGAAGCGATTCGGCGTTTGACAGACATCTCATATCTCAACGGGGAGCTGTTCGATGAGGGAGCCGCCCAAGGGGAGTTCCTTTTCCTGCTGGCGGTAGGCCGCGATCATTTCCCGGAGAGCATCCTGAAGGAACTCCCGGCATTCTTCCAAGGTCTTCCCCTCGGTGATCACCTCCGGCCATTCGATCAACTGGCCCATGTAGCCGGAAGGGATTCTCGTGTACTGGGCCGTGTAGGTTTTCAGCATTCAGTCACTCCTCAGGGATATACCATCCGCGCCACCGGCCAACTCCGTGCGCACACTTCACGGCAGCAGGTCCGCGACGGCCACACGCGCTGTCGGCGCCGCCAGCGGGGCCACCGCGTCGCCGGGGTCGTGGGTCGTCCGGGCGGAATACCCGAAGCCGAACGGCTGGGCGGCGTCCGCGACTGGGTTGCGGTAAACTTCCAGCCGTCGGTTTATGAGATTGACGATCCAGTAATCGGTGATGCCGGCGCGGGCATAGAGACCGCCCTTGTGATTGCGGTCGTATGACAGTGTGGCGTCGCTGATTTCCACCACCAAGACGGCCGTGGTCGGGTGGTCGGTATAATCGCGCGCCTTGCCTGTGACGACAGCGACGTCCGGCTGCGGTTCCGCGGCGGGGCCGACGTTGAGCGGCGACTGGGTGCGGACCCAGAAGCCGGCGCCGAATGCGGCGCGTAGGGCGTCCTCCGTCACGCTCATTGAAACGACGTGCGGATTTCTCGGGGCCGGCATTTCCATGATCTCCCCGTCGATGAGTTCCACGCGCTGGTCCTGGAACCATCCCAGGTCCGTCATCTGGTGATATTCCTCCATCGTCCAGCGGTGGACCCTCGGTTCGACCGCTTGCACTTTCCACCTCCTCTCATGGATGATTGCGCGCCGTCCCCGCCCTCACTTCGCGTCCGCCATCACCTGCAACTGCACCAAACTGCGGTTCTGCTCCTTTTCCAGATATTCCCGCCCCTTCTTGACGTTGACGTGGTCCCACGGCAGCAGCTCGTCCGTCGGCCGGGCGCGCTGCGAGTAGAACGCCGTGTCGATGCCGAGGTCGGCGAACGTCTGCCACCACAACTGCGGCTGGAAGCACTCGCGCCAGCCGTCCATCCGGGCGCCGCGCCGCCATACCTCCTCCAGGGCGACCGCGATGCGCCGGTCGCCGCGCGTCAGCACGCCTTCCAGCAGACTGCACTCCACGTCGTGTTGCTTGACCTTCACGGAACGCATGTTGTTCCGCTTGCGCATGTGGTCGCCGGCCCAGCGGAGGTACTCGCGCGTCTGCATGCCGTTCCACTGGTACGGCGTGTGCGGCTTGGGCACGAAGTTCGACACGGACGCCGTGACTTCCTTGTAGCGGCCGCTGGCCTCCTTGCTGATGGCCGCGATCCGCTGGGCCATGTCCACGATGCCGTCGAGGTCCACCACGCGCTCGCCCGGCAGGCCGCATAGAAAATACAGCTTCACCTTCTGCCAGCCGTTGGCGAACGCCTCACGGCAGGCGTCGTACAGGTCGTCGTTCTTGATCGGCTTGCGGATCTGCACGCGCATGTCGTCGCGGGCCACCTCCGGCGCCAGCGTCAGGCCGCTCTTGCGGGCGTCCTTCATCAGCCGCGGCACGGACAGCAGGTGTTTGTTGACGCGCAGGCTCGGCAGCGACACGTTGACGCCCAGCGGCGTGAAGACTTGGTGCATCCGCGTTACCAACTCTTCAAAGTCGGGATAATCGCTGGTGCTCAGGCTGAGCAGGCTGATCTCGTCGTAGCCGGTGTTGCGGTAGCTCTCCAGGGCCGCCTGGACGATGGTTTCGACGGAGCGCACGCGCAGCGGCCGTTTGATGACGGTCGATTGACAGAAGCGGCACTGCCACGGACAGCCGCGCATGATCTCGATGGCGATGCGGTCGTGCGGCGTCTGCACCCACGACACCACCGGCCGCTTCGGCAGCGGGAAGGCGTCGAAGTCCTTCTTAATGGTGCAGGCCATGACTTCCGTCGGCACGTCGGAGCGCGTGCGGTGCATGGCGGCCAGCGTGCCGTCGGCGTGGTACTCCGGCTCGTAGAACATCGGGGCGTAGGCCCAGGTCGTGCTCCCGACGATCTCGGCGATCATGTCGGCGCGGGAGAGGCCGCCTTTTTCCTTGAGGCTGATCCAGCGGTCCATGACCCACGGCAGGCTCTCCTCGCCGTCGCCGATGACGAACAGGTCGATGAACGGGGCCAGCACTTCGGGGTTCTGGGCGCCGGGGCCGCCGGCGATGACCAGCGGGTGGTCGAGCGTGCGGTCCTTGCCGTGCAACGGGACGCCGCCCAGGTCGAGCATCGTCAAGATGTTCGTATAGCAGACCTCATATTGCAGACTGAAACCGAGGAGGTCGAAGTCGCGCAGCGGCGTGAAGGTCTCCAGGCCGTACAGCGGCAGCCCGGCTCGGCGCAGCACGGCCTCGAAATCGACCCACGGGGCGAAGGCGCGTTCGCAGGCCCACTGCGGGTCGTCGTTCATCAGCGTGTACAGGACCTGCAAGCCGTGGTGGCTGGTGCCGAGCGAGTAGGCGTCGGGGAAGCAGAGGCAGAGACGGCCGCGCACCCGGCGATGGTCCTTGGCGACGCTGTTGAGTTCGCCGCCGCAGTACTGGGCCGGCGCCTGCACGCGCGTCAGCAGGCGGAAGACGGCTTCTTTCAGCGAGGTGTTCATCATCGTCGAGGTTCCTTGGGACCGTCTCCGGGCGCATTCACAGCGTACAGGATTATGTCAGAAAGGCCGCGCTGCGCCTCCCCGAAATGGGTCCGCCTCCCGATTCAGGCGGTTGGCGGCGAGCGGCGCGGCGTAAGCCCGCCGGTATGTCACCCGTCCCGCGGCGCGATGTTATTCGGATAAGCCATGCCCTACCGGCGGGCTTGCGCCGCGCCGCTCGCCTCAATCCAAAGGCGCGCCGCCCCGAAATTGCTCTGGACACTCACCCGCCTTTTTGGCATACGCCTCCCTCTTCAATCAAAGTACTCGTCGGACACGGCCGCGGACGCTCGGGGGAGCGGCCCGGCTCGGCACACGTCGCCGGGAGGGAGCCATGCGCAGGGTGGGGGCGGGGATCACGGCCGCGGTCCTGTTGGCGGGACTGGCGGCGTCGGCGGCGTTGGCCCAGGATACGGACGGCGACTTGCACTCGGCGCCGACGCCGGGGTCTACGCCTAAGTCCTGGTGGGCCGGTTGGTTCGGTCCGGCCGCCAAAACCGATAAACCCGAGAGCAAAAAGCCCGAGGCGGCCGCCCCGCCGGCGCCGGTCGCGCCGTCGCCCGTGGAATTGGCCGCGGCCGCTCGTCAACGGGAGCGGGCCGCCTTCAACCGGCGCATGGAAGTGTGCGATCGCCTCACGGAAATCGCCGTGCAAAACAACGACACGGCCATGCAATCCCAGATCGATCAACTCCGGGACCGCGCCTGGGAAGTGTACCAGAAGCGAACCGCCGATCTGCCCGCTGCGGGGTCGACCTCGCAAGACGAGGCGCTTCCGGATCGGTCGCGGCCGTCGAAGCCGCTCTCGGCCGTGCGCGCGGACGGCAAGGCCGGGACGGACGACGGCTCGGTCGTGCGGGAGGTAAAGCCATGAACCGGATGAAGACCTTGCTGCTGACGCTGGCGCTGACGGCGACGGGCTGTGTGGAACTCCCGATAAAGATGGAGACGAAAGGGTCGCACCCGGCCGACCCGCCGCCGCTCGTGTCGGTCGATAGGCCGCCCGTTACGCCGGATCAGGTGAGCGATGACAACGCCCCGCGGGTGCTCAACGCCTTGCGCGACGAGTTGGACCGCGCCGCCGACGAGCGGACGCCGGCGCCGGACAAGAAGCCGTGACCGAGGGGGACGCGGTGGGGCGGAGAAATTCGCCCTACCGCGTAATTCCTTTTCCGTGCGCCGTCAGAACGCCGTCCGCATGGTCCATGTCTCGTGCGTCCGCCGGCGAATCGTCCGTAGACCCCGCAACCCATTTCACCGTTCGCGGTTCATCCCGGCCCCACAATACGACCAGCGCCACGAAGCCGATCAGCGGCAGCACGCCGGACAAGATCATACACGCCGAAAAAGAGTTGGTATAGGTCTTAACGTGGCTGATAATCACCTGCCACGCCGCCAACGCCATCCAGCAGGCGAAGCCGAGCACGCCGGTCAGCAGCCCCTGGCGCCGCACCGTCAATTCCTGGCTGAACGAGTAGTAGGCGGGGAACACGCCGAGCGAGCCGAACCCCACCACCAGCAACACGGCCAGCAACAGCGGCCCCGCGGGCAGAAACGTCGCCCACACGGCCAGCCCCGTCAGCAGGCCGTAGGCCAGGAACACGGCCAGCCGGCTGACGTGGACCGAAAGGCCGCGCCGCGTCAGTAGCAGCGTGAAATACCCGGCCGACAGCGACCCGAGGCCGGCGGCGACGTAGTAAGCCGAGATGAAAAGGTTGCGTTCGCGCTCCTCGTAACCGAGTTGGGCCAGCAGGGGCGACAGCCACACCCGGAAGAAGTGCCACGTCGCGTTAATCAACGTCACCAGTACCACCAGGGCGACGAACCGACGCGCCAGCAGCCAACGGGAAACTATCAGCCGTTCGGGTTCGGGCGCGGCTTGGCGCACCGGAGTCGTCAGGTCGCGCGGCCGGAGACTCAACGCCCAAAGCACGGCCCAACTCGCGCCGCACGCCCCGACCACCAGGAACGGCCCCCGCCAGGAGCCGGCCGTCGCCGGGTCCACCGTGAAATAAACGATTAAAGGGATAATAATTGATCCGAAGGCGGCGCCGCTCTGGAGAATGCTGTTGCCCATCGTCCGCTCGGCGGGCGGCAGCAGGTGTTGCGTGGTCCGCAAGGCGCACGGCCAATGTCCCGACTCGGCGAAGCCCAGGACGAAGCGGCAGACGAACAGCCAGAAGAACCCCTGCGTGAAACCCGTGGCGACGCCCGCCGCCGACCATACCAGCAGAGTGACCGGGTAGACCCAGTAGGTGTTGCCGCGATCGGCGATCCAACCCACCGCGATCGCCCCCAAGGCGAAGGCCACGGCGAAACCGCATTCCACGTTGCCGTAATCGATGTCGTTGAGGTGCATTTCCCGCTGGATGCGCGGGGCCAGCAAATTGAGCGTCAACCGATCCATGTAGTTGACCATGGTGGCCAGCAGCAGCAGGCCGCAAACCCACCACCTCCAGGCGCGGGACCGGCCGGGCGGGCGAAGGTCGGGGACGGCGACGGACATGGCGGGGGTCTCCGGGAGGCGGCGGGCTGTGTCGGGAAGTGTAACCGACGGAGGATGGACGTACCACTGAAAGGATGATTATTGACGCCCGCAGGCAGGTCGGGCGATCCCGGCGGGTCCGGCCCGCCGTCAACGGCGGGCCTACAAGCCGAAGCCCCGTAAAACGGGGCTGGAATGGCATTTTAGCCCGGTTCACCGGGCTTTTGCGTTTAGGCCCGCCGTTGACGGCGGGTCGGGCCTCGCCCGCTGACCCGCCACCGTCGGGCCGAAAATCTTTCCGCCGTTCCGCGATTGCTGATTGACAAGGCGCGCGCGTTCCCTTTCAATGTAGGTGCGGTTCGACCTGCCCCCCCCGCGCCCCGCCGACCCACCGTCGCCGTCGGCCCCGGTTCGACTGCAAACCAAACCCGGCGTTCCGCCGTCTTAGAGTCGGCGCGGCGCGGGACGGCCTGCCCCCGCCGAAACGACTGCCTACCCGGCTCTCTCCGGTTTCGTGACCCCGACGCCCGCGCCGCCGACGGCCGGGTCCCACCGCGGAGGAGAAACGCATGGCTGTGGACGTTGCCCCCCTCGCGCCGCCGGACTCCAAACCGATCTACCGGCTCATCCGCCGCACCCGTCGCTTGCTGCGCCTCACCTGGACCGTGACCGGGCTGGCCCTGACCCTCGGCCTGTTCCTCGGCGCCGCCGCAGTGGTCCTCGCCGCGGACCTGTTGCTGCCTCTGGTGCAACTCCCCTTTTACATCGCCTACCCCCTTGACAGCGGCTTACGTCTCGCCGCCTTGGTGCTGGTGGCCGTACCACCCGCGGCGGCGTTCCTGGTCGGCGTGGTCTTTCCGCTGTTCCGCCGGCTGACGGCCGGCCGCGTCGCCCGCCGCATCGAAGCCCAAATTCCCGGCATCCACAACCGCCTCGTCAGCTGCATCGACCTGGAACAACGCGGCCGCGCGGCGGCGTCGCCGGTCTTCTACCGCCGCCTGCTCACGGAATCCCTGGAGCGCATCCGCGGTTTCCGCCCGCGCCGCGTACTCGATTTCGTGAACCTGCGCCGCGCCGGCATGATCGCCGTCGCCGGCACGGCGGCCTTCGCCTTGGTCGCCTTCCTCTTCTGGGGCCAACTGCCGACCGCGATGGCCCGCATCCTCCACCCGTTCGACGACATCCCGCCCGTGGCCGGTGTGGCCTACGAGGTCCAGCCCGGCCCCGGCGCCCACCACTTCCTGCGCGAAGACAAGATCGATTTCGTCGCGGAAGTGAAGCGTGGGGAGGTCGGGAGCCTGCATCTCCAACTCCAGGCCGACAACGGCGCCGTCCGCGAGTTCGACCTGGAGCCGACGCCCGACGACCCATCGACGCTCAGGCGGACGCTTGACTCGGCTAGCATCGGGCCGGCTTTCCTGAACGGCTTCCATTACCGCGTCTACGGCGGAGGCACCTGGAGCCAACGCTACGCCCTGCCGTTGGCGGAGCGGCCGCTCATCAAGGCCGTCGATACCGCCGTGTTTTATCCCGCCTACATGGGCATTCCCGAACCGCACCCGACGCCGGCCGAGGCGTCCGAGATCATCGGGCCGGAGGGCGGCGACATCGAGGTATCCGTGCTGGCCGAGGGCAACGTCGCGGTCGGTGAACTCCAGCCGCTCAAGGCCGGGACCGCGAAGATTGCCGCGCGCGATCAGGTCGAGCGCGTCTGGTTCGAGGACACGATCCCGGACGGCGCGAGCGACGGCGGCACTTGGCAGCACGTCAAGAAAGACAAGCATTCCGCCCACACCGAGCCGTATGCGATGGGTCCGCACGGTCACTGGTTTCAGAACGACCAGACGGGTTTCGTGGTCCAACCGAGCGAAGTGTTGTTTGCTTATGTGAACATCGATCCGCAGGCGGCGCCGGACGAAATCATGCTGCAATGGAACGACGGCAAGACGTGGGACCACGGCGCCTACTGGGGCGTGGACCTGATCCGCGAGGGCAAATCGGGAACGCCTTCGCGCTGCCCGGTGGACAAGCTCCCGCACGCCGGCAGTTGGGCGCGTCTGGAAGTACCGGCGGCGAAAGTGGGGCTGGAAGGCAAGACGCTGCACGGCATGGCGTTCAAGCTGAGCGGCGGCCAGTGCTGGTGGGGCAAGTCCGGCGCGGTGCGCGTGGAGCAGCCGACGTTCGTGCCCGATGAAACCTTACAACCGTTCCCGATGAAGTCCGACGGCTCGGGCCGCTGGGTGGGCCGCGTGCCGCTGCTGGGCAAGGGCCAGTTCCGGCCGCAACTGCGCAACGAACAGGGCGACGCCAACACCGACGTTCAGGAGCTTCATTACTCGGCGATCAAGGACCAGCCGCCGCAGGTGGTGCTCCAGCGGCCGGGCGCCGAACTGCCGCTGAGCAAGCCGCAGGCGACGCCGCTGACCATCCTCGCCTTCGACGACTACGGCTTGGCCGACGTGACAGTGTTCTACCGCGAGGACGTGAATCAGCCCTTCCAGAGCCGCGTCCTCCGGCATTTCGACCAGCCGGAACGCAGCCAGACGGTCGTGGCCTCCTTGACGGAAACCGAGGCGCTGAAGCCGGGCGCGCCGCTGCATTACTACGTCCAGGTTTCCGACCGTAAGGGCCAGACGGCCCGCACGCCCGACGCCGTGGTCTACCTCAAGGACGACGCCAACGCCGCCGACAAGCAGGAAGAGGCGTTCGACAAGACGCAGGACACGTTCCGCGACCGGCTGTTGAAGATGATCGCGGAACAGAAGAAGGTGCAAACCCAGGTCGAAAAGCTGACCGGCCAGTACGCGGAGATGACGGAAAAGATCCGCAAGGACCAGGAGGCGGCGCCTCAACCGCCGGCCGCGACCGACCCGACCAAGCCGCAACCGCCGGCACCGCCGAAAACGACGCCCAATCTCGATCCCGAAACGGCCAAGAAGTTGGCGGACCTGGAGAAGGAGTTGGCCAAGCTCGGCCAGGATCAGGACAAGAACGCCCAGTCCGCCTCCCAGCTCAACAACGACCTGACCAAGGCGAACGAGCAGGCGGCGAACCTGCAAACGCTGCCGCAGCCCGTGGTGGACCAGATGCACGCGCTGCAGCAGGCGTTCGAGCAAACCGCCGTCAAGGCGATGCAAAATCTGACGCAGGACTTCAACCAGGGCGCCAACCCGCGGGCCGGGGCGCCCGACCTCAAGGACATCAACCAGAAGAGCGACCGGCTGGCCAAGGACCTGGAAGGCATCAAGGACCGCATGGAGGCGCTGGAGAACGCCCGCAAGGGTCTCCGCGACGACCTCGCCAAGGCCATCCAGGAGTTGCAGCGCGAGATGCTCAACGAGAACGGCAAGCTGAGCGAACGCGACTTGCAGGAGCTGCGCGACTTCATCGCCCGGATGCGCGATCAGTTGAAGGACTTGCAGGGCAAGCAGGAAGACCTCTTAAACAACTCCGAGAAGGGCGGCGACCTCAAGGACCTGGAGACGAAGCAGGCGGACCTCGACAAGCAGCTGGAAAAGATGCTGGACGCGGCCCGCAAGATGCTCGACGCCAAGCGGAACCGCCGCAAGCCGGAGTTCCCGGACGCCCCCTACACGCCGGACGGCGACGAAGTGAAGGTCCCGCCCAAGGAAGACGACACCAACGAGCCGCTGCCGAACGCCAAGAAGCCGGGCGACAAGACCAACCCCGGCGACAAGAAGCCGGACGACATGAAGGACGACGACGACAAGGAGCCGCTGGACATGCCGGCCCTCGGCGGCCCCAAGCAGGTCCCCGACAAGCGTTTCGACAAGAAGAAGCGGCCGACGGAAAAGAAGCCCGGCGACAAGGACGACCCGGACGCCAAGCGCGACGATCTGGAGTCGCATCAGAACGACCGGCTGCGCGACCTGGACGCGGCCGAGAAGAGTCTGGCGTCGGACCAGAAGTCGCTGGAGCAGATGATGCAGGCGCTGGAGCAGGCCGTGAAGAACAACGGCGGCCAGAAGCCCCACAAGCCGAGCCAGAACCCCGGCGACCCGGCGGACGACGCCATGCAGCAGTTGGCCGACATGATGCAGTCGCCGGCCATGCGGCAGATGCGCGACATGCTCAACCGAATGCGGCGGCAGGGCCAGGCGAAGGGGCGGCCGTCCAACCAGCCGCCGACGCCTTCGCAGAGTCCGTCCAGCCAGGCCGGCAACAATCCGCCGGTCGGCAGCGCCGACCTGTCGAAGCTGTCGCCCGACCTGCGCGCGGCCTTCCTCAAGCTGCCGCCGCGGATGCGCGAGGAACTGTTGCAGGGTCAGAAAGAACAAGACCCCGAAGGCTTCGGCCCATTTATCGAGGACTACTTCAAGCGATTGACGCAGACGAAGAATCCTTGAAGTGGATCGACCAGCCCCGAGCGCGAGCGAGGGGTTTCGACTAATCCCCTCGCTCGCGCTCGGGGCTGGTAAGTAGAGACCGATCGATGCTTCCCTGGCTCCTGAAACAGCTGAACGTCGCCCCCGACCTGATCGACCATCTGGATCAGGTCGTGTTCGCCTTCCACTACACCTGGATGTTGTGGGTCGGCCTCCCCCTGCTGGTCCCCCTCGCCTGGTTCATCTACACCTGGCAGCGCCGCCATCTGCCGAGCGCCCCCGCCTTCCTGTGCGCCGTCCTGACGTTGACGCGCGTGCTGATTCTCGCCGTGTTGGTGCTGGTCCTCGCGGGGCCGCATCTGAAGCTGGAGTACACGGTCAAGCAGAAACCGATCGTGGCGGTGCTATTCGACCACTCGGCCAGCATGGAACTGCCTGCCGGGCCGTTCGAGACCGATGAGGAGCTTTCCCGCGTCGCGGCGGCGGCCGGCTACCAAACGTCGGACGGGCCGCCGGACGCCGAGACGCGCAAGGCGCTTAACCGCATCGGCCGATCCAAGCTGGCCCAAACGGTGCTCCAGACGAGCGGCCGGTCGCTCACCGAATCGCTGTCGAAGAAATTTGACCTCCGGTATTACGGATTCTCCAAGGGTCTGCAACAACTCGGCGTCAACCCGGCCAAGCCGGAGTTTCCCGATCCGCCGCATCCGGCCGGCGACGCGACGCAGATCGGCGACGCTCTGGACCAACTCCGTGCCGAGGCGGCGGGGCGGAAACTGGTCGGCGTGCTGCTCTTTTCCGACGGCCAGAACACCGGCGGCAAATCCTTGACGGAGGCCGGCCGGGCCTGCGGCGACGCCAACGCGCCGATCTTCACCGTGCCCGTCGGGCCGGTTCGGCAGCTTCAGGACGTGGCCGTGGTCGGCCTCGACGCCGCCAGCGAGGTGTCGGTCGGCGACAACGTGCGCGTGGCGGCGACCATCGAGTCGCGGGGCTTCGACAAGCGCGTGGTCAAAGTCGAGTTGAAGGAAGGCGACAAGCTGCTCGACTCCAAGGACGTGACGCTGAGCAACAGCGAACAGCAGCACGTCGATCTCAATTTCAAGGCCGACAAGGCCGGCGCCCGGTATCTGACGGTCGACGTGCCGCCGCAGCCGGAAGAGGCCGAATACCTCCGCGGCAACAACTCCGACACCGCTTTCGTCCGCGTCAGCGACGAGAAGATCAAGGTGCTCTACCTCGAAGGCCTGCCGCGCTGGGATTTCCGTTTCCTCAAGAACGCCATGCGCCGCGACAACGGGCTGTCAGGACGCACCGACAAGGAACCGGACATCGTGCTGGAGTCCGAATGGCGGCGGCTGTCGGACAAGGAGAAAGAGGCCGCCCTGCCGCGGACGCTGGACCAACTCGCGGAGTACCACACCGTCATCCTGGGCGACGTGTCGCCGAAGATGCTCGACTCCGGTTTCCTCGACCTGCTGGTCAAGGCGGTGCGCGAGCGCGGCGTCGGTCTGATCGTGGAGGCGGGGCCGCTGCACATGCCGCACAAGTTCGACGAGCGACTCGACGCCCTGCTGCCGGTTCGCCTCAAACGCGGCGCCCCCGGCGAGATGCCGAGGGGCGTGCCGTCGTTCCGCATGGAGCTGGCGCCGGAAGGCGATCTTCACGACAACATGCGTTTGTACGACGATGTGACCTCCAACCAGAACGCCTGGGCGCAGATGCCGCCCTATTACTGGTGCGCCGCCGCCGAGAAGGCGTCGCCGGGGGCGACGGTGTTGATGTGGAACCCGATCCGGAGCGCGGCCGGCGGCAAGACGCCGCTCATCGCCCAGTCCTACTCGGGACAGGGGCAGGTGCTGTTCGTCGGCACCGATTCGACGTGGCTGTGGCGGCAGAACGTCGGCGACCGCTTCTTCTACAAGTTTTGGGGCCAGGGCATCCGCGCCGTCGCCCGCAACGACAAGACGACCAACAAGAAGAGCTGGCTGGAAGTGCGGCCGGTGCGCGTGCAGCCCAACGAGGAGGCCCGCGTCGAACTGATGGCCTTCGCCGCCGACGGCTCGCCGCGCCCCGACCCGACGCTGACGGTGCAGATGCAAAACGGCACGGAAGTCGGCGTCATCGAGATGACCGCCGATCCGGATGTGAAGGGCCGCTATACGGGCAAATTCACGCCCAAGAACCCCGGCGAATATCGCCTGACCTACACGCCGGACGGGCAGGCCGTTCCGGTCGAGGCGAAGCTGCCGGTGGCGGCCTCGCCCGACGAGTTGAAGCGGCCCAACCTCAACCGCGCCGCCCTGGAACAGCTGGCCGTCGATTCCCACGGCAAACTCGTCGAACTGTACAACCTGGCTTCGCTGGGCGACGACCTGAAGGAAGAGACGACGCAGATCCAGCGGTCGCCGCCGCCGGCCTCGCTGTGGGACAATTGGCTCACTTTAACAATCCTAGTAGTGCTCTATTCGCTCGACGTGGGTCTGCGCCGTCTGAGGGGGTTGTCATGAAAACGACGCGGAACCACACCTTGATGCGGGCGCCCGTGCTGCTGACCGTCGCGGTCGCGGCCGGCCTCGTCTTCGTGACGACGGCGCTGCTGTCGCAAGCGGACGAGAAGAAGCCGGACGCGCCCGACACGAATGCCGCCCCGCTGACGGAGACGCGCGTCATCGAGCGCGTCACCGCCGCCACCGACAAGGCGCTCGATT
>Ga0182024_10011772_pt1 | contig 17477 bp, 13 predicted proteins | sample P32metaG_FD_120480 | JGI IMG/M metagenome (GOLD analysis project Ga0182024, IMG submission 120480) | Permafrost microbial communities from Stordalen Mire, Sweden - P3-2 metaG (Illumina Assembly) | ecosystem: Environmental > Terrestrial > Soil > Wetlands > Permafrost | place: Sweden: Stordalen... | reverse complement strand
GTCACCTCGTACTTGGCGATGTAGGTGCCGACGAAGCCCGCGTGCAGCTTGCCGAAACCGCCCAGATCGTACGCGTAGGAGAGGTCCAGATCGATGCCTTGCTCCTCGAGCTTTCCGACATTCAGCAGCGTGTCCGTGATGAAGCCGGCATTGTCGAGCCACAGCGAACCATTGGCCGGATCGCGATGAACTTCATTGCACAGTACATCCTGGTTGGCGCACTGATTCAGGATGTTCGCGGCGCCGATGCTCTGGATGACATTTTCGATCTTGATGTCGTAGTAGTCGACCTGAGCCCGGAAGTTCGGCACGTAGGCTGGCGTCCAGCCGATCCCGAACGAGGAGGTCAGCGCAGTTTCCGGCTGAAGGCCCGTGTTGCCGCCGAGCAGGCCATTGTACTGGCCGGCGGGGTTCGACAGGACATGGCCGTACTGCGCGGCCGTGACGCCCGTGTGCGCGCACTGGGTTGGCGAGAACGTGGGATGAGCACCCGAACAAGGGTCGGAGGCGATGCTGCCATCGAGACCCACCGACGCTGGATCGAACAATTCCACGACGTTCGGTGCGCGCACCGCGCGCGCGAAACTGCCGCGTAGCCGGATCTCATCGATGGGCGACCATTCGACGCCGAATTTATACGTGTTGGTCTTGAACCCCAGATCGTAGTCCGAGTAGCGGTAGCCCAGGTCCACCGCCAGCATTTTCGCCCCCGGCAAATCCTCGGCGATCGGCATGTTCGCTTCGCCGAAGATTTCCCGGGAGACGATTCCGCCGGAGACTGGCGGAACAGGACCACCGGTACCGGCCAGCTCGCCCGATTGGGTTGCGGCGTCGGGCGACACCGAATCCCTCGAATCGCGGTATTCGACGCCGAAATTCACCTTGAGGCCCGACGAGGCCATGGGAAACTTCGCGCCATATTTCTCGAGATCACCCGTGATGTTCCCATCTACGGTCATTTGCGAGACCTGGCCGTACTCCTCACCGATGCTATACATGTAGTTCAGGGCGGCTTGGGAGACGCCCGACCCGGTCTGAAAGATATTCCACGGAACGCACGGCGGACCGACTACGCAGGTCGGTACCCCCCCGACGGACACCACGTTGAGCGCATTCGTGATCTTGGGCGTGTCGAGGTAGTTGTTGATCGAGGTGACGAGGTTCACCAGGTTGTACTGCCAGCTCGCATCGTAACTCCACACGTCGTCGATCTTGCCCTTGACGCCGAGGACCTCGAAGAAATCGGTGTGCTGAAAGTACGAGTTGCGGTTTCCACCCTCGACGTTGCGGCGCGCGATGACTTCGGTGCTGCTGGTTCCGGCGGTACTGCCGCCGCAGAACGCGCCGAGCTCAGCCGCCGAGAGGAATGGGTTAGCGCAGTTGAATGTCGCTACGTTGTTGAAGTCTCCCGACGGTGCAATCTGAGCGACCGATTGGTCGTTCATGTACATGGACTGGAAATACACCTCCGCGTGTTCATTGAAGTCGTAATGAAGGAACGCGCCGGCGTTGTAACGCTGGTCCGGGCGGGAGAAATAATTGAGCGCACCGTAGTTATAGAGATTGGACGTGGTGAAAGGCACCACCGTACCGCCGGGCCCGACGGTGACTTCGTTGCCCGCGCCGGTCACGAACAGGCCCGGGTACGAGGTACCGGATCCGCCGCAGGCGTACTTTCCATTGAGCCCGCCCGAGCCCGACGGTCCGCCCTTGGTTCCCAGGAACCCCGAGTTCAGGGTACAGGCCGCGTAGGAGTACTGACTCTCGAGCACCGACGCGCTTTGCCGATAAGTGGCGTACACGGTCGCATTGCCGTTGCCATCGGGGGTATTCAACCCCGCAATGAAGGCCAGGGCTTCCTGGGTGCCGGGAGAAACGCTCGAGGGCGCCTGGTTGAAGCCCGAGGCGGCAATGGCCTCTTTGACGCCATCCGGGTCGTCGTTGCTATGCTGGTAGACACCGCCGGTTGCCACCAGCTTCACGCCCTCGAAATGGTCAAGTAGCTTGAAGTTCACGACGCCGGCGACCGCATCGGCGCCGTAGGTCGAGGATGCGCCGCCGGTCAATATCTCGACGCTGTTAATCAGTTCGACCGGAATCATATTGATGTCGGCTACCCCCGCGGCGCCGGGAACGCCTGCCGGATCGCCCGGTCCCAGCCGAAAGCCATTGACCAGGACGAGGGTGCGCTTCGGATTCAGGCCGCGCAGATTGACGGTAGCCGTGCCATCCGAGCCGTTCGACACGGTACTGCCTTGATCGGCGAATACCTGAGGCATCTGGTTGAGGAGGTCCTCGACGCGGGTCACACCGCTCTCTTGGATGGCATCGCTGCCGACGAAAGTAACCGGGCTGATCGAGGTCTGATTCGGTACGGAAATGCGCGAGCCGGTGACCACGACCTCCTCAAGTGCGGGCCCGGTGGTGGCGGTAGCCTCCGCGGCCTGCTGCTGCGCGTTCGCAACCCCGAACGAGGCGAGCAACGAGCTGCCGGTGAGCGCAGCGCGAATCGCCAACCGCAGTCGAGGATTTCCAGTGTCGTTCTGAAGCATGAATGGCTCTCCCTGTAGGCAATACGAGTTGCCAAAAAATGTAAGTGAATCGCCGCTTGGTCAGGCCATGACGACTTGATGCCAATGCCGCCCAAATCCCCGCTGGATTCAGGTCGTCGCGTAATCGCTACATTTCATCCCGTCAGCCGGCCGTTCTTTGCGAACTTCTCACCGATGGCAAAAATATAACACAATATTGGACACATACAACATAGTGCGAATGATCCATATCCATCGACGCAGGTCGCAACGCGCCCTCGGCCGCCCATTTTTTTGGAAAGCCGAGCAGCCGGCTTTAGATCGTCGGCGCCCACATGTTGCTCACCTACAACGCCCGGCGCAGAGTCCTCGGGCACCTTGGACGTCGCGACAGGCACCTTCGCGTATCATTCAAGCATCGTTTGAAACGGTGTGCGGACGGGGATGCAAACACTTTCCTTGGCTGATTTCGAGTTCGAGATCCGCTCGTTCATGGCTCGCGGACAGTTCGCGGCAGCAGCGGCCGCAGCGGCGCGCTGCCGGGCAGCGTGGCCATCACATCCCGCGGGCTGGCTACTCGGCAGCATCTCGGAACTCTGCGATGACAAAAAGGACGCTGCCCTCGCGCTGATCGAGCGGTACCTGGTGAGCTACTCCGGCGATGCGCAGTGCCTGTGCCGTCTGCAGCAGGCGGAATGCTTGATGGCCCTGGGTAGACGGAGCGAAGCGCTTGCGGCCGCGGACGAGGCCGCCGCCGGCAGAGGCGCGGACTCAAGCGCGCTGGACGCCGTCGGGCAATTCCTGGTCAACGCGCGCGCGTATGCACAGGCCATGACAGTGTACGACCGGGCCGTCGCTCAAGCTCCCGAGAACCCCTCGATACTGGCGAAACGCTCGATCATGCATCGCTTTCTCGGTAACTTTGATCTCGCTGCGCGCGATCATGAGGCTATTTTGGCCCTTTCGCCCTCGGATCCGGAGGCCCTGAAGGGGCTCGTCTACCTTCACCGCCAGACGACGGACCGCAACTCGATCCCGGCCTTGGAAGCTGCGCTGGCAACTGCGCCGGGCGAGGCAACCGCCACGCTGCATTTTGCGCTGGCGAAGTGCCATGAGGATCTGGGCGATTTCACCACCAGCTGGCGTCACCTGGCTATCGGCAACAAACTCGAGCGCTCCCGAATCGACTACGACGGCAAGATTGATAGCGCAGTGATCGATTTGATCATCTCCGGCTTCCCGCAAATCGAGGCGCTGCGGCCCGATACCACCGGCGCACGGCCGATTTTCATCGTCGGACTGCCCCGCACGGGCACCACGCTCGTCGAGCGAATCACCGGCAGTCACTCCCAGGTGCATTCCGCCGGCGAGCTGCCCGCCCTATCTCAGGCGATCGCCAGGTCCATCGCCCGGGCAGTCCCGGCTCAGACACGAAGCTGGCAAGAATTCGCCGCGAGTCTCGCGCAATTCGACGGTGAATCAATTGCCCGCGACTACCTGATCCTGTCGCTCCCGCAACGCGGCGAACAAGTGCGCTTTTCGGACAAGCAGCCCACGAACTTCTTTTACTGCGCGCTCATACTGCGCGCATTCCCGAACGCCCACATCGTGCATCTGACGCGCCACCCGCTCGCGGCTTGCTACGCCATCTACAAGACACAATTTGATGCTGGGTTTCCATTCGCCTACGACCTGGAGGAACTCGCGGATTTCTATATCGGCTACCGCCGTCTCATGTCTCACTGGCATCGAGTATTGCCGGGCCGTATTCATGACATCGCCTACGAGGACATCGTGACGGCACAGCCCGTGACCACCCAACGCCTTCTTGAGTACCTGGATCTGCCGTTCGAGCAGTCTTGTCTGGATTTTCACCTCAGCCGGGCTCCGATGACGACCACAGCCAGTGCGGTGCAAGTCAGTCAGCCGCTTTTCGATTCATCCGTCCACCAGTGGCGGCATTTTGCAGCGCAGCTCGCGCCGCTGCGCGCACGCCTCGAAGCCGCCGGGATTCGAATCGACTGAGCCGATCAACGAATGCGGGTGACCTTGCAACCGCGTCCGGTTTTGAGCCGCAGCCAGTAGGAGTTAAAGACACCGCGCGAGAGGGTAACGGGCTCGCCTGGAGCGGCGAGAAGATCCCCTTCCGCCAGTAGTTGTCGCCAGACCTGGCCGTTGTCGAGGGTGAACGTGGCCTGCCCGTCGGCGGACACTGAAACATGAGTGATGTGGGCATCGATGGCAGGCAAGTCTGCAGCGCGCGTTCCCGCCGCAACCTCCTTCTTGGCGATCGCAGCGTCGGGCAGGCCGAAATTCTCCTTGGATTGCGCAGGACGAACCGCCGCCGGCGCCGCGGGTGCAACGGGCGCCGCGTCGAGGTGTGCCGACTCGCGATCGAAACACGCGAGTCGTGCCGTCGGGTCCGTCAGCGCACGGCAGCCGAGCAGCGGCGCCAAAGGTTCCGATGCGACGCACGGCAGCGAGAATAGAAGAGCCGCGAGCGCGGCGGTCCGGGCCGCAAGCCCGTGCAAACCGCTCAAATGACCACCCCGGGTAGCGCGCCCTCGGCTTCGTAGTACTCTGCGAGCGCAGCGATCATTTCGCGCACCAAGTCGCGCTCGAGCGCAGTGAGCTCGGGGTTCCAAACGTCAAAAATGAGGATGGCACGCGGTGCGTCCGAATCGTTCCAGGCCTCGTGTTCGATGGTGTCGTCGAAGACCCAGGCGGTGCCCGCGCGCCATGGGCGGGTTTCCCCGCCCACCCGAAAGCTGCAGTTCGGCGGCACGATCAACGGCAAGTGCACGGTCAAGCGCGTATTCGTCACGCCGGTGTGCGGCGGAATCTTCGTGTGGGTGTCCAATATCGAGAAAAAGGCAGTCGGACCGCGCCCAGGAATATCCACCTGCGGAACGGCCGCGAGGGCCGCTGCGGTGAGTGGACACCGCGCCAGGTGAGATTCCTCGCGCCGGCCCTGATTCCAGAGGAAATACGCGCCCCAGCGTCGCGAGTGGTTGAGTTCCCGCCATTGCCTGAGCGGCAACCCATCATTGAAGGCAATATAGGGCTCCACTCCGTCTTGGTCTTCCCTAAGTACCTCCAGCAGTTCCCGGCGTATCGACTCGGTGGCTGCCTCGAGGTTGGCGAGCCACGGGAACTGCTCGCGCGCGAAGAATTCGTAGTTGCGCAGATAAGGGAACAGCATGAACGTCGGCTCAGGAGTAAAGATGCGCCGGCGCCCTAGTACACGATCCAGGCATCGCTCGAAGCGCGCCCGCGAGCCGCCGGCATGCTCGGGCGATGACATCGTCCGCAGCCGCGCATCGATCACCTCGGCGAGGCCGGCCGCATCTGCGTTGACTCTTTGCCGGGCATGCCGGACATGCGCCTCGACGGCCGGAGGGAGCGGCGTTCCCGTCGAAAGGGTCTGCAGCGCGTGGCCATATATCGCCGCCGCCGAGCGCGGCTTGTTCATGAGATCGAGCACCGCCCCTTTCTGCAGCAGCACGACCAAATGGGTGGCGTCGAGCGCGAGCGCGCGTTCGAGCGCGGCCAACTCCTCTTCGCGACGCCCAAGCACCCGGAGGGCTGCGGCAAGACTCAGCCAGAACGGGAGGTGGCCCGGCACCTGGGCCACGATCTTTTCCAAGATTGCTCGTGCAGCCGCGGCGTTCCCGCCCAGAGCTAGCCGCCGTGCGCGCTCGTGCAGCACCAGGGGATGGCTTGGCAGGATTGTGGCAGCCTCGCCATAGAGCCGTTCCGCTTCCGCATCCCGGCGCTCGGCGATCAGGCGATCGACGTTGGCCATCAGCGCAGCCACCCTCTGTTCATCGGCGCTGACGCCCGCCTCTGCCGATCGCACGTTCATTGGTAAAGTATACCTCCCCGCCCGGATGATCCTAAGGAGTGAATGTGGCCTCACCGGAAATCATCAACATGTTCGCCGTACCGTTCTCGTTCAGCCGGCATCCCGAGCACGCGCGCCTCAATGCGGCCCTCAGGCACTACATTCTCGCGGCGGAGCAGGGTGGGACAGCAGCCAATCCGCGGCCGCTCACCCAGCGCAACGCCGCGCTGTTCGAGAGCCACTTCAATCTGTTCCGCGACCCGGACCCGGCGATCCAGGAGCTGAAGGCGTTCTGCTGGGATCAGCTGCTCGCAGTCATCGGCGGTCTAAACCGCTACGACACGCAAACGCTGGGCCGCCTGCAGATCTACAACGATTGTTGGTTCCATGTCACGCGCTGCGGGGGCTTTTTCGGCCTGCACAACCATCCGAACGCCTCTTGGAGCGGAGTCTACTGTGTCGATCGTGGGCAGGCCGAAGCGGGCACTGAGGACTCGGGTCTTCTCAGCTTCGTCAATCCGATGATCACGAGCGCTATGCACATGGATGCCGGCATCGCCAACATGCAGCTGCCTTACGGGTACAGGGTCGCCAACATCCAGCTCGAATCCGGGCAGCTCGTCATTTTCCCGTCGTGGGTGCTGCACGATGTGAAGCCGTTTCAGGGTCGCGGCGAACGCATCACGATCGCCTTCAACTGCTGGTTCACGCTGCCGGATGCGCCTCTCGATAGCGGCGCACGTTAGCGCGGATCGTAATAAAAACGCGTCACCCACGGATCGAGCGTCTCCTGAACGGGATCCAGGTGCGTTCGATAGCGACGCCATTGACCCAGCCCCTCGGTGCTGAGACCGCGCATCAGCTGCGCCGTGCTCGGCGTCAACACCCCCCGGTTCTTGCTGCGCAAGGCGAAATCTCCCATGGCCGGCGACCATTCGAGGCGCAGGAAGGTACAGATGCGCCTCATTTCGCGGGCGAACTCGGTCACCAGATCCTCATGCCGCACGAGGCATGTATCGAGCTGCAATAGGCTGGTGAAGCGGATCATGAGCTGCATGACGGAGTCGTAATATCTCGCCGCTCCGTCGATCGATAACAGCTCGTAGATCGGCGCGCTCATGTTGAATCGATGACGAAAACAAGACAGCACGATATCGCGCGGGTCGCGGCACGCGAACACGATTTTCGCATCGGGAAACAATCGTGCGATCAGCGGCAGTTTCAGTGAATTGAGGGGATTTTTGTCCACGAACATCTTGCCCTTCACTTCGACACCTTCCGCCGTGACGCGGCGCCAGTAGGCCGCCCGCAGCGCATCGAGCGCCGCCGGAGTGGCCCGGGGCAAGCGGTCAAGGTCTTCCGGCCGTCGCATGAATACCCGCACCGAGTCGATCAACGATTCCTTTTCCTCGAGACTGATGACGTTCGGATGACCCTCCAGGATGACCTCGAGAAGCGTTGTGCCGGAGCGCGGAAAGCCCAGAATGAAGACGTGTCCGACCGCACCGGAGTCATTCAAGCTCGCGGGCGCGGGAGATTGCCAGGTTTCGGGCCGTGCGCCTTCGAAGTAACGTGCCAGTCCGCGCGCATAGTCGAGCGCATTTTCTGCTCCGCCGTAGCGCCCCGCGTACAGGCTCTGCAACACCTGGTTGCATGCGGTATATGCCGCGATGGCCTCGGTCGGCCGCTGCCGTGCGTCGAGAATGTCGCCGAGAAGTCCGTTGGCGTACGCGCGCTCGCGGGCAGATAGTCGGCTGTCCTCCAGCAGGACTCGGACCCTTTCCTCGGCCTCGGGCGCCTTCCGCTCGCCCAATTCCGCGGCGGCAAGGCTCACCACCGCATCTGGAAAGCCCGGCAGTATCGCGAGCGCGCGCTCGGCCCATGCCCGCGCCTCCGGGTAAGCGCCCCGGCTGCTCGAGAGGTACGCCAACCCCGCCAGGGCCACGCATTGATTGGCATCGATCTCCAGCGCGCGCCGATAACTGGCTTCCGCCTCCGTCACCTCGCCGAGGGCCAGCAACGCTCGGCCGCGGCTCGCGTGGACGTACGGCAACGAGTCGTCCATCCCGAGAAGTGCCTGGAATTGCTCGAGGGCCTCAGCAGGCCGTTCGAGCCCCAGCAGGCAAAGACCGAGCGCATTGCGGGACCCCACGTCGCCGGGGGCGATCTCTACCGCCCGCTCGAGCAGGCGCAGGGCCTCGGACGACCGGCCGTGCCGTTCCATCTTGAGTGCTGCCAGGTTGAGGAGCAGCGAATGTTCGAGGCCATCAGCGAGAGCCGCGTCCGCCAGCAATCCGGCCCGATCATGGTCGCCCCCCTGCGCCGCTTGATAAACGGCACGCAGGGTCGCATGGTCGGCTTCGAGATCGCGTGCCATGGAGGACTGGCTCAACGGCGACGGTCTAGGTGGACCACATTCGGTGCAGGTTCTGAATCACGTAATCAAGCTGAATCCGATTGCGCCAGTCCATCTTAAGCGCCTCGAGCGCACGAACCTCACCCAGTGAGTAGAGCATGTCCCGCTGCAATTGATCGGGAATCTGGCTCTCGATAAAGGTGATGATGACGAGGCGCTCGCCCGACCCGACCGGCGCGACCTGATGCACGGTCGTGGACGGGTAGAAGACGGCGGATCCCGCGTTCCCTTTGATGCGCAACAACTCCGATCCCACGTGAGCCACCAACTCCCCGCCTTGATAGTCGCCGGGATTCGCGATGAAGATGGTGCAGGAGACATCGGATCGCAGGGGTTGCGGACCAACCGGCAAATACGCCGCGTCGATGTGAGGGCCGTACTTCATGCCCGCCTGATAGCGGCACAGTGAGGGTACGGCAAGGCGCTGCGGGAACAAGAAGTTTCGCGCCTGCTCGCTGCGCTGAAACGCGCCGAGAGCGATCTGTGCAGCCTTCTGCACCGGCGGATCGCTGGGATCTCCAATCGCGCTGTCCTTGGTGGGGTTGTGCGGATTGGAGCGCCTGCCGTCGATGAACTTTGCCTGGCGCGCGCTCTCCACAACGGACTGCACTTCAGCCGCAGTAAGAAAGTTTTCGATCTGGAGGAACATCGTTCGCCTATCAAGTCACGCATTCGGAGCGATCCGCGTCGTCTCCGATGGTGCTCTGCGGTAAAAGTATGTTCGAGGTCTGGGACGCTGTCAATCCGCATGCGGGACACCTCGCACAGATGAGGTGCGTTACTCGGTCCATTTACGTCGCGCGCCGTCGAAGTCGTTGATTGCCGAAAGCATTGCCGCCACCAGAGCTCGCTCCTTCTCCGATAGTTCGGGCCGCCAGACATCGAAGATCAGCACGGCCCTCAGCTCACCGCTCGAGTTCCATGCTTCGTGCTCGATGCTGTCGTCGAACAACAAAATCTCGCCCTCCCGCCAGGCTCTGGTCTCGTTGCCGACCCGCAAAGCGCCTCCCGGCGGCACGATCAATGGCAGGTGGCAGATCAGTCTCGCGTTCATGAAGCCGTGGTGCGGCGGAATTCGGGCCCCGGAGCGCAGCAGCGAAAATAGGACGGACGGGGTGCGGCCGTCGATCCGGCACAATGGCACATCGCGCAGCGCCGCCAGTGTCCGCGGACAGCGCACCGCATTCTCGGCGACCGTCAGACCGTCCTTGATCAGGAAGAACGCGCCCCAGTCGGGATTGTCCAACAACCCGCCAAAGGCGGATGCTGGCCGATCCGTGGCGCGCTGAACGTACGGCTCGATGCCCCGTCCCGTCTCGAGCACCGCGCAAGCTTCCGCGCGAATGCTCTCGAACTCGCCTTCCAAGGCGACTATCCATGGGAACGCGCTGCGATCGAAGAACTGGATCTGCGGCAGCTCCGGATAATAGAAATATTTCGGTTGCTGTGGATAAATTTGCTTCCGGCCAAGCAGCAGATCGATGGCGTGGGTGAATCGCTCCGTCCCTGGGGAGCCTAAACCGGCCGCGCCGAGCGCCGCGAGAAGGTGAGATTCGTAATTACGCGCGAATTGCTGCGACAACGCCTGCGCGCGGCCAAGCGCTTGGCGCAACTCCGCCGGCAAGGACGGGATGGTCGCCGCGAGCTTCAGGGCAGCGCGATAAAAGGAGTCGGCTGCTCGCAGGTCTCCCTGCCGGGCGAACAAGTCGCCTTTTGCGAGCAGCGAAGGCAGGTGGCGAGAATCGATCTTGAGGGCCCGGTCGAGCGCGTCGCTCTCGGCGCCAGATGCTCCGAGATCGCCGTGGGCCCGGGCAAGCCCGAACCACGCCGATGCGTCCGCCTCACCCGTGGCCACCGCCCGGTCGAAATATACGCGGGCCGCCTCGAGATCACCGCGGTCGAGTGCTGCGAATCCCGCAGCGGTTGCTGAAGCGTCATCGATTGGAGCGGCCACCACGCTGACTAGACTCCGCGAGCGAAGGATGACGTTTTCTTACTCATGCGGCTAAGTATCGCGGCCTCGAGTCGCCCTGTCGATGCAAGGAATACGAGCGATCCGATGATGTGCAGTGCAGCGTATCCGTTGCGCCTTGAACCCTGAGGGGCGTATAAATTGAGGCTTCCGCTACCAGACCCTGAGGAAACTGCCGTGAGCCATCGGTTATTTCATTATTCCCTATTCCTGGGCGTGATACTCGCGAGGGTGCCCGCGTGGGCGCAAGAAACGCCTGCATCACCGCCGCCCGCGGGCTCGAGTTCGACTCCGACAGCCACGACCACGGCGCCAACCGCTCCCGCGACTACAGCGCCCGCCGCACCATCCGATGAAACGCTGAAAAAAGCGAAATCGGCTGGACTGCATGCGGAGACCCACAAAGGGGTCACGGTTTATTGTTACGAGGATGCCAATCTCGGAACCCGCTTCACCACCAAGAAGTGTGTCGATGGCTCCCAACTCGATCAGCTCGTCGCGCTGCGCCAGGCAGCCAGGGACGGAGCCTTGCAACGGCCCCCGACGGGTACCAGTGCTCGCTAGACGAGGGACAGCAGAACATCCGATGGGTAATAATCAAACCGCTGCCCCGGTCTAGTTACCGCTGAGCAGCAATTTCGCTGCGATCAATTACAACTAGAGGTTCCATCATGCAAATCAATAAAGTGTCGGGTGCTGCGTTGGCGGCTGCGGCCGCGCTGTTGTTCACGTCGGGTTTGGCGGGAGTATCCGTTGCCGCGGACTCCGCCAACGTGAAGTGTACGGGTGTGAATTCCTGCAAGGGCATGTCGGACTGCAAGTCCGCCAAGAACAGCTGCAAGGGCCAGAACAGCTGCAAGGGTCAGGGGTTCAAGGACATGTCGTCCAAGGCCGACTGCGACGCCGCCAAGGCGAAGATGAAGTCCGGCAGCTGATATCGGATAGCGATCGAGTCAAGGGCCGGCTGCGCACCGGCAAAGTGACGGATACGCATCCGGCCCTTGGTTGTCATGACACTTGAAGGATTTGGCTTGGGGCTGCGCCCCGTGCATTACCCGGCGCTCCTGAGCGAGCACCATGCCGTCGATTGGCTCGAGATCCTGAGCGAGAACTATCTCGTACCCGGGGGCCAGCCCTTGGATTATCTCGATCGGATTCGCGCTCAATTCCCGGTGGTCATGCACGGGGTATCGCTGTCCATCGGCAGCACCGACCCGATCGACCGGGGCTATCTCTCGGACCTGAAGTCGTTGGCGCGACGAGTGGAGCCCGCCTGGATTTCCGACCATCTCTGCTGGACCGGCGTCGAGGGCAGGAACGTCCACGACCTCCTTCCGCTCCCTTACACCGAAGAAGCGCTCGCATCGGTCACGGCCCGCGTCGGCGAGGTCCAGGACATCCTCGGTCGGCAGATTCTTCTCGAGAACGTATCGAGCTATCTGAGCTACCGCGACTCCGAGATGACGGAGTGGGAATTCCTGAGCGAGGTCGCCCGCCGCTCCGACTGCGCTATCCTGCTCGACATCAACAACATTTACGTCAGCTCGGTGAACCATGGATACGATCCGCTGAATTATCTGCGCGGCGTGCCCAAAGAGCGCGTCCGGCAGTTCCATCTGGCCGGCCACAGCGACATGAATGGCCACTTGATCGACACGCACGATCATCCGATCGCCGCGCCGGTGTGGGCGCTCTACCGCGAGGCCGTCGAGCACTTCGGGCCGGTGCCGACCATGATCGAACGCGACGACAACATCCCGGAGCTCGGTGAGCTCGTGGCGGAGCTCGACGTGGCGCGCGCGGTCGCGTCCGGCGAGACGCGCGCGGCGGCGTGATGCGGCTGCGCGAACTTCAGCGCGAGCTGCAAGGCGATTTACTCGGCAACGGAAGCGCGATCGCGGGCGCGATCGTCGATGCGCCGCCGCTCACCGTCGAGGCGCGCCTCGATATCTATCGCGATGCCTACCGTGCCCGTTTGATCGAGGCCCTCGATGAGGTGTACCCGATCCTGCATTGGCTATTGGGCGATGAAACCTTCGAGAGCCTGGGCAGTTTGTTCGTCGAGACGCATCCGTCGGAGCATCGCTCCATTCGCTGGTACGGGGGAGAGCTGGCGGCGTTTTTGGGCGAGACGCCGCCGTTCGCCGATCAACCGATTCTGTCGGAGATCGCTGAGCTCGAGTGGACCTTGTCGGAAGTCTTCGACGCCGCCGACGCGGCGACGCTGGATCGGGCCGCGCTCCAAGCGGTCGATCCGGAACGTTGGGCGACGTTGCGTTTTCGCTTTCATCCGTCGCTCCGGCGCCTCACGCTCGCATGGAACACCGTGGCGGTCTGGCAGGCGGGCAGCGCCGGTGAAGATTCTCCGAGCCCCGAGCGCTCGGACGAACCGGTTCAATGGCTGCTCTGGCGGCAGAATTTCAAGAACTACTTCCGCTCGCTCGATGCGATCGAACGCAACGCGCTGGCCGCGGCGGTCGCCGAGCTTACGTTCACCGAGATCTGCGAGTCGCTCGCGGCGCACTTACCCGAAGCCGACATCCCGCTGCGCGCCGCCACCTTCGTCGCGATGTGGGCGGATAGCGGCCTCATCGCGACGCTTAAATAGGGCCCGATCTGGCGGCCTCAGAGAAGGTCGCCCTGCTCGCCCATCATTTCCTTGCGCAACAGCGGGATCGGCGGGCCGCCATACGACAGTAATTTGTCGTGAAAGTCATGCCATAGAGCGTGGTCGTCGCTCGCCGGAGCGCCCGCGCCCGCCGCCGCGGTGCCGCCGGAGGAGCGCATCTTGGCGGTCCAATCGGTGCGGAGCTTGCGGATCATGAGCTTGCCGAGCGTGTAGTTGAGATATGCCGGATCGTACGTGCCTCGCGCCGCCTGCTGGCGCGCATTGCCCGGATCCTGGAAGGCCTGCTCGCGGAACATCTTCTCCGATTGCGCCACGGTCATGCCTTCGGTCTGCATGCCGATGGAGCAGAGCAGCCGGACATCGCGCAGCAACGCGTCGCGCAACTGACCGATGTGCATCTCGGGATCTCCCTTGCCGAGCCCCTCCTCATACATCATCTCTTCCGAGTAGTGCGCCCAGCCTTCGGCGAAGGCGTATCCCACCCAGAGCGCCTCGAGCTTGTCGGGATTGGAGTTGGAGTGCAGGAACTGCAGGAAATGACCCGGCCATACCTCGTGCACGGAAGTGAAGAGGAGCGTGGCCTCGCTCGGGATGTACTCGGCCTGTTCCGCCTTTGTCCACTTCGGGTTCGGCGGGGCGATGTTGTAGGTTGCGGTGACGCCCTTCTCGTACGGTCCCGGAACCTGGATGAATGCCGCGTTTTCGCGGTTGTAGGGCGGCGCTTCGGCGACCAGCGCCTGCTGATCGCCCGGTATGCTGACGATGTTGTTCTTCTGCACGAAGTCCCGGAGCATCGTGAGTTGGCGGCGCGCGGCCTCCAGGGTGCCTTCCGGCGGCTTCTTCGCGTCCATCTTGGCGACGCAGGCGGCGAGCGATCCTTTCGGCAGGTAGGCTGCACATTCGCTCTTCAGCATGTCGGTGTTGCGCTGAAGGTCCGCCCGGCCCGCCGCCTCGATCTTCTCGATCGGGACATCGACCTGCTCGGTATCCTTGACCATCTGCGCGTAAAGGTCCTTGCTCATGGGGAAGTTTTCGTTCGCGGTCTTGCGCAGGCCGATCAGGTAATCCCTTAGATTGGCCATCGCCTGGGACGCGTTATCGTCGGCCTCCGTCAGGTCCTTTTGCATGGCGGGATCGCTGACCGAGGCAAACACCGGCGCCACATCCTTCTTATAGAAATCGACATAGCCGCCGAAATTGGAGATACCGAGCTCGACGTAGGTTTTCGGCAGCGGCCCTTTCAGGTTGTCCTGGATGTCCTTGGCCATCTTCGGGATGCCGCGCGCATATTTGATATAGGCCTTCATGCGCACATCGAGCGGCGCGTAGTTGCGGCTCAGGTAAAGGTCCGGGTCGAGGTTGCCGACATACCAATAGGGATTGCTGGACGGAGCATGGGCTTTCTCGATCCAGAAGAGATCGTGGTCCGCCACGCTCAGTAGATATTCACGGTCGAATCGCTCGTTGGGCTGCAGGGGTGTCGGGTCGATTCCCGCGATACGGTCGCGCTCCTCGTGCAACCGCGCCGCTTCGCGCCTCAGCCCATGCTCGCTCACATCCGGTAGCTGCCCATCGTATTCGTGCTTGCCGGCTTGCGCGGCGAAGAAGGGCTGAGCAGCGAAGTAGCTTTGAATAAAGCCGTTCGCCGCCTCCTGCCAGTCGACGCTCGCCTGTGACGGCGCACGCACCGCCGGGGCCTTCGGTTGATCGGATGATTGATTGCAGCCGCTCAAGGCAACCAGCAACGCAAGCGGCAGCGCCGCGCTCAGTCTCGCCGACAGTACCATGGAACCCCCCGTCATTATTTATCCCGCGATGATAGGCGGAAATTCCCCGCATTGACATATCCGGCTCCGTTCATCATCTGCGAAGATCATCTCGGACAAGGTCCGCCGCGCGCGGCTCGAGAAACTCGATGTGCTCGCGAACCTTTAGCCGGCGGACACCGGCGTCGGCGGATCGAACTTCAGCTTCGACTGCGCGAAGGCGGGCAAGGCCTCGCACCGCGAAGCGAGCGCGGTGAGTCCGGGGTACACCCGTCCGGAGTCGCTCAAGCCGAGTGCATCGCATAGATAAGTGTAGACACACGTCGCGGTAATGTCCGCCTGCGTGAGACGGCTGCCGACCATCCATTCCCCCGACCGGCTCTGCGCCAGCCGATCGAGCTCCTTCAGTGCGCCGTGCATCTGATGGCGGCACCGGTCCATCCAGGGCTCGTGACGCTTCGTGTCGGGCTTGAACACGATCTCGAACAATTGGTGCAGTCCCTTCTCCGCCGCGCCGATCGCGACCGCCACCGCCCTCAGGGCGTCGCGGCGCTCCTTGCCGGACCTCGGCAGCAAGGCCCGCTCCGGGCCCACCAAGTCGTCCAGAAAATCCAAAATGGCCGCGGAGTCGATCAGGGACTCGCCGTCGGCCAGGACCAGTGCGGGTACCCGCCCGAGCGGATTGAACTGGCGTATCAGCTCGAAATCCTTGCCCACCGACCAATTGCGGTGCTCGAACGTCAGCTTGAGCAAATTCATGCTGACGGCCACCCGCCGTACGAACGGCGAATCGAACATTCCGATCAATATCATGTGCGCCACTCCTTCAGTGTCCGCCCTTGACCATGAGTCCCGCCGAGCGCAGTGCCTCGGCCAACTCCCCCTCGATCCGCTCCGCATCCGCACGCTTGATCCGCTGCAGATGGAGCGTAGGTCCCGTGAGTACCTCCAAACCACGCTTTAGAACACTGCCCGAGGCACGAATTCCCGCCTTGTGCTGATCGAAGCGTTCCGCCGGGGAGTACTTGCTCATGCCCACATACACGCCGTACACGCACCGAAGTCTGTCGGGATAATCGAGAAGTACAAGATAGATATTGGACCGTCCCTTGGCCGAGCCTCGGAAGCCGAGCGCTACCTCGTAGGCGCGCGGCAACCAATCGATGTAGCGCATCGGCATCCACTCCGGGATGCGGCCGGCCGGGCAATCCCACAGCCGCTGCAGCGCTCGCTCGATATTAATCGACATTTCGCCGCGCATCCACAATTCGTGAATGCAATGAGCGGCCCTCGCGCCGTCCTCATCCGCGAGGGCGCGATCGAGCCAAGCGGTGAGCTCGTCGCGCCTAAACCGTGCGAGAGGCCGGGCGCAGGGCGAAATTTGGTCGAGGGTGGTGGCCAATGCCGCCGATGGTAGCGCGCCTAGATAACGTACAACATGTCCTGCCAGCACCGCGCCTTCTGGGGCATCGAGAAGGCGGCCGGTGAGGCGTGCGCACCTGCCGTGCAGAGCTGAATGTCGCCGCTCTTGGTGGCGATCCGGACATTGCCATGGCCCTCGCCGCTCTTGAAGACCAGCTTCGAGCCGGGACCGTACTCGGACTCTTTGGGTTTGGGGCCGAAGCAGTTGTCGATCGTGCCGCTGAAGGACTGCACATCGAAATCCGCGCCGGGCGTGGACGCGAAGCCGAATCGAAGCTTCCCGCTGACGGACTCGCCCTCGATCTCACCATCGGGCGCCACAGAGAAATTGGCGGTGATATCGCCCGAAATGCTCTTGAATCGTCCGCGCGTGAGGCTCCCCAAGTCGGCCTGGGCCTTGCCGGAAACGGTGGTCACCTCCGCTTCGCCCGACCCGCCGGTCAGCTGCACATTGCCGCTGATGGTCTTGATCTCGATCCGTTGCGCCGCGGGCGCCGAGATGTGGACCGTCCCCGTCACCGTGTTGACCCTGAGGTTCCCGTTGACCTCACCGCCGATGCTGCCGTTGATGGTCCGCAGATACGCATCGCCCTGAAGGCCCTTCACATGGAGGCTCGCGCTCACCAGGGACGTCGAGACGGCGCTCTTCGCGGGTACGTGCACGATGAGGTGGATGTCGTCGCTGGAGCTGCCGTGCATCGAGTACGGCATGACATGGATGGTGGTCTGATTGCCGGAGCTCGACAGGCGCACCCGGTCGGAGAGGTCGTTCGGGGAGCCGGTGACTTCGACTTCCGGCCGATCCCACCCCTCGATGTCGACGGAGCCCGCGATGTCGACGATCTCGACCGAGCCCTGCGGGTTGGCCGAGGTGGTTTGCTTGAAATCCTTCTCCGC
>Ga0182024_10011771_pt1 | contig 17477 bp, 13 predicted proteins | sample P32metaG_FD_120480 | JGI IMG/M metagenome (GOLD analysis project Ga0182024, IMG submission 120480) | Permafrost microbial communities from Stordalen Mire, Sweden - P3-2 metaG (Illumina Assembly) | ecosystem: Environmental > Terrestrial > Soil > Wetlands > Permafrost | place: Sweden: Stordalen... | reverse complement strand
GGACGGGGCGGAGATGGTGATGCCGGGCGACAACGTGCTGGTGACGGTGGAACTGATCACGCCCATCGCGATGGAAAAAGAGCAGCGCTTCGCCATCCGCGAAGGCGGCCACACCGTCGGCGCGGGCGTGGTGACGGAAATACTCGAATAGCTAATAGCTGAAGGAAACCTGCCATGGCGAAAAAATCAGGGCGCGAACTCATCAAGCTGAAGAGCACCGAGAGCCCCTATCTTTATTTCACCAAGAAGAACAAGCGCACCAAGACGGAGCGTTTGGAGCTCAAGAAGTTCGATCCCGTGCTGCGCAAGCACGTGGTCTTCCGCGAAGCCAAGTAAACCGGCTTTAGCGGGCGCCCTTTTGGGGGCGGCGAAGGGGCGTAACTCAATTGGTAGAGTGCTCGTCTCCAAAACGAGATGTTGCAGGTTCAAGTCCTGCCGCCCCTGATTTGAATCCCCGGGAAACGGGGGCCGAAGCTTAAAGACCGGAGCAGGGCTCCGGTCGTGGCGTACGGCCGGGTTCCGGGACTATGCACGAGGCATGTGTTGCAGCCGCTTATCGAATTCGTCAAAGAGTCCTGGCAGGAACTGAAGAAATGCACCTGGCCCGGGCGCAAGGAGATACAGATGTCCTCCTTGGTGGTGCTGATCGTGACGGTGATCTTCGTGGTGATCATCTTCAGCGAGGACTGGCTCATCGGCCAGGGCCTCAAGTTCGTTTACTAGCGAGGACGCATGGCGCGCCACTGGTACGTTGTAAACACCTATTCGGGCTTTGAGAACAAGGTCAAGACCAACCTGGAGAGCCGCATCAAGGCGATGAAGCTCCAAGAAAAGGTTTTCCAGGTGCTCGTGCCCACCGAAGAGGTGACGGAATCGAAGGGCGGCAAGAAGAAGACCACGTCCAAGCGTTTCTACCCCGGCTACATACTGGTGGAGATGGACCTGGACGACGAGAGCTGGTACGCGGTCCGCAACACGCCGAAGGTGACCGGCTTCGTCGGCACGGGCAACACGCCGACGCCGTTGGAGGCCCACGAACTGGACAGCATCCTGGGCCAGATGAAGGGTTCCAAGGAGCGGCCGACCCGCAAGATCCACTTCGACAAGGGCGACCTGGTCAAAGTCATGGAAGGGCCCTTCGCCACATTCTCCGGCAAGGTGGAAGAGATCAACCTGGAACGGGGCAAGCTGAAGGTGATGGTCAGCATTTTCGGCCGCAACACGCCGGTCGAGCTCGATTTCGGCCAGGTGGAGAAGGAAGTCTAGACTTAAGTCCCAGTGGCGGGTTTGGCCCGCCCTCAAAGAGGAAGCCATGGCGAAGAAAATCAAGGCGATCGTCAAGATCCAGATTCCGGCCGGCCAGGCCAATCCCGCGCCCCCGGTGGGCACGGCATTGGGGCCCCACGGCGTCAATATCATGGAATTCTGCAAGGCCTTCAACGCGAAGACGGCCAAGGACAACGGCCTGATCATCCCGGCCCTGATCACCATCTACACGGACCGCACGTTCACCTTCGTCACCAAGACCCCTCCCGCGGCCATCCTCCTGATGCGCGCGGCGGGCGTGCCCAAGGGCAGCGGCGTCCCGAACAAGACCAAGGTCGGCAAGGTCACGGACGCCCAAGTCGAGGAGATCGCCAAGGCCAAGATGCCCGACCTCAACGCCAAGGACCTGGCCGGGGCCAAGCGCCTGGTGGCCGGAACCGCCCGCTCCATGGGCATCGAAGTCACGGCCTAGCGCCGGAAGTTCCAAGCACCAGCACCAGTACCAGCAAGCGCGGCGCCGCCGTTTGGGCGGCCGCCGGAAAACACCGCAGCGGTGGAAGCCTTCAACGGGCGCCCACGGATCCACGGATCCGCACCACCGAAAAGGAGCATGCCATGGCACTCACGAAGAAACAGAAAACCATCAACCCCCTGGTCGACAAGGCCAAGCTCTACGCGTCCAAGGAAGCGCTTGAGATCGTCAAGCAGGGCGCCAAGGCCAAGTTCGACGAGACCGTGGAGCTGGCGGTCCACCTGGGCGTCGACCCCAAGCAGTCCGACCAGCAGGTGCGCGGCGTGGTCATGCTGCCCGGCGGATCGGGCGTCAGCCGGCGCGTCGCCGTCTTCGTGAAGGGCGAGAAAGAGAAAGAGGCCCGCGAGGCCGGCGCGGACATCGTCGGCGCCGAGGATCTCGTGGAAAAGGTCTCCAAGGGCTGGCTGGATTTCGACGTCGCCGTGGCCACGCCGGATATGATGCGCGAAGTCGGCAAGCTGGGCAAAGTGCTGGGGCCCCGCGGCCTCATGCCCAACCCCAAGACCGGCACCGTGACCATGGACGTGGCCAAGGCCATCCGCGAGATCAAGGGCGGCAAGATCGAGTTCAAGGTGAACGCCGAAGGCGTGCTGCACACCCGCATCGGCAAGGCCAGCTTCGACGCCGGCAAGCTCGAACTGAACCTGAAGGCCGTGATGGACGCCGTGGTCAAGGCCAAGCCTCCGACAGCCAAGGGCACCTTCATCAAGAGCGTGGCCGTGTCCTCGACCCAGGGCGTGGGCGTCAAGCTCGAGCCAGGGCAGTTCGCGGCGGCCAAGGCAGCGAAGTAGCGGCCCCAAGCCGGGGCCAGCGCCAGTTCAAAGCTAAGTCCAGAGCAAAGCTTCGCGGGAGTCGCCGAAAGGCGCCCCCCGCTTAAACCCCGGGCCTCCAGCCGCCGGGGAACATCGCGAAACTTGATCGTCCTCCGCGTCACAGACAGCCGGTCCCGCCAAAAAGCGGGTTAAGCCAGATTTCAGGGCCGGCCGAGACGCCACGGACTGCAAGGCTTGGCCTCATTTACCGAGGCCGCGCAAGGCAGCGTCGGGGCTTCTCGCACCAAGCGGGAGGCCCCGATTTGTTTTCGCGGCCGAGGGGAGGTGAACAACACATGCCAACTGAGGAAAAAGTCAAAACCATCGCCGAGTTCAGCGCCCTGCTCAAGGGCACGGCCGCGGTCTACGTCAGCCGCAACCAGGGGCTGAGCGTCGCGGAAGTGACGGAATTGCGCAGCCAACTGCGCGCCGTGGGCGCCACCCATCGGGTGATCAAGAACACCCTGGCGGCCCGCGCGGCGGTCGCCGCCGGAATACCCGGTCTGGAGACCTACCTCTCCGGGCCGACCGTGGTCACGATCTCCAAGACGGACATCGTGGCCCCGGCCAAGGTGCTGACCACGTTCGCCAAGACGCACGAGAAGATACAGGTTTTGGGAGGGGTGGTCGAAGGCAAGAACTCCAGCGCGGCCGATGTGCAAGCCATCGCCGAACTGCCGAGCAAGGAGCAGCTGGTTTCCAAGCTCTTGGGGACCCTGCAGGCGCCGGCCAGCCGTCTGGTCCGGGTCATCAACGGGCCCGCGACGAACCTGGTGCGGGTGCTGGCGGCCATCGCCGATAAAAAGGCGGCCGCTCAAGCGGCCTAAGTTCAGGTAGACGACGGGCGCCAAGGGGCGTCCGTCCCCAAGACAAACATCATGCAAGCATAAGGAGCGTTACCGTGGCTTTGACCATTGAACAGTTGGTGGGCGAGATCGAGACCCTGTCCCTGAAGGACGCGGCGGCATTGGTGAAGGAATTGGAAGGCAAGTTCGGAGTGACCGCCGCGGCCCCCGCCGCCGCCGCCGCCGCCGGCCCTGCCGCCGCCGCCGCCGAGGAGAAGACCGAGTTCGACGTGGTGCTGGTTTCGGTGCCCGCGGACAAGAAGATCGGCTCCATCAAGATCGTGCGCGAGCTGACCGGCCTGGGCTTGAAGGAAGCCAAGGACCTGGTCGACGGCGCCCCCAAGACCCTGAAGGAAGGCATCAGCAAGGACGAGGCGGCCAAGATCAAGAAGAGCCTCGAAGACGTCGGCGCCACCGTCCAGGTGAAGTAGTTCCAAACCGGACTTAAGTTTTACGAAAGCCCCAAGGGGCCGCCTTTTTTTGGGCGGCCCCTTGGCTTTATGGGGCAGGACGCGGTTTTTGATGCCCTTCCCGTTTTTCCAAAAGGTTGATCGGTTTTTTTGTGCGTTTCCATGATCCCCGGCGTAGACTTTCCATTGAGACGATTCGGTTCGACGCTTAAATTTCGCACGCCTCCCCCACGTGCCTTATGGCCGGCCATGCCCACCCTGATCAAAGATCTCATCTCCGCCAAGTCCGTGGTTTGCCATTTTCAGCCGGTCGTTTCCGTGAAAAAACGCGCCGTGGTGGGCCTTGAGGCCCTGGCGCGGGGCTTGGACGGGCCGACGAACCGATATTTGCCGGAATTGATGTTCAGCTGGGCCGAGGACGCGCGCGTCGCCGAGGACCTGGACGACCTCTGCCGCGTGTCAGCGTTGGAGGCGTTCGCGGCCCTGCCGAACCGGACCTCCATGGCGCTCTTCCTGAACATCGACGCGACCCGGCTTTCGCGCGGCCAATTTTCGGCCACGGCCATCAGAAAATCAGTGGAGGAAGCCGGCCTCCAGCCCCAGGACGTGGTCCTGGAGTTCAGCGACCTGGACTTCGCGCGTTCGCCCGGCCTGCGCGCCCTCATCGACGCCTGCCAAACCTTCGGTTTTTGCGTCGCCTTGGACGATCTTGACTGCGGCCCCGCCTGCATGCGGCGCCTGGCCGATTTGAAGCCGAATGTGGTCAAGGTGGACAACCACGTTGTGCTCGCCCTTTGCAACGATCCCGTCAGCCGGGCGCTGTTCCAGGCATTGACCTCCTTGGCCCGCCGCCAAGGCGCCCTCACCGTGGCTGAAGGCGTGGAGAACGAGGAGGACGGCCTGCTTGCGCTGGAGCTGGGCGCGGACCTCCTTCAGGGCTTCCACTTCGGCAGGCCGTCGGCCGCCGAAAGGATGGCCTTGCCCGCGGCCAGGGCGGCCGTGGAACGTTCGGCCATGCGGGTGAAGGCCATGGTGGCCGGCCGCACCCAGGTGCGCCAGCGCGAGAACGAGCGCCATCTGCTCCTGCTCGAAAAGATACGCAAGGCCTTGCACGGCGTGGAGGCGTCCCTCTTCGCCCGGACGCTGGACCAGTTCGTGGATCCCGTCGCCAGCCTTGAATGCCTCTATGTGATGGATGCCCGGGGCACGCAATGCACCCCGACGGTGGTGTGGAAATACCAGCGCGAAAGCCAGCGCAGCCGCCTCTTCATACCCGCGGCGGCTGGCGCGGACCACTCCCTGAAGGACTACTATCTGGGATTGACCTTGGGGACACAGGATCCGTACATCAGCGACCCCTACGTCAGCCTGGCCACGGGAAACCTGTGCCGGACCCTCACGACCCGCTTTGACGATTCCAGTGGCAAGGGATTCATACTTTGTATGGATACCCGCAGCACCTAGCTTTATGGCATCGGACCTGGGCGCTTTGGCTTTGCCGATGCATGGTCGCTGGTCTACGCTTGGAAAATGTTTCAAATAGTGAAACTTTTGCCTGGGAACTGTCCTCCTCCCCGGGGATAGTCACTTTTATTGGTTTGGCTATTGACTGAATTTCTTGATCCTGACTATAATCTTAGTTCCTCAACATCTTCAGATGAGAAAAGGGAAGCTTTGACGCACGCCTAATCAACGGCAGGAAGCGTCCACCGCAGAGACTAGCGTCGCTGGGGATGGCTCGTTTTTTGCTTGGGTCTTGCTGTCTTAAAAGCTGAAACTTTTCCTTCGATCCCGCAGGGGAGGCAAGATTTATGTCGCGTGGCGCGGACCAAGGTCGCATTAAACGTGAAAGTTATTCCCGCATTCCCGAAATCATGGAGCTCCCTGATTTGATGGAGCTCCAGAAACGGTCCTACGACGAATTCCTGCAGCTCGACGTGCTGCCGGAGGACCGCAAGAAGGTCGGCCTTCAGGCCGCCTTCAGTTCGGTGTTCCCCATCTACGACAGCAACGAGAACAGCTTCCTCGAGTTCGCCGGCTACAGCTTCGGCGAGCCGCGCTACAACGTGGAGGACTGCCAGGAACGCGACATGACCTACGCCGCGCCCCTGAAGGTCACCCTGCGCCTGGTCGTGCGCGAAGAGGACCCCGAGACCCATGTCAAGCGCATCAAGGACATACGCGAGCAGGAGGTCTTCTTCTGCGAACTGCCCCTGATGACGGACCGCAACACCTTCATCATCAACGGCGCGGAGCGCGTCATCGTCAGCCAGCTGCACCGCAGCCCCGGCGTCAGCTTCGACGAGGACGACGGCAAGGCCCACACCAGCGGGCGCAAGCTGTTCACGGCGCGCGTGATCCCCTACCGCGGCTCGTGGCTGGAGTTCGAGTTCGACGCGAACGACCTGGTGTACGCCCGCATCGACCGCAAACGCAAGATCCTGGCCAGCCTGATGCTGCGCTGCCTGGGCTTCGGCACCGACGACAAGATATTGGCCCTCTTCTACGAGAAAGAGAGCCTGCCGGTCGAGGGCAAGCTGGTCGGGCGCGTCACCGCGACCGAGGTCATCGACCCCCGCACGGGCGAGATCCTGGCCCCGGCCAACGTCGAGATCAGCAAGGAACTGCAGCTGAAGCTCGAGAAGGCCAAGGTCAAGAAGGTCGAGGTCATCGTCATCCCCAAGCAGGACCTCTACGCCAGCGTCCGCCGCACCGTTGAAAAGGACTCCGTGCGCGGCGAGGAGGAGGCCCTGCTCGAGCTGTACCGCAAGCTCCGCCCGGGCGACCCGCCCACGCTCGACAGCGCCCGCAACCTCTGGGACAACCTCTTCTTCAACAGCCGCCGCTACGACCTGGCAAAGGTCGGGCGCTACAAGCTGAACAAGAAGCTGAAGCTGGAGCAGCCCCTCACCACCCGCGTGCTGACCAAGGAAGACCTGGTCGAGACCATCAAGTACCTGCTGCACCTGAACAACGGCAAGGGCGAGAAGGACGACATCGACCATCTGGGCAACCGCCGCGTGCGCAGCGCCGGCGAGCTGCTCGAGAACCAGTTCCGCCTGGGCCTCGTGCGCATCGAGAAGGCCGTCAAGGAGCGCATGTCCATCCTGGACATGGAGGAGGCCATGCCGGCCAACCTCATCAACGCCAAGCCGGTCACCGCGGGCGTGCGCGAGTTCTTCGGCTCCTCGCAGCTGAGCCAGTTCATGGACCAGACCAACCCCCTGGCGGCCCTGACCCACAAGCGCCGTTTGTCGGCCCTGGGGCCCGGAGGCCTGAACCGCGAGCGCGCCGGCTTCGAAGTGCGCGACGTGCACCACACCCATTACGGGCGGGTCTGCCCCATCGAGACGCCGGAAGGCCCGAACATCGGCCTCATCGTCTCCTTGAGCACCTACGCCCGGGTCAACGAATACGGCTTCATCGAGACGCCCTACCGCAAGGTCGAGAAGGGCCGCGTCACCGAGAAGATCGAGTTCCTCTCGGCGGACGAGGAGGACAACTACGTCATCGCCCAGGCCAACGAGGCGATGGATGAAAAGGGGCGCTTCAAGGACGCGGTCCTGCTGGCCCGCCACAAGGCCGACTATCAGCTGACCCCGGCCGACCAGATCGACTACATGGACGTCAGCCCCAAGCAGCTGGTGTCGGTGGCCACCGCCCTGATCCCCTTCCTGGAGCATGACGACGCCAACCGCGCGCTGATGGGCTCGAATATGCAGCGCCAGGCCGTGCCGTTGCTCCGCGCCGACCCGCCCTTCGTGGGCACGGGCATGGAGTTCCGCAGCGCCTACGACTCCGGCTCCGTGCTGGTCGCCAAGCGCGACGGCGTGGTGGAGTACGTGGACGCGGCCAAGGTCGTGGTGGCGGCGGACAGCCGCGACGAGGGCGCGGTGCGCTCGACCTTGGACACCTACAAGCTGACCAAGTACAAGCGCAGCAACCAGGACACCTCGGTGAACCAGAAGCCCCAGGTGCACAAGGGCCAGAAGGTGCGCAAGGGGCAGGTCATCGCCGACGGCCCCGCCAGCCGCCAGGGCGAGCTGGCCCTGGGCAAGAACGTGCTGGTCGCCTTCATGCCCTGGAACGGCTACAACTACGAGGACGCCATCATCCTCAGCGAGGCCTTGGTCTACAACGACGTGTTCACCTCGGTCCACATCGAGGAGTTCGAGTTGGAGGCCCGCGACACCAAGCTGGGCAAGGAAGAGATCACCCGCGACATCCCCAACGTCGGCGAGGAGGCCCTCAAGGACCTCGACGAGAGCGGCATCGTGCGCATCGGCGCGGACGTGGCGCCGGGCGACATCCTGGTCGGCAAGGTGACGCCCAAGGGCGAGACCGAGCTGACCCCGGAAGAGAAGCTGCTGCGCGCCATCTTCGGCGAGAAGGCCGGCGACGTGCGCGACGCCAGCCTGAAGACGCCCCCGGGCGTCGAAGGCAAGATCATCGACGTGCGCGTCTTCGCCCGCCACGACCGCGAGGAGATGTCCAAGAAGCAAGAGAACGAGATGGTCAAGCAGGTCGAGAAGAAGTTCGACAAGCTGCTCGAGGCCATCGACAAGAGCACGGCCGAGGCCGTCAAGGCGGTCGAAAAGGAGCTCAAGGGCGGCAAGGAAGAGGCGCGCATGGCCAGCGAGAGGGTCAAGGCCATCGCCGAGGACCGCAAGAGCGACCTGCTCGTCGAGAAGGACAAGGAGATCACCAAGATCCGCAAGGGGGACGAGCTGCCTCCCGGGGTGATCAAGCTGGTGAAGGTCTACATCGCCAAGAAGCGCAAGATCAGCGTGGGCGACAAGATGGCCGGCCGCCACGGCAACAAAGGCGTGGTCAGCAAGATCGTCCCGATCGAGGACCTGCCCTACCTCAGCGACGGCACCCCGGTGGACATCGTTCTCAACCCCCTGGGCGTCCCCAGCCGTATGAACGTCGGCCAGATCCTCGAGACCCAGCTGGGCTACGCGGCCAGGGCCCTGGGGATCTACGTCGAGACCCCGGTCTTCGACGGCGCCAAGGAAAGCGACATCCACGCCCTGCTCAAGCGGGCGGGGCTGCCGACCAGCGGGCGCAGCCGGCTGATCGACGGCAAGACGGGCGAGCCCTTCGACCAGGAAGTCACCGTGGGCATCATCTACATGCTCAAGCTGGCCCACTTGGTCGACGACAAGATCCACGCGCGCTCCATCGGCCCATACAGCCTCATCACCCAACAGCCGCTGGGCGGCAAGGCCCAGTTCGGCGGCCAGCGCTTCGGTGAGATGGAAGTCTGGGCGCTCGAGGCCTACGGCGCGGCCTACACGCTGCAGGAGCTGCTCACGGTCAAGTCGGACGACGTGGCCGGGCGCACCCGCATCTACGAGGCCATCGTCAAGGGCAAGAACGCGCCCGAACCGGGCGTGCCTGAAAGCTTCAACGTCTTGGTCAAGGAGCTCCAAGCCCTGGCCCTGGACGTGGAACTGCTCAAGCATCCCGAATAAGCCGAACGCTCTCAGCCGAACGCTTTTAAAAGCCGTACGCTTTCAAAAAAAGAGGGGCATCAATGCAGAGGGAACAGTCGCCCATGCGTGACCTTGAGACCAAGGAACTGAAATTCGACGCCATCAAGATCTCCCTGGCGTCGCCCGAGAAGATTCGCCAGTGGTCGCGGGGTGAGGTCAAAAAGCCCGAGACCATCAACTACCGCACCTTCAAGCCCGAAAAAGACGGCTTGTTCTGCGAGCGCATTTTCGGCCCCACCAAGGACTGGGAGTGCACCTGCGGCAAGTACAAGCGCATCCGCCACCGCAACGTCATCTGCGACCGTTGCGGGGTGGAAGTGACTTTGTCCAAGGTGCGGCGCGAACGGCTGGGCCATATCGAACTGGCCAGCCCGGTGTGCCATATCTGGTATCTCAAGGGCGTCCCCAGCCGCATCGGCTACCTGCTCGACATGAGCACGCGCAACCTGGAGCGGGTGGTCTATTACGAGAATTACGTCGTGCTCGACGGCGGCAACACGCCCCTGCAGGCCCGCCAGCTGATCTCGGAGGAGGAATACCGCCGCTTCCGGGACCAGCATGGCGAGGGCTCCTTCAAGGCCCGCATGGGCGCCGAAGCCGTCAAGGAACTGCTCAAGGGCCTCGACATCGTCAAGCTCGGGGAGCAGCTCCGCGCCGATTTGAGGACCACCACGTCGGTCCAGAAGAAGAAGGAGATCGTCAAGCGCCTCAAGGTGGTCGAGGCCTTCCGCAAGAGCAGCAACCGCCCCGAGTGGATGGTCCTGGACGCCGTCCCGGTCATTCCGCCCGAGCTGCGGCCGCTGGTCCCGCTGGACGGGGGCCGTTTCGCGACCTCCGACGCCAACGACCTCTACCGCCGCGTCATCAACCGCAACAACCGTCTCAAGCGTTTGATGGAGCTGCGCGCGCCGTCCGTCATCGTGCGCAACGAAAAAAGGATGCTGCAGGAGGCGGTGGACGCCCTCTTCGACAACGGCCGCCGCGGCCACGCCGTCAAAGGGCCGGGCAACCGCCCCTTGAAGAGCCTCAGCGACATGCTCAAGGGCAAGCAGGGGCGCTTCCGCCAGAACCTGCTGGGCAAGCGCGTCGACTACTCCGGCCGTTCTGTCATCGTGGTCGGCCCGGAGCTCAAGCTCTACCAGTGCGGCCTGCCCAAGAAGATGGCCCTGGAGCTGTTCAAGCCCTTCATCATCAAGAAGCTTGAGGACCGCGGCTTCGTCCAGACCATCAAGTCGGCCAAGAAGATGGTCGAGAAGGTCAAGCCGGAGGTCTGGGACATCCTCGAAGAGGTCCTGATCGACCATCCGGTCCTCCTCAACCGAGCGCCGACCCTCCACCGCCAGGGCATACAGGCCTTCCAGCCGGTCCTGGTGGAGGGCAAGGCCATCCGCATCCATCCGCTGGTGTGCGCGGCCTTCAACGCCGATTTCGACGGCGACCAGATGGCGGTGCACGTCCCGCTGTCGGCCGAGGCCCAGTTGGAGGCCCGCCTGCTGATGTTGTCCATCCACAACATCAACCACATGGCCTCCGGCAAGCCCATCGTCGTGCCCAGCCAGGACATCGTGCTGGGCTGTTATTACCTCACCAAGGAGCGCCCCGGCGCCCGCGGGGAGGGCCGGGCCTTCTTCGGACCCGAAGAGGTCCGCATGGCGTACGACAACGGCGAGATCGACATCCACGCCAAGATCAAGGTGCGCTGGCAGGGTAAGCGCGTCGAGTCCACGGTCGGACGCGTATTCTTCAACCAGATCATCCCGAACAAGATGAGCTACGTGAACAAGGTCATGACGAAGAAGGAGCTCGGCAAGCTGGTGGACGACATCCACAAGAAGCTCACCATCGACGAGACGGTCCGCTTCCTCGACGACCTCAAGGACCTCGGCTTCCGCCACGCGACCCGCGGCGGCCTGACCGTGGCCATCGAGGACATGAAGATCCCGGAACAGAAGACCGTGATGATCGACAAGGCCAAGGCGGAGGTCTCCGGCATCGAGGACCAATACCAGGGCGGCGTGATCACCGAGGGCGAAAGGTATAACAAGATCATCGACATCTGGACCCGCGTCACCGACGACCTGGCCGAGGTGATGATGGACACGCTCCGGGTCGACAAGGGCGGCTTCAACCCCATCTACATGATGGCCGACTCCGGCGCCCGCGGCTCGAAGATGCAGATCCGCCAGCTGGCCGGCATGCGCGGCCTGATGGCCAAGCCCCAGCAGAAGCTCACCGGTTCGGTGGGCGAGATCATCGAAAACCCGATCACGTCGAACTTCCGCGAAGGCCTGACGGTGCTGGAGTACTTCATCTCCACCCACGGCGCCCGCAAGGGCCTGGCCGACACGGCCATGAAGACCGCGGACGCGGGCTACCTGACGCGCCGCCTGGTCGACGTGGCCCAGGACGTGATCATCAACGAGGACGACTGCAACACCAAGAACGGCATTTTTATCCGTTCCATCAAAGAGGGTAACGAGGTCATCGAGCACCTGAAGGAGCGCATCATCGGGCGCATCGCCCTCGACAACGCCGTGGACCCGTCCAACGACGAGGTGATCGTGCGCGCGGGCGAGCTCATCAGCGAGGAGGCCGCCGAGCGCGTCGACCTCGCGGGCGTCGAGAAGCTTCGCATCCGCTCGGTGCTGACTTGCGAATGCCGCCGCGGCGTGTGCGCGGCGTGCTACGGCACGAGCATGGCCTCGGGCAAGATGGTCGAGATCGGCGAACCGGTGGGCATCATCGCCGCCCAGTCGATCGGCGAACCCGGCACCCAGCTGACCCTGCGCACCTTCCACGTCGGCGGAACGGCCAGCCGCGTGGTGGAACAGAGCCGCGTGGAGGCGAAGTTCAAGGGCGTGGTGCGCCTCATCAACGTCAAGTCGGTGACCAACCGCAACCATGGCACGGTGGTCCTGAACCGCAAAGGCGAGGTCGGCGTCTACGACGACAAGGGCGTGGAGAAGGAGCTGCATCCGCTGCCCTTCGGCACGCTCCTGAAGGTCAAGGACGGCGACGTCGTCAAGGACGGCCAGGAACTGGCGACCTGGGATCTGTATTCGATCCCGATCTTCACCGAAGTGGACGGCACCCTCGAGTTCCAGGACATCATCGAGGGCCTGACGCTGCGCGAGAAGACCGACGAGAGCACGGGCCTTATCGGGCGCATGATCGTCGAGAACCGCGACGAAGTGCGCCATCCGGCCGTCCTCGTGAAGGACGCCTCCGGGGCCCTGGTGGCCAACTATTCCGTGGCCACGGGCGCCTACCTGGGCGTCGAGAACGGGCAGGCCGTCAAGGCCGGCGACATCCTCGCCAAGCTGCCGCGCGACATCAGCAAGACCCGCGACATCACCGGCGGTTTGCCGCGCGTGGCCGAGCTGTTCGAGGCGCGCAAGCCCAAGGGATCGGCCGTGCTCACCGAGATAGACGGCACGGTCGTGTTCGCCGGCACGGTCAAGGGCATGCGCAAGCTGACGATCAAGGCGGACGGCGGCGAGAGCCGCGACTACCTGATCCCGGCCGACCGCCACATCAACGTCCGCGACCAGGACCGCGTGCTGACGGGCGAGGAGCTCACCGACGGACCGCTGAACCCCCACGACATATTGGACGTCAAGGGCGTCACCCAGGTGCAGGAATACCTGGTGGACAAGGTGCAGGAGGTCTACCGCCTGCAGGGCGTGGGCATCAACGACAAGCACGTCGAGGTGATCGTGCGCCAGATGCTGCGCAAGGTCATCGTCGACGAGGCCGGCGACACCGAGTTCCTGCCGGGCGTGCAGGTCGAGCGGCTGCGCTGGCAGGACGAGAACCGCCGCATGGACTCGGAAGGCCGCGCCAAGTCGACCTCCAAGCCCCTGCTGCTGGGCATCACCAAGGCGTCCTTGGGCACTGAGAGCTTCATCTCCGCGGCCTCCTTCCAGGAGACCACGCGTGTGCTCACCGAAGCCGCGGTCTGCGGCAAGGTCGACGATCTGCTCGGCCTGAAGGAGAACGTCATCATGGGCCACCTCATCTCCGCGGGAACCGGCATGCCGGCCTACCAGATGAAAGCGGCCGATGAGATCCCGGTGGCGCGTCCGGAAGAGCCGCGGGAGTTGGCCACCGTGGTGGAAGGCTAGTGAAGGCAGTTCCGCGGCCGTTCTAAAGCGGAGTCCCATGTCTCAGTCCAAGGCGGTGTTTGACTGGATGCCTTGGCCTGAGACATGGGACTCCGCTTTACGGCCGCGGGCTTCCTTGGGTAGCCCCGGAAGTTCGGGTTGCCCTCTCCCTTTTAAATGAAATAGGGAAGGCCCGTCGAAAGCGGTGGTTTATGTAACCCGCCAAGGCCATCCGCTCTTCGGCCTTGGCGGGTTACATAAACCACCGCTCCCCAAAAGGGCCGAACCGTGGGCCGAACCGTGGGCCGCTGTGCGGCCCAAAGTCAAGAGTTTTGGATAGCGGAATACGAAGAAAAAAACCTGTCGGAGACGCACCGGCAACGGGAAAAAGCGGCACCGGAATAAAATAAAAAAGTTTGACATACCCCGGTTCCATGCTTTAAAATCTTTTTCCCTTTGCTACCTCCACCGTCAAGGAGGGGAAGCCAGTGGCTGTCCGTTTTGGATCGTAATCTGCACGTCGAGATCACGTTCAATGGATTTTGCTGCGAGGCCCGCGATTCGATCCGGGCCTTTTTCTTTGGCAAAGGCACGGCTAAAAAAGTTTTCCACGCGGGGCCCGTGAAGGGCCCGGCAGCAGCGAGGAATAAACGTGGCTCCTACCATCAGCCAGTTGATACGCAAGGGACGCGACCGCATCCGTTATAAGAGCGGCGCCCCGGCCTTGAAGCGGTCCCCGCTCAAGCGCGGCGTATGCACGAGGGTCTACACCGTGACGCCGAAGAAGCCGAACTCGGCTTTGCGCAAGGTGGCCCGTGTGCGCCTGACCAACGGCATCGAAGTCACCGCCTACATACCCGGTGAAGGCCATAACCTGCAGGAACACAGCATCGTGCTGATCCGCGGCGGACGCGTGAAGGACCTTCCCGGCGTGCGCTACCACATCGTGCGCGGCGCGCTCGATACGGCCGGTGTGTCCAACCGCCGCCAGAGCCGCAGCAAGTACGGCTTGAAGCGGCCCAAGGCCGGCGCCCCCGCCGCCGCCGCCAAGAAGTAACAGCAGCCCTTAAGCGCCACAGGAGAACAGCAATGCCCCGTCGCCGAGAAGCCGCCAAGCGTGAGATCCTGCCGGACCCCAAATTCGGCAACAAGCTGGTCACGCGCTTCGTCAACAGCCTCATGGAACACGGCAAGAAGAGCACCGCCGAGAAGATCTTCTACGGCTCGATGGACGAGATCACCGACAAGCTGAAGGGCGAGGACTCGGTCAATGTCTTCAAGACCGCCCTGGACAACGTCAAGCCGATGGTGGAAGTGAAGTCCCGCCGCGTGGGCGGCGCCAACTACCAGGTCCCCATCGACGTGCGCCCCGAACGCCGCACCGCGCTGGCCATACGCTGGCTGCTGATCGCGGCCCGGGAACGCAACGAAAAGACCATGGAGCGCCGCTTGGCGGGGGAGTTCATGGACGCCTTCCGCAAGCAGGGCGCCGCGGTCAAGAAGCGTGAGGACACGCACCGCATGGCCGAGGCCAACAAGGCCTTCTCACATTACCGCTGGTAGGGTCCGTGCCCAGAGATTACACACTCCAGAATACCAGGAATATCGGCATTGCCGCCCATATCGACGCGGGCAAGACGACGCTCACCGAGCGCATCCTTTTCTTCACCGGCCGCACCCACAAGATCGGCGAGGTGCATGAAGGCGCCGCCACGATGGACTGGATGGAGCAGGAACAGGAACGCGGCATCACCATCACCAGCGCCGCGACCACCTGCTTTTGGGCCGGCAACCGCATCAACATCATCGACACGCCGGGCCACGTGGACTTCACCATCGAAGTGGAACGCTCCATGCGCGTGCTCGACGGCGCCGTGGCGGTCTTCGACGGCGGCAACGGGGTGGAGCCCCAGTCCGAGACGGTCTGGCGCCAGGCCGACCGTTACCACGTTCCGCGCTTGGCCTTCGTCAACAAGATGGACAAGGTCGGCGCCGATTTCCAGATGAACCTCGACTCCATCGTCGAGAAGCTGGGCGCCAACATCGTGGCCCTGCAGTGGCCCATCGGCGCGGAAGGGACCTTCCGCGGGGTCTGCGACGTGATCAAGCAGGTCGCCTACCTCTGGCCCGAAGGCGAGGACAAGGAACAAGGCATCAAGTTCGAGACCATCCCCGTGCCGGCCGACCTGAAGGAGAAGGTCGCGCACCTCAAGGAAACGCTGGTCGAGAAGGTCGCGGACTTCGATGAAGCCGTGATGGAGAAGTACCTCGAAGGCAAGTTCGCCGAGGTCACCGACGCCCAGATCGTGGCCGCCCTGCGCAAGGGGACCATCGCCTGCGAGATCGTCCCGGTTTTCTGCGGCAGCGCCTTCAAGAACAAGGGCGTGCAGCCGCTCCTGGACGCGGTCGTCGCGTATCTTCCCGCCCCGTCCGACCTCAAGCCGGTCGAAGGCTACGCGGTGGACCACGTGGGCGAAGATAAGACCGAGACCCGCCTGCATTCCGATGACGCGCCGCTCTCGGCCCTGGCGTTCAAGATCATGACCGACCCCTTCGTCGGCCGCCTGACCTTCGTGCGGGTCTACTCCGGCACGCTGGACCCGAGCTCGTACATCTATAACAGCAGCAAGGGCGAGAGGGAGCGCGTCGGCCGGCTTCTGCGCATGCACGCCAACAAGCGCGAAGAGGTCGACAAGGCCTACGCCGGCGAGATCGTGGCGGCGGTGGGCTTCAAGCGCACCTTCACCGGCGACACGCTGTGCGACGAGGACAAGCCCATCGTCCTCGAGAGCATGAAATTCGCCGATCCGGTCATCGACCTGGCCGTCGAGCCCAAGACCAAGGCCGACCAGGAGCGCATGGGCATCGCGCTCAGCAAGCTGGCGGAGGAGGATCCGACCTTCCGCGTGCGCTCCAACGAGGAGACCGGGCAGACCATCATCGCCGGCATGGGCGAGCTGCACCTCGAGATCATCGTCGACCGCATGAAGCGCGAGTTCAAGGTCGAGGCCAACGTGGGCAAGCCCCAGGTGGCCTACCGCGAGACGATCCGCAAGAAGTCCGAGGTCGAAGGCAAGTTCATACGCCAGACCGGCGGCCGCGGCCAATACGGGCACGTTTGGCTCTACGTCGAGCCCCGCCAGCCCGGCGAAGGCTACGAGTTCGTCGACGGCATCAAGGGCGGTTCGGTGCCGAAGGAATACATCCCGGCGGTGAACAAGGGAATCATCGAGGCCCTGGACAGCGGCGTCCTGGCCGGCTTCCCGGTGGTGGACGTCAAGGTGACCCTCTTCGACGGGTCCTACCACGATGTCGACTCCAATGAAATGGCCTTCAAGATCGCCGGATCCATGGCCTTCAAGGAAGGCTGCCGCCAGGGCGACCCCTTCCTGCTGGAGCCGGTGATGTCGGTGGAGGCGACCACGCCCGAGGAATACATGGGCGACGTGATCGGCCACCTCAACAGCAAGCGCGGCAAGGTCGAGGGCATGTCCAAGCGCGGCAACGCCCAGATCATCAAGGCCATGGTGCCGCTGGCGGAGATGTTCGGCTACGCCACCAGCCTGCGCAGCATGACCCAGGGCCGCGCGACCTACAGCATGACTTTCGCGCACTACGAAGAAGTTCCGCGCGCGGTGCGCGACGAGATCGTTGAGAAAAACAAGGGCAGGGACACCCGATAGCCGGAGGAGATTTTTCATGGCCAAGGAAAAATTTGACCGCAAGAAGCCGCATGTGAACGTGGGAACGATCGGCCACGTGGACCATGGCAAGACGACGCTGACGGCGACGATCACGCGGTATTGCGCCGACAAGGGCATGGCGAAGGCCAAGAAGTACGACGAGATCGACAACGCGCCGGAGGAGAAGGCGCGCGGGATCACGATCAACACGGCCCACGTGGAGTACGAGACGGTGACGCGGCACTACGCGCACGTGGACTGCCCGGGCCACGCCGACTACATCAAGAACATGATCACGGGCGCGGCGCAGATGGACGGGGCGATCCTG
>Ga0182024_10011770_pt1 | contig 17477 bp, 11 predicted proteins | sample P32metaG_FD_120480 | JGI IMG/M metagenome (GOLD analysis project Ga0182024, IMG submission 120480) | Permafrost microbial communities from Stordalen Mire, Sweden - P3-2 metaG (Illumina Assembly) | ecosystem: Environmental > Terrestrial > Soil > Wetlands > Permafrost | place: Sweden: Stordalen... | reverse complement strand
TTCTTGCCGCGAATCGATACATGTTATTCGGCAATCTAAATGCATCAAGAGATTAATCAGTGCATTGGCGCAATGCCCGGCACCAAATACGGTGATGCGCCAGGGATTGATGTTGAACGCTTCGAAATAGAGCTTGACAGAGCCGCCGCAGGTCATACCGATGTCACGATCGAGACTCCAGTTGACAAAATGAGTGCGGCCATCCTCGCTCTGCTTCACAGGCTGCGCCAGGGGCTCATTCTTGAGCATCTTTTGCGCATCTGAAATTGCTCTTGCTTCCACCTTGCCGCCACCGACGGTGCCGTAGAACAACCCGTCCTCGACAACGAGCATCTTATTGCCAACTTCGTTAGGCACACTGCCAATGGAATCGACCACCGTGACCGAAACAAACGGAGTGTTCTCCGTCAGCAGGTCATTCATTTTTTCGTAGAATGTAATCACTTGTTATGGCGCAATCGTCGCAGGTTGTTTGTCTTTTGATTTCTTGCTCTGCTTGGTCGGATCGGCTGCATGTTGGTATTGCATCAACCGAGAAAGAATCTGTTCGTGAGTGGCAGGCAAGCTCAACTGTGGAATTTCCTTCCCCGATACAAATGATAGAGCATTTTTGACCGCCGCCCACACTGATATGCCCAGGACAAACGGCGGCTCGCCCACGGCTTTGCTGCCCCGCACATTTTCGGTGTTGGTGTCGTTCTCGATGATATTGACATTGAATATTGGTGGCATGTCATGTACGCCGGGAATTTTGTAGGTTGTCGGTGAATGCGAAAGAAGCGCGCCTTTGTCAGAGTATTTCAGCTCCTCAGCAGTTGCCCAGCCCATGCCCTGAACAAATGCGCCTATTATCTGACCCATGTTAATGCCAGGGTTTATAGGATTCCCGACATCCATCAATATATCGACCCTTTCCACCCGCAGCTGCCCGGTGAATCTATCGATCAACACCTCCGCTGCAGCACATCCGTTTGTGTAATAGAGGAACGGACTGCCCTGGCCCACGCTCCAATCGAAGCCAATGCCTTTTGTCTTGTAAAATCCACGCTCTCCGAGACTGCGGCGTTCTCTATAGGCAAGCACGACCAACTCGGTAAAAGCCAATTTGTTTTGTGGGCGCCGCTCATCATAGACAAAACCATCGGCAAAGATTATCCGCTCAGGATAACCTCCAATACCGATTTCTTTGGATGAAAAAAAACTGGCGGCGCATTCAGCCAAAGATTGTTTGATTTTCTGACAAGCGTTGACAGCCGCACTGCCATTCAGGTCGGTGGCGGATGAGGCAGCCGTTGCTGATGTATTGTTGTTCTTCTCTGTCGATGTAGCCATGACCAGTACGCAATTTGGATCGATGGCGAATTCCGCCGCCACCAACTGTCTGATATTAGTATTCACGCCTTGCCCCATCTCAATGGCACCAGTGGAAACCTGCACGGTTCCATCGAGATAGACATTGACCAGCGCGTTGGCCTGATTCAATGTCAGGTTGGTGAATGATATGCCGAATTTCACTGCGGTTAGAGCCAACCCCTTCAAATGCGTTTTCGACTGCCTATTGAATTGGGCTACTTCTTCCTGCCGTTTTTTGTAATCAGCCGAGACGCTGAGCGTATCGAACAAGAGCGGCAACGTGTTGTGCTTGAGCAGTTGTCCATAGTGCGTGATGTTTCGCTCTTCCACGCCGTAACAATTCTTGCGCCGGATCTCAAACGCATCTTTCTTGAGATATTCGGCGACTTCTTCCATGATATTTTCAATCGTGATGATCCCTTGCGGCCCACCGAACCCCCTGAAAGCAGTAGTGGGAGGGAAGTTCGTCCGGCAAATTTGCCCAATCACTTCGATGTTTGGCAGGTAGTAGGCGTTGTCGATGTGCGTCAAAGCGCGTCCCAAAACCGCCGTCGAAAGATCGTTAGCGGCGCCACCGTCGGCGAACAAGTGTGCTTCAAGAGCAGTAATCATGCCCTCATCGTCAAAAGCGACCTTGTAATCATTCTGGAACGGGTGCCTCTTTCCCGTAAACATCATGTCTGCGTCCTTCGTATAGATGATGCGGGCCGGACGTTTTGTCTTGAGCGCAACAAGCGCAGCCATTGCTGCCGGGTGCGATGCCTGAGTCTCCTTGCCACCAAAGCCGCCACCAAGCCGTTTGGTGATTACGACTACCTGGTTCTGTTGCAATCCCAAAACACGCGCGATTACTTGCTGCACTTCGCTCGGGGCTTGCGTCGAAGACCAGACGATTAGCTGATTGTGCTCTCCCGGATAAGCAAGAGCTGCTTGAGACTCCAGAGAAAAGTGGTCCTGACCGCCCATGACGATGGTGCCCTCAATGACGTGCTTTGCGTTTTCGAAGGCGGATTTGATGTCACCACGCTTGATACTATAAGTCTTGTCGATAAAGTCTTTCTTTTCTTTAGCTTCATCGATCGTCAAAACTGGCGGCAGCTCTTCGACGTCGATTTTGATCGCTCTTCTAGCCAGTTCGATGGCCTTGCGCGTTTCGGCGGCGATGACAACAATAGGCTCGCCAATGAATGTTGAATGATCTTCGCAGAGCAGCACTTCATCTTGAAGGATGGGACCAAACTTGTTGATGCCACCCAAATCTTTGTAGGTGAATAAACCCACGACGCCGGAAATGCCGGCAGCGTCTGCCAGGTTGATGTTTCTGATGCGCCCGTGCGCTACAGGGCTGCCGACAAAGTCAACGAGCAGCTCGTTCTTTTGCAACGGCATGTCGTCGATGTAAACAGACTCGCCTGTAACATGCCCTCTGGCGGAATCATGAGGTAGATCCTTTCCGATTACAGACATGACAAAGCCCTCTCATCAGCAGTTTCGTAGAAGAATTTCAACATGATGTTTTCTGCCAGCTGAAATCTGAAGTCGCTGCTTCCTCTCACGTCTGAGATTGGCGTCACTTCCTCCTTAGCCATTTTACCTGCGCTGGCAAAGGTCTGGAAATCAAATTCCTTTCCTTGCAAGAACTGTTCTGTTTTTTTCAGCCTTACAACCACAGGACCGACGCCACCATAGGCGATGCTGGCGGATTTAATTTTGTTGCCATCTTTGACGACGCGAATAGCAGCACTGAATGTGGAAATATCCAGATGCTCTCGTCGTGAAACCTTGTAAATCTTGAGTACATCGGTAGGCTCCGGAACGGGAATGAAAATGCGAGTGATGATTTCATCAGCCTTAAGGGCTAGAATCTTGTATCCCTTATACAGCTGGTTCAAGTTAATGCGCCTGCTTCCTTCAACACCTGTCACTTCCACTTCAGCGTCTGCTACCATCAAAAACGGAATTGTATCGCCGATCGGAGAAGCATTGGCAATGTTGCCCGCCAATGTGCCGGCGCTGCGGATCTGCGGTGATCCAAAAATCCACAACATCTTATAAAATTCAGGAATGAGATCGCGCATATAAAGCTCCAGATCTCTCAAGTTGACGCGAGCTCCGACTTCCACGACACCATCCACGGTGCGGATCTGGTCCAACCCAGGCAACTGTGTCGTGCACATAACCACACTGGGAGCGAATGCGCGCTTGTTCATGTTCACCGACACGTCGGTTCCGCCCGCCACGATAACGGTTTCTGGGTGCTCCGCCTTAAAGCGGACGGCGTCGCCAACGTTAGTAGGTCCAAAAAACGTTCTCAAGCCGGAATCTATTAAAACCGGATTGCTTGCCTGTTCTTTAAAGGCTTTTATGTACGGAGCAGCTGGGTACTGTTGATTGGCGCGAAAGATTTTCGTCTGATCGATTTCGAGCGCCGCTTTGACAATAAACTCGTAGCCTGTGCAGCGGCACAAGTTTCCCGTCAGCTCCTCCTTCACAAGAGCCCTGTCCACGTGTTCGTGGGCATCAAACATGCCACACAGGGCAACGACAAATCCTGGCGTGCAATAACCGCACTGAGCGCCGTGACAATTGACCATCGATTCTTGCACTGCGTTCAATTCACCGTCCAGGGTCAAGCCTTCCACCGTGATCACGTGCGAACAGTCAAGTTGATAGACAAACTGAATGCACGCGTTCAGAGCGCGATAAACGAGATTGCTGCCGTCTTCGGCTCTGCCGACAAGCACAGTGCAAGCGCCGCAATCACCTTCGGCGCAAACGACCTTTGTGCCGCACAAGGCTTTATCGTAACGAAGGTAGTCTGTTATTGGCAAAAACACCTGCTCGCCTTTGATGCGGTGTTCCGTGCCGTTGATATAGAGAAGTATGTAATCTCTCATGGGCGCTCGCTTGGTGGGGTACACAAACACATATGATACCGGCCGCGCAGCGAATGTCCAAGAAATAGAGGATAATAACTAGGAAGAATTTTCGCAGTTGCCATGTTCTCCCGCCACCAACCATGCCCGCCAACGACACGCATTCTCTTTTGGCGCAATGCTCGAAATCTTCGAGGCAGGCGTGGATGCTGACGCCCCTTCCGCTGCTTCTGATGCTGGCATTAGCGGCGCCGGCAGCCTATGCCGAATGTGCTCAGTGGGAAAAGCTGGACCAGGCAGCGACAGCCAAACTAGCCCAGGGCAAGGACAAGAGAGCGCTGGCAATCTGGCGCAAAGCTCTGTTGAAAGCAGACGACTGCGAGCAAAAGGCGCAGGCCTGTGCCATTTTGCACGCGAAAATAGCGCAATGTTACCTGCAGCTTGAGGATTTTCCAGCCTGCGATGATGAATTGAAGCAAGCGGAGGATGGATATAAGGCGCTGGCATCTGCCAACCCGGACGTTGCCGAACTTCGCAGCAGGCTGTCAAAAGTCTATCGCAGCATCGATCTTTCCGAGATTGGCTCCAAGGTAGCGGCAGATCTGTTCAAAAAAGCCGGCATCGAGACGGTCGGCATATCCAAATTGGCAGAGGGCAATCGCATCGAGCTGTTTCTTACTGACAAATTCAGAAAGACAATCCATCAGCCGCCCATAAATAAGGTAATGCTGGACAAGCTGGTCAGCTTCGATTTATTGAAAGCCGGTGATGGCACGATTCAACTGAACCACATCCACGGTTTTCTCTTGCGAGCCAAGGTCTGGATTTCCATAAAGCGCGCCATCATCAGTCCGGAAACCGATCTAGGTGAGCCCACCGCCACAGTCACTGCAGAAAAATTGGGACTGTCAAAAACTGTGGCCTTCAAGATGCCCGTCAGTCTGATTGACCCGCTTGAGACCTTAGTACTGAGAATCAAGGATTTCAGTGACGGCAAGCCTATGCCAACGCTCGCAGTCAGGCGCCGGAATCTGATCAACTTTTTCACAAAACTGCGAAAGCCACCGACCCCAGCCCCGCTACTGCACAGCGCGGATGTGTTGAAGCCGCATAAAAACGATGTCGTTGAGTCACTGCCAAAGTGACATGATGAAGAAGAATAATGTGAAGAAGAAGATGATGATGATGAGAAAGAGCATAACAATTGACGCACTGAAAGTGGTGGCACTGAATGTGGTGGCACGGCATGTGGCGATGCTGAGTATGGTGACACTTTCCGCTTTGCTATTCGGCATCCCTGCGCTTGCGCCCGTACATGCGCAGGACGGCGATGACAAGCCACCGCCGGTTGGGCGCGTCTTGAAAGATCAGTCCGGCGATGATTTTATGGAAGAGATAACGCCGGCTCAACCTGCGCCCCCGATCCAGCATCATAAACAAATGCCGATTGTCGATCTTTCAACTGTGGGCATACCCACCGATCCGCAAGGACACATCATTCCCATAATAGACAACCAGGGTGGCCCGGTACGCCAGAACTACAGCCAGACGCAGATGTACACTGAACCAGGTTGGAATTTTTTGCCTGCTCCCATCTACTCTGGATACTACTCGCCGTACGCACGGCCCGTTTATCCAGCCTATCCATATCCCTATCAGCCCAGCTACAACCTGAGGATCGGGCGGAATTTCGGTATGAGCGTGACGCCAAATCCAGGACCACCACTGCTAGCACCAGGACCAATGCTAGGGCCGGGACCATTAATAGCACCGGGATCATTGCTAGCGCCAGGCTACGGATATTCGCCCAACTCAACCGGGATGTTTAGCGGGTCTGGCCTGGGCGGCTCCGGACTCCTTGGTGGCGCCCCCGGCCTTCTTGGCGGCACCACATCATTTTCCAGCTCTGCCAGTCTTTCGGGCGACACTCCAACTTTTTCAAGCTCTGGAACAACGCGCGGATTCGGACTGTTCGCACCAACAACGCAGTGGCAGTCCACAACAATGTTCAAACAGATGGACTTAAACTCGCAGTCGTTTTAGCGGGGTGAGAAACGGGGATGGTCTCGACACCTTGCTCATACCTTGCTATAGCTGGCTTCTGGTGGCATTCACGAACAGAGACTCGCGTTTTGGTATATGCAGACTATTATCAGATCGCGAAGTACTTTCCTCGCTGCTTTTCCGCGGTGAGAGCTATTCTGTCATCGTGCAAGTGAACCACGTGGAGCGTGCTTACTGAATCTGATTACACAGCCATTCCAACTCCTTGGCCAGCTTTCGAAGTGACCGAGATCGTTCCAAGGCCGGTTGCGCAAATGACATACAGCGAGTAAAGCGGACCTGGTGAATCGTTGGTTCATAGCCTTCCCTGACCAATTCTCCAAGGCGTTCTTTGTGTCCCCCGTATAGCTCAAGTTCCGTCAAATCAAGCGGTGGTGCGGTTTCGTTGCTGACGTATCCGGCAGCTTGCAGATCCTCAAAGTGAGCCAAGAACCAACTCTCATAGGTGCGATTTGCTACGACCACACTAATGGGTAGATGTGCTGCAACCTTTTTTGCTCTATCTTTGAGTATCGGCCCCAATTTTGGATGACCGGCGGCGGTGCAATCTTTGTCTGCGTCCAATAGCACTAATATTCCGTCCGGGCGATTGCGCAATGCGATCTCTATGTAATGCTCGATTCCCAATTCGTTTGCGTTATCGTGAGGGCGTTTCAATGCACCTTTACCGCTAGCGCGGACGGCCAGCTGATCTGTGCGAAAGTTGTAGAGCTGCCTTTGCGCAAACCACTTATAGAGTAATACTGGTACGGCAAGCTGCTCACCGTGCCCCTCAACGATGGCCGTTATTTTGAAGCTAGTCTGGTTTGGAAACATGGAAAAATGCTTCCGGATCGTTGACTAGCGGCATATCTTCGGTCCATAGGGCATTTGAACGAAGTAATCTGCCCACGTTCTCCGGAGGGACAAGAGCTTCCTGAACTTCTTTGTTAAGGCAGAATAGCTTGCTCACGCCTTCTTGCCAATCGAGCACGCGTACCCGATCGCCAGTAATTAAGGGATGGGCCAAAGCTTCTGGGCTGTGCGAAGAGATGATAACTTGTGATCGCCGAAGTGACGACCCAATCGCATCAAGCAATACGCCTAACGCTGCAGGATGTACGGAGCTTTCAATTTCATCGATGAATAAGAGCTCGGCTGGCGGCTTCTGCCTCAACGCTACGAGAATGGCAAGCGCCCTGTTCGTTCCGTCAGACATCATGCTGGCCGAGTATTTGTGTTTTACAACCTCAGATTCGCCAAGTTGCTCAAACATAATGAAGCGTCGTCCAGTCGATGTGGTTTCGGCGCGTACATCAGTGATTCCGGGCGTAATACGATCAAGGTGCTCGATCAACCAATTGCGATCAGTAGGATCGCCTTGTAGCTCTTTCAGTATGTCTGCGGTGTTTCTTCCATCGCGAGTCAGCCACCGCTTGTCGCCAATCTCCCACTCTTCGCGAACACTGGCAGGCGACGGATTGTACGTTCTCATGCTGCATAGACTACGCCAGGTTTGAAAGTAAAACTTATCTTGTTCCGCAATCGTTGGAAGGATAAGCGATTGAGAAGCCAAAGCTGGTTTTGCTGTATTTGCGTCTATGTGTATCTCTTGTCCGAGGCGCCGAAACTCGGGTACTGCCGGGTTGGTCGAAAGCAAGTATTCTTCCTTGACGGAGACAACGGAGTCATCGCCATTGCTACTCGGACCGCCAATTCGAAAGCCATAGACAATTGGTGTGTCTTCCAACTGTAGTTGCATGGCAACCGAAACATCGTACGGCCGTCTGGCACGTTGTCGTCGGCGAATACTGCGCAGTCCTCCACGTCTCTCCAGGGCATTTAGAAGCGAATCTTCCAGACAATCACGCAGAAATTCAATTGCCTCCATCAAGGTGGTTTTTCCTGCCCCATTTCGCCCGAGAACGGCAGTAAGCTCACCTAGTGGCAGTCGAGCATTGTCAAAGGCTCGAAAATTCCTTAAGCGGAGTTCGACAAATTTGTTGCGGAATGATTCATCTGGCATTCCAGAAGTTTAGCGCAATCCAGTTGAAAGAAGATTGACCGACTCGCTAACCACCTGGCTAGTAAGGCACTTGCCCTGCTCTAGCTGTGGAGGCAACTTGTGAGCCCTGCACGATCAGGCTGGCGATGCGATCGAGTACTTTTTGGCCGCCGGTGCCATTCAAATGGACTGAATCCATAAAGTCGGAAGCGACAAAGTCTTTCGGATTGTCGAAATCCACATATTGCGCGCCACCACTGCGGGCAATCTCAGAAGTTCTACTCTGATATAAAGCAAAAACGGCAGGAGGGACCAGATTGCGGTTAGCTCTTGTGATAGGCATATTGGCGACATAGAGTTTGATATTCTGCTGGCGGCAGTAATCCACGACTGCCTTGAAGAATCCCAGCTGTTGCTCGAATCTCTTAGGTCGGAAGGAAGCATATCGTGTCCTGTATTCTGCCAGATTGTCGACACACGCTTGCTTGCTCGGATCGTAGACGTCCTGCACTTCCAACCCGGACAAATCCTCTGGCAGTTGAATCATTGCCTGTTTGCGAATCAGATCCGGTGCCTCAGCGGCGACGAATTTGCCACCATCCAGATTGGCCAAAGCATCATGGACAAAATGGTGCTGGGCGCTGACGAGAAACGGCTTGTGCCCGTAAATGAAACTTATCTTGCCCAGCTGATAGTTCAACTTCTCCCAGATTGAATTACGACAGGAATATTGCAACTCGGGGAAATGCCCAATATTGCTCATCATCTTGAATGTATCAGTGTCGGAGGGATCATTGAATGTAGCATCGATGAAATCACGCGCTGTTATGCCATAGAAAACTGCTTTCGGCACGCGATCGCCTACTAGCAGTCCTTTGGTGATCATAAAGGCATCCGATGGCACTTGTCCGGGAAGCCCCAAACAGAAGGTGGAAACCCCGTATCCAGCCAGCTCTTTTAGTTGGTGCTCGAGATAATCGCTGCTGTGTTTGAGCAACTCGCATTGGGCCCGGTGCGTGTACTTCGCTTCAGCACCATACATTGCGCATGTGATTGTCGATGGACCCAACAGCACCACATCCGGTGCCTTCTTGAGAGTCTGGAAATCTCTATTGGCCCACCAGATTCTGCTCCTGTATGGAACGTCAAACTGATTCCAGCCGATGTGAAAAACAGGCAGCGAGGAGGTTCGCGCTACCAAATCCAGCACCACTACAACCAGCACGATGACGAAAATATCCAGCCGCCAGAGGCGGGTCAATGCAGTCAAGAATTGGGGTTTATTGCTCACCTTTACTGCATCCTTAGAATTGATAATAGATAAATCGGGGAGAATTGTCGGGGGCAAATGCGATCAGTGTGAGCATTAACGCCGAACCGTAAGCAACTTTGAGACCGCGAGGAAGCTGGCTGAATGCCACTTTTCCACGTGTGCGCTCGATGCCGACGTGCACAATTGTGATGAGCGCCAAGAGCCATAAGATGCTTGGATAAATCAATGGGTAGTTGATTGCCTGGAGGCTGTAGGTAGCATCGTGAGCACCATTCAGGAAGAACATTTTCTGCAGCATGGAGCATGCAGCAACGTTGTCTTCCGCTCTGAAAAAGACCAGTCCTACACACCAGCAGAAGAAGGTCGCAAAGATAGAGAATGCTTTGCCCAGATGGGTGTCAAACAGATTAGCCAACCAACTGATGGATTCACGAATCTGCGAAAATTCACGGTGCAGGGCCAGACAAACTCCGTTGAAAAATCCCCAGATCACGTAATGCGAGGCGGCACCATGCCAGAGACCAGCTAGAGAGAATGTGATCAGGAAATTTCTGGCCGTCGCCCACTTGCTATGACGGCTGCCGCCGAGCGGAAAGAAAAGATAGTCTCTGAGCCATGTTCCAAGAGAAATGTGCCAGCGCCGCCACAGTTCGCTGACGTTCGAAGAGAGAAAGGGGAAATCAAAATTGATCGGCACTTTAAAGCCAAGAAGTTTGGCAGAACCACGGGCGATATCAGCATAACCACCAAAATCAAAATAAATCTGAAAGGAAAAGGCGAAGGTAAATACCCACAAGTCCAGTCCTGTAAACAATCCCGGATGGGCATAACCTCCAGCGACAAAGAAAGCTAAATTATCGGCGAGCAAGACTTTCTTGAACAAGCCCGAAATAATCAGGTAACAGCCTTCATCGATATGCTCGGCAGTGAGATTCATCGGCACTGCGAGTTGGGGAATGAAATCTTGATAGCGCTTAATCGGACCGGCAATCTGGGTCGGAAAGAAGCTGGCAAAGAGGGCAAAGGGCGCCAGTTTGCGCACCGGTTCGTTGCCCCGGTAGACTTCCACAACGTAATGAATGAATTCAAAAACAAAGAAGGAAATCCCCAGCGGCAAAATGATAGTCACTGGCAGTTTTGGCAGTTCACCGGTTAAGGGGCGCAGGAGAGCCATAACGGAGTCTTCGAGGAAATAGAAATACTTAAAGAAGGCAAGGGTAGCCAGATTTGCCGTCAGTGCCGCGATCAACCAGGCTTTTTTCTTTAGTTGAGACTGGGCGATTCGAAGCCCGAACCAGAAGTTAGCTAGAGTTAAGCCGAAGATCAACAAGCCAAAGGCAGGGCGCCACGCCATGTAAAAGACATAGCTGGCGATCAGTAAAATGGCCAGCCGAAAGCGATGCGGGCTCAGCCAATAAATGGCCAGGACGATCGGCAAAAACAGCAGATACTGCAGTGAGTTAAAAAGCATGAGTAAAGAGGCTTCCAGTCTATGGGCGAATGATACCGGCGGTACCTCTTTAAAACATTAGTCAAGACTTATCGCCAGCCCGGCATCGCGCCGGTAAAAGCCGTGCCTGTTTGCGATTGCGATTTCAGCCCACGGCGAGTCCCAGTCTACTAATGTTGCAGATTTGCGCTTGGGTGTAGACAATCCCGGCTTGTTGCATGTCGTGGAGCAGAAAATCCCGCCGCGGACCGCTGTGTGGGGCAAAAAGCCAAGCAAAGTTGATATGTAGTCCACATTACACATTTGCCATTGGATCTCAAAGTTCTTTTCCTCACTCGTTCATATCACAAGCCTGACACACTTCTGTCATAACGTTCAATGCAATCCTACATTTTCAGAGCTGGGAATAACAATCTCATGGAAATGCCTACAGCAAACAAACAAGAGTCAAAAACCGAGTGTCCGATTTGCCACAGACGGATCGGCGGATCTCAAGCTTCATTAACATCCTGGATATTTCAAGAAGGGCGCTGCCAGTGCAATCGTGCTACAAAACTGAAACAGCCGTCGCTCAAAATTTCACTGTCCGAACCACCAGCAAATGTTCCAAAAATTGACTCAACCTTACCCGATTTTGGTCCTCCATTCGAAGTGCTCTGCCGAATTGGCGAGGGGGGAATGGGAACAGTCTACAAGGCGCGCGACAGACATTCTAATAAGGAATATGCGATCAAGGTTTTGCGGCCTGAACTGGCTGCCGATGAACCGTCCATACAGCGCTTCGAGCAGGAGGTAAAAGCGGTCTCTTTGCTCAGTCATCCGAACCTGGTCGCCGTGCACAAATTCGATCGCGATCAACACGCTGCACCGTATATGGTGATGGACTTCATTGATGGCGAGAGCCTGGCAGATGTTTTGACCAGACAAGGGAAAATTTCCGTCAAACGCACTATCGGCATAATCTATCAGGTCTGTGAGGCCCTGAGCCACGCTCATTCAAAAGGAGTCATCCACCGAGATCTTAAACCAAACAACATCATTCTTTCGACAGATAGAAATGGCGATGAGGAAGTAAAACTCGTCGATTTCGGCATTGCGAAAGTGATTCCCAGCGTGCCGCAACAAACACAAAATCTGACACAGAGCGGGGAAATTTTTGGCAGCCCGCTCTACATGAGCCCGGAACAGTGCACAGGCAAACCTCTTGATGCTCGCTCAGATATTTACTCTCTGGGTTGTGTCATGTATGAATGTCTTTGCGGACATCCTCCTTTTTCCGGCGAAAATGTAATTCAAACTATACTGAAACATGTTTTGGATGCACCGCCTGAATGGGTGTCTTCTGAAGACCCACGCATTACGGCGGATCTGCATGATCTAGTTATGAAGTGTTTGAGCAAAGAGCCGGCGAATCGCTACGCTTGCGCAGCCGATCTGATGAGTGATTTGTATTCAGTGGCGCTGAATAAACCGCTCACGCAACTCATGTCTGTCCGCGGCTCGGCTCGATCGAGATCAATGAGACCGACTGTTTTGGCTACTACGTTATGTTTTGCTGTCTTCTTTGTGGTCGCCTCCTTCGGTACCTACTTCTTTGAGAGGACCAAGATAGAGAGGGAGTTGGTGACTTCTCCAAAGACGGCGGAGCTAAAGAGGGTGCTAGAGAGTTCGCAAAACGGTAACGTTGAGCATGTTGCGAAGGCAAAAGATCTCAAAGATGCGATGAAAGATAAAGTGGATAAATACGCAGATTCCGTTCTCTCAAAGGTGCGTTCGCACTGGATGAGAAACGACAATCGAGTTCTCGCTTGGTTTACCATCGCGCCGTCGGGTAAATTGCAGGCGGTTCGCTTATACTATCGCAGCCCGAATCGCAATGCAAATCTCGCAGCTGAGAACGCCATCCGTGCGGCGGCACCATTTGCTCCATCGCCTGATGGGAAGGCACATTCGATCACGGCATCATTTCGCGACGACAGCTGCATAGGCTGTCTCTACATCGTGGATGACATAATGAAAATTGAATCGCCGACAGTAGCAGCATCGGAAGACTATCAGGCACTAGGAAAGCCCAGGACAGTTTCCTGGCGATACATTGATGCTGACGGGCATCCACTGACCGAATCGGCAGTGCCGGCAGATATCAAAGAATTCGTTATGAAGCACTGGCGCACCGAAGCTGGTGCCATGGCGCTAATGTATGTCGACACATCAGCTGTCGGTGACGATGAAATTTCCACTAAGCAAATTGACACTGGCTGGAGCAGTGCCGGTGTAGAATCCTTTCGCAGGGGAATTGTGGTATATGGCCAGCGACCTCATACGGAGCGACTGGAAGTTCATAAGATAGGCACTGAGTCTATAATCCAACCCGTACCACCCGGCCTCAGCAAAGGCACGGTCGCTTGGCTTGGCACCAAAGTTTTGAGCAAATACACGGGGCCCCCTGCTACGGTATCCGGAACCATTTGCGACAGCTTGGGCCGGCCAATTACAAGCGGAGAAGTTACAATTCACTTGAGTGGCTCTTGGCCAGGCAGAACAGTGGACGTCCATAACGGGCAATTCGTTTTTAATAACCTCAGCCCAAGCGCCGAATATTTAGTCGAATTCAAATTAAACAACTATGACGTTCCAACGTGGTTCGTGAAACTTTGGCCGCCGGGAATATCGAAAGATTTCATAGCCACCCCGCGAAAACTATCAACACCATCTGACTGACTATTGACCCTTCTTTTTGGGAGCCGGTTCAGCAACGAATTTAACCGAAGCCTCTCTGGATGCGTGCAGACTACTGAACCCAAGAATTTTTGCGCATCAATTGCGGGGCTCGAGAATCACGGTCACGCCATGCGGGACGTAGATTTCGGGATGGTCGACGTTTTCTTGTAGCGACTCAGAATTTCGACAATAGGTAAGCACAAGCTCACCGTGCGTAGTGGCTAATTCAGAATGCGCCTTTGCGCCATAGAGAAAGGATCCTTCCGAGTGCTCTGGGCAGTGATACACGGTTTGCGGCTCTCCCCATGGACCTTCTGGGCGATCAGAGTGACGTATTGATATATCCTGGCCGATGCCGGCACGAATGTAAGTTGCGATATAACCTGGAATGCCAAGCACGCGACTCACGGTCATTTCGGGAGCACCATCCAACATCAGAACAAAAGGATTCTCAGGCTGAGCACCACGCCAGACTCCAGAGGTAGAGCCAGAGGACGCATGACACCAATACTCCCAGGCATCAGCATCCATATTTTTCAACTTGTTTAGCGGAAGGCGAGCCAGAACTATCGGATGCTTGAAATAACCTTGCGCAGCAGCTGGGAATTCTCCATATGCATAAATATAGGCATCGTCGGCGAGCACCGAGTTTCCCCATTCGATCGCCGAGGGCAAGTGCTCTCGATGCATTCGCCAGGATGTTGGTTCGTCCAGCGGATTGTCTATCTGCACGAGTTCGTGCCCCGCTCCTTCGAAACCCCAGCTGGATGAATCGCCGGGCTTGCGGCGCACCACATGCAGAAAGACATACATTTTGCCATCAATGGCCACCCCGTCGCCAGGCCAGAACCAGGTGTCAGCATCTTCTGGTTTAAAGATCGCTTCCGCTTTGCCGTCTGCGTCCCCTGTGCCGCTCGCCTCCGCTTTGCCGTTTGCGTCCGCTTTGCCGCTCGCCTCCGCTTTGCCGTTTGCGTCCCCTGTGCCGCTCGCCTCCGCTTTGCCGTTTGCGTCCGCTTTGCCGTTCGCGTCCGCTTTGCCGTTCGTCGTGTTGAAAAAAAACGTAAGTGCCTTTAGCTGATCGTTTGTGTCTTGAACTGCTGCGGAGTTGTTGATCATGGTGGAATGAACACGGTGTCCGTCTTGTATCGATCCGATCCAGGTATCACCAAATAACCAAACGGATCGATGGTCTCCAACCGCAATGCTGTAGGCGCCGTCCGCACCTGTCCATCCTTCTTTCCTGATGAACAAATTGGTCAGCTCTGGTCGCGGCTGGCTAGATGTCACTACACACGGTGCATCAGCCATCGCCGATCCACCGCGCACCGAAATCGCAACGGCAATCAATGCAGCCATAATGAGACTTTTATAAGCTGTGTTCACGCAGGAAAGATCAGACGCCGTCGTCAGCGGGAACGGCAAGCGACCCATAGTCATACGGCTTCGGACCACCGCGTTGTGCTTGCAGGCGGCGTATCAGCTGGTCTTGCTGGTGCCTGAAACTGACGACGTTGCCGCGCCAGCAGAAAATGACGAAATACAGATCTTCCTTTTGCGAGCGCAACATGCCCACAAGTGCACTGGCTCCGCCATCGGTTCCTGGAAGCGTGCCTGTTTTTGCCACCACGCTGCCACGCTCGGTCGGAGCAGTGAAGCGCTCGTCCAAGGTGCCGCGATCGATGCCGGCGACAGGGAAGATATCTTTGAAGTCGAGATCATTTGCCCGCAGCTCCGTGCGCAATCCCTTGAGCACCAGCATCATATCGCGCGGTTTCACACGACTCTTACCAAGACCACTGGCGCTGGCCAGTTTGAGCGCACCAGGGGCAGTGCCGATCTGTTGCGAAACTATCTCCTCGAGCTTATGCACGCCGCCTAGCGATCGTCCCATCTGCTCGGCTACCTGATTCAGTGAGAAACAGAGCATTTCTTTGAGCGTGTCGCGAAGCGGTTCCGACTGGTACTCAACCACACTCTGCGCTGATTGCGGGATCTGCGCCACAGTGCCGCCGGAGTGAGCTGTCACCCGAGCTCCGCCCATATGGCGCCAAACGTTCAACAGACTCCGCGCCGACCGTGACGAATCAGAGTCGCACCTATACGAAAACCCGGGCGACACCAGTAGCTTGCCTTCGATTTTTTTCACGCCCGCATCAGATAATGACTGGCATAATGACATCGCATCTTCGCGCTCGAATTCGGGGTCGGCGCCCTGGATGTAAACGTCACCGGCAAGAACTCCCGTCTCTTTGTTCAGTTCACCGTCAACCAGCACATTGGTCGTAAATCGATAATTCGGACCCCATGTCTTCAGCGCACCGTACGCGGTGACTATTTTTACGGCTGAAGCGGGATTAAATTCTATATTGGAGAGTTGATCTAAGACTGTATCCCCGTCTTCGGTCATCACCAGGACCCCTATCTCCTGCTGTAACCGCTGTACCCTGCTGCTAGCTTTGCCTCGCAATTTGTGTCTGTGGTGCGCGGCGTAAACGGTCCTTTTCGCAGGCAAGGCCATGGAAATCAGGCGGTGGTTACTGAAATGGTGGGTGGCGCTGGACGTTCGATGCTTCGCTTCAGCAGCCGGCAGGATAACCAATGACAACGCCAGCGCGATATTCAGAAGTCGTGCCAGTCTCCCTTCAATGCTTGTCAATGTTTTAGCGCCTTTTACAGAAATATCGCAGAGCCCTTACATTGATATTACCCAACTGGAAAAATAATTGCTGCCAATGGGAAAACAAATGCTGCCAACAGACAAATAATTGCTGCCTTAAGCCGATTTTTCCACGGTCTGAACTGCAGAGGGCACCGGCACTGTAATCTCGACACAGGTGCCTTTCTCATTTTTGCCAACCATCCAACTTATCCGCCCGCCAATTAGAGACGCCCGCAACCTCATATAGACCAGCCCCCGAGAGGATTTCGACACAGCGGCGTCAGGTAACCCCTTGCCATCGTCATTGACCCGAAAAACAAGCTCATCCCCGGCAAAATCAATCGACGCCTCAACCATCCGGGCATCAGCGTGTTTGCATATATTGGTGACCGATTCTTGCACCAACCTGTAAATCAGTAGTTGCTCCACCTGACCCAATTGCCCTAAAGCTGCCTGAGCCTGTGGGGTCTGGACCAGCCGAATCTCGAAACCCGAGCGCGTCGCTCCCTTTTTCAGACATTCCTCAACCGCTTTTGCCAAGCCGAAATGCTCGAGAACATCCGGGCGAAGATTGTCCATAATCTCCCCGATCTCTGTCATCACTTGCGCCAGCTGCAGTTTGATAAATCGGGAGGAATCGGCATCGTTGGCCTCAACAAAATGCTCAAATTTTTGAGCGATTTGCTTCATGTCGTTCAACACTTGATCGTGCAAATCAGCCGCCAGAAGACGTCTTTCCGTCTCATCGCTCTTTACCAGAGCCAGTCGCGATTCTTGCAACTCTTTATTGCGCAATTTGAGCTCGTCATACTGGCTGTCCATGATCATTTTGCGATCATCGTCAGCTTTGAGAATGATGCCAGCCGCAATACCGGCAGCACAGGCAAGCAGCTGCGAAAGCGGATGCCCGCTGGCGCCAGCGAATTTCCAGATCAGCCACTGGCAGACAAAACCAAGCGCTGTGAGCAAGACTGCCGCCACAATCTTTCCCACCTGCGATAACTTAGTGCCAGCCCAGACGCTGCCGTACGAAATCAGAAAGAGAAGAGAAAAAAACAAACGCAACTCCAGATTTCTTTCCGCGGTTAAGGAAACTG
>Ga0182024_10011769_pt1 | contig 17478 bp, 15 predicted proteins | sample P32metaG_FD_120480 | JGI IMG/M metagenome (GOLD analysis project Ga0182024, IMG submission 120480) | Permafrost microbial communities from Stordalen Mire, Sweden - P3-2 metaG (Illumina Assembly) | ecosystem: Environmental > Terrestrial > Soil > Wetlands > Permafrost | place: Sweden: Stordalen... | reverse complement strand
ATCGCCAGCGGGTTTACGGGTGATCCCACCGCGCCCGTAACAGGCAGCGCGGGCGCCACAAACATGAATTCGTAGCGCTTATCTTCCGCGCAATCCTTGGCAAGCTCGCCGAGATGGAAAATCTCGCCCACGGTAAGCCCCATGATCGGAATCGAAATCCAGTGCCAAGGCTGGTTAGCCTCGTCGCCCTCGTTCGGACGCACTTCCGCCCCCCACGTGTCGGTAGCGATGGCGGCTACCTGCTTCTTTTGCAGCCAATCGAGAGTTTGAAACGCAAGTCCGGGCGCATCGCCACCCGAGTAGCCGTCCCACGTTTCGGCGGCGAGCATGGCCTCGATTTGTCCCGTGCGGACAAGAAGGTAGTCGCCGCGACGGATTTCCACGTCGAAATGGCGCTCCGCGCGGTCGAGCATTTCATTCGTGATGGCAAATCCGTCGGGCAAATATTGCTCGCCGAGCATCCGCGGAATATCGAGCAGCACACCGCGGCCTACCATTTTCTCGCGCGTTTTCTCTATCCCGCATTTTTGCGCGCCGAAGGAAGTAACGGTGCGACAGTCGTACCCGTTCCACATGTGATCGCCGTAAAAAATGTGGCCGAGCCCGTCCCATTGAGTTCCGCACTGCGTGGGCATGATGATGATGTCGTCGGCGCCCCGGATTTTGCGATGGTCGAGCACGCCGGAATAAGCGTCCGTGCCGGAGCGTATCATCAGGTGGATGGGATTGAAGCGACCGAGCGCAGGATATTTGGTCTTTCCGCCCTGCGGTCCGTTGTTGTCGTAAGGCAGAGCGAGCGACATGATCGTCCCCTTCTGCACGAGTCGCGCGGCGGCAACAACGTCTTGCGGCTGCGTGTGATTCAGCGTCCCAATCTCGTCGTCGGTTCCCCACCGCCCCCAGTTCTTCAAGCGCTCCGCCGCGGCTCGAATGTCATTCATCGTGAGCTTGCGCGCAGTATTTTCCGTTTCTGCCATCATCCTCTCCTATCGTGTTTTCTTGAGATAAAGATCGCCACGAGTCCTCCGCAGCGTCGTCATGGACGGGGATGGCTTCAATCGACGAAGACCTTTGAAACACCGAAACGATTGGTTTTGTCCGGATCTTCTGCGGCTGAGTCAATTCACCCGGCGTATTGTACTGAATTATTCTGATAGGAAAGACGATTTTCCCAAGAAAAAATTCAGGAGCTTGCGCAACGAAAGCGAATCGAGTTCTTGGCGAAGGCCTTCGGATCGTATTTACCAGCCTGAGACAACTCCGCTTACCGATTTTTAACAATTCTGTAACAGTGATATGCGGATGCGTTGTTTGCATTGCTGAACAGCATAAAATCGCGTTGACGGTGTTCACCACGAGAAACACAATGACCACGTCGAGTCGGCTCGTGACAGCTTGCTGCGATTCGGCGAGCCCAATCCTTCTAGCATGCCGTCTTGATCCGTGAAATTGTGACTGTCTGTCGTGAACTTCTTGCGTTACCGCGTTGACGTTCCAACGCGCCGCTGCAGAACCTTCAAAATTCCCGTCACCAGCATCGCAGGAGTGGGTGGACACCCGGGAATATAACCGTCCACCGGAAGGACCGCATCGATAGCACCGACGACAGCATGGCTGCCTCGGAAGATACCGCCGCTGCACCCACAGGCACCTACCGCCACCACTAACTTTGGCGCCGGCACCGCCGCGTAAGTAGCCTTAACAGCCTCAGCCATATTGCGCGTGACCGGACCGGTCACAAGAAGCATGTCCGCATGTTTGGGAGACGCCACAAAATGCATCCCAAATCGTTCCAGGTCGTAATACGGATTTGTGAGAGCCGTGATTTCCGCCTCGCAGCCATTGCATGAACCCGCATCCAATTGGCGAATGTTCAGCGCCCTCTGCAAGAGTGAATAAATCTTCTCGTGTATCTCTTCGGGTTCAGGAGCGCGCACAACAATTTCTGCTCGGTCTTTGATATTCCAGAACCGAGTCGTCTCTTTTTTCGCGACGCCACACCACCTAAATTCCTTCGCGGCGACGACGGCTCCTTCGCCCCACTCCATGCATCTTCCGCATCCGATACACTCCCCGTAAGAGAGACTTAAGCATGAGCGGCCATCGAGTTCCATGCTGCCAAACGCCTTCGTCGGGCAAACTTCCACGAGTCTCTGCGCGATCTCAGGCGTCAATCGGGTTGGGACGATATCGGGCATACGGCTGCCGGCACAGTTTCCGAGGAGTGCCTCCACCGGAATTATACGGTCTGGCTGGCGCAAGGTCTGGCCTACCACGTCAAAAATCATCGGTCACAACCTGAGTAGGAAAGGTTAAAGCTTTTATTGATCAGCGGAAAATCAGCGATAATGTTTTCCGTTACTGCAAAAGGCATCGCCGGCCAGTTCTGAAACGACGGCGACTTAATGTGACACCGAGTCAATCGACCTTGGTGAGCTTCGAGCCAGTAATAGAGCTCCCCCCGGGGAGATTCAACGGCAGAATGTCCTCGTATGTCGCGTTGTGCCTGGGGTGAAATGAACACACCCCCGTCAGGCAGTGAGTTTGCCGCTTCCTGGATTAACCGTGCCGAAATCGCCGCTTCGTTAATCCTGATCCGGCACCGCGCCATCACGTCTCCGTAATGAGTGACCGGAATCTCGAATTGATGCTGCCGGTACAGCCCATAAGGATGGTCGCGACGAACATCGAGGTTGATACCACTCGCGCGCGCAACGGGGCCGACAACCGCCAGATTACGTGCAGCCTCCAAGCGAAGAATCCCAGCCATTTCGAAACGGTTCTGGATCGATGGCGTATTGAGTATTACCTGCGCCAGATTGGCAAAATCACGATAGGCTGCGGCGACGCCCTGGCTGAACTGGAGCACCTTACCCGAATCGATATCGAGCCGCATTCCACCCGGTACCGATATTCCCCGCCAGTATCGTGTCTCGCAACACTTCGCAGAAACCTGCAACAATGATTCTTTGATCCGTGTGAGTTGCGCCGCGACCACGCCGAAGCCCACGTCGGTGCATAAACCTCCCACATCTGAAACATGACAAACCAACCGTTCAAGCTCGAGTCCGATCAGGCGAAGGGCCGCCGCTCGCGGTGGCACAATCATTCCGCACGCATTTTCAACTGCCTGCGAATAGCACACCGCGTGAGCGAAGCAATTGTCTCCGGAAATCGACTCTGCGATCATCGCACCTGCTCCGAGAAGATTGCTCTCAAAGAGTTTCTCGGTGCCCTTGTGCGTGTAGAAGTGACGCAGTTCGAGATTGAGGACCGTATCTCCGACCACACTGAATCGAAAATGTCCCGGCTCAATGATCCCCGCGTGGACCGGACCGACTGCCACTTCCGCAATTCCTTCCCCGCGAACCTCCAAAAACCGGTATTCGCGATTGGACCAAGGCACGTTCTCAACTGGATCAATCATCGGGAATATTTTGTCCGGCCAATGATCGTGAAAAATCAAAGGCCGCACGTCGGGGCTTCCCACAATCTCAACGCCGTACTGATCGTGCAGTTCCCGCTCGTACCAAGCAGCCGCCGGCAACTGGAATGCGATCGAATCGATGGAGCCATTCACCGGCAGAACGATCTCGCGGTAATCCGGCTCGCCAACGTCAAACACATAGTGGACGCGCCTTTCACGATTTGCTCCGAGGCCGCCGAAAAGAGTGACCAGCCGCCCCTCGCCACCGTCTATCGTTCGAGGAATTTCGACCTTCCCTGCCAACACGTTGTCTTTCATCGCAACACTGCCATGGCGTCCTGCAACAGAACGCGAAACACGTAAGGAACCCGGGCACCGAAGAGCAGCAAACAAAATGCGGCGATCCCCATCACCGTATATTCAGACGGTATGAGTCGCGACCTTTCCGGTTGCCGCACTGGTTGCCCGCAAAGCAATTTGAAAAGATGATGCGCGAAACCGCCAAACACCACCGATAACGTGATCAGGAATAGCGTAACCACCAAATATCGCGCCTGCGTAAACGCTTCGGACAATATCGCAAATTCGCTGATGAACAGACCGAACGGCGGCAGCCCCACAATTGCCAAGCTCCCCACAACAAGAGCAGCGCTCGTCTGGGGGAGGGTCCGAGACATCCCGCTGATGCCATCCATCCGCAACGTCCCCAAATTGTGGCGCACGTTGCCAGCGCTGAAAAACAACAGCGATTTCGCGACCGAATGATTGAACGTATGCAACAGTGCTCCCCAAAGCCCCAGAGGCCCTCCCACTCCCAGCCCGATGGCTATGATTCCCATATGCTCGACACTGCTATAAGCCATCAGGCGTTTCAGGTTGCGCTGCACCAAAATCAGAAGTCCGGCCACAACCATGGACATGACGCCGAAGATCAGTAGCAGTGCATGCGGAAAGCCCGATCCAATTGCATGGGAGATGATGGCATCGTATCGCATCAGCGCATACATGGCGCAGTTGAGCAACACCCCCGAGAGCAAAGCGCTGATGGGCGTCGGCGCTTCGGTATGAGCATCCGGCAGCCAGCTGTGCATGGGAACGAAGCCGATTTTTGTTCCATAGCCCACAATGACAAACACAAATGCAAGCTTTAGCAGATGCCCATCGCCGGCCATGCGAGGCGCCGCCGTCATCAACGACAGCCAATCAAGAGCGTCCGCCGACTTGACTCCATCTTTCACTGCGGCAAGGTATAAGACGATCGTTCCGAACAACGCGAACGCAATGCCCACCGTACAAACCATCAGGTACTTCCAGCCGGCCTCGACGGCACCTTCCGTGTTGTAGAAACCCACAAGCAGTGCCGAGGCCAGCGTCGTGCCTTCCATCATGATCCACATCAGCCCGAGATTTGCCGATAGGCACACGGTGATCATCGTGAAGAGAAACAGGAAGACCAGCGAATAAAACCACCGAGCCGAAGTAAAACGTCCTTCGCCCATGTGGCGCAGGTAGCCCGACGAATACACCAGCACGAGACCAAAAACAAACGCGATGCTCAACAGAAAAAATGCGCTCAGGCCGTCCGCCCGCAAGTATCGCCCTTCCTGCAAAACTCCCCGAATGTGTACCTGCCAAACAATCGCTCCCAGTGAGGCGATCTCCGCTGCGCCGATCAAGAGTGCCAACCGCGTCGCAATCTTCGCGTTCGCGAAACCCAGCATGAGGCCGGCTCCAAGTAGTGGGATCGCAAGAGACGATAGCAGGATCATTCTCCTAGCCTCGAAGCCGCCGAAGTTTGGAGACATCCAGATGGTCAAAAGTATCGCGGATTCGGAATGTGAAGATTCCCATCAAGAGCAGCCCCACGAGGATGTCGAAGAAGATCCCAATCTCGATCACCAAAGGCATCCCAAACGTCGTTAGCAACGCTGCAAGAAAAATCCCGTTTTCCATCACGAGCAAGCCCAGCATCTGCATGAGTGCTTTCCGCCGGCTGACCATGAGGAACGCCCCGGTGAGAATCAGCGCGACAGCCGCCGCAAGTCCGTCTTCTGGCACGCGTACTTCTTGCCCATAGGATTGAACGGCGGCATACGACAAATAAATCAAAAACGCTACGATGAATACTGATTGAGTAGGCGTCGTCGAAGCTTTGACGTCGTGTACTGTTTTGAGCTTTTTTGTCAGCACGAAAAAGGCGCGGGGAATCAACATCACCTTAATCACAAAAACCATCGCTGCCACCACGTAGATTTCCGCCAGTTTTTCCTGGAATCCCGTGGCAAAAACCTCCGCGGTGATAACCGCTGACTGCACACCGAAAAGCAGCACGTTCGTAGAAATGCGGCGCGCTACTGCAAGGAGCAGAATGCTCAGAAATAAAAAGACCGAAAACGAACTCAGAATCTTGCTGGTTGCGATTGCCACCAGTCCCATTCGTTACCTCTTCACCAGCATCGTAAAAATCACCGCGAGTGCGCTCAAGGCTGACGCGACTCCGAGAAAATCAGGAACGAGATACATACGCAACTTCGCAACCCCGCTCTCAATCAGCGCGAGAACAAAGATCAGCCCCGCGACCTTCGCAGCATAGAAAATGAATGCGAGTCCCAACTCCCCGCCGGAGTAGCTTGATGCCATGCCCCAAGGCATGAACAGACCGATTAGAAGAGCTAGCATCGCGTGGAGCTTGACGGCGCTTGCCGCCTCAATCAGCGCCAGGCTTGGCCCTGAGTATTCGAGCACCATCGCTTCGTGGATCATCGTCAACTCGAGATGCGTCGTTGGATTGTCGATCGGCATTCGTCCCGTCTCGGCGAGCACCACCATCGCAAGGGACGTGAAGGCAAGAATGTGAACCGTCGAAATATTGAAGAAGCTCTGCTGAAGCGTCCATCCGATCATTCCGGATATATCGGCGTGCGATGCAAGAATCGCAATGGCCGTCAAAGCCAACAGAAAAGGTGTCTCCGCCAGACTTGAGACCAATGCTTCGCGACTGGCTCCCATCCCGCCAAACGCGCTGCCTCCATCGAAGGCTCCGAGCGAAAGAAAAAACCTTCCGAATGCGAGAAAATATACGAGCAAAAAGAGATCGCCTCGCGAGGCGAGCAGTCCAATAGGCCATACGACGGGAACGAAGGCGGCCACACAAGCAGTAGCTCCGAGCAGGAGAGCAGGCGCAATTCGAAAAACGACAGATGAAGTCGGAGGCACCAAATCTTCCTTGCGGAGAAGCTTGAAAAGATCGCTATAGGGCCGCCAGATACTGGCACCGCGGCGCCTCTGCAGCCGTGCTTTCACGCGCGAGATCACGCCCCGCACCAGCGGAGCCCCGAGAATGAGCATCAATGCCTGGAGGAGGTTGATCACAAGTTTCATCTCTCGAACCTCACGAACGTCAGCAGGCATACGAGCGCCAGAAAAATGTAAAGCAGATAAACCTGTATATTCCCCGTCTGCAAGCGGCGCAATTGATACGCAATAGAAATAAACAAATCGACGAATGGCCGATAGATGGCCCTTTCCCAGGAGGTTGTTCTTACAGAGCTATAGCTAACTGATACCGGAAAGTATGGTTGATCAGCTGGAAGCCTCTCGACTTTACGTTCGGGCCTGTAAACCCGCGCGAACACAAATCGGATGGGCTTCGAGAAACCTGTGGAGCTGTACTGCATTCGGCTGGTGAGCCCTGGAAGACCGCAAGCCCATGTCCGAGCGATTCTCTTTCCGCCGCTGAGCAGCACGGCCATCCCTGCTATTCCCAAAACGATCGCAGCAGTCCACGGGATAATCCGAGTGAAGCTGACGATATCGGCCGGCAGGCCCGCTGCGGGAATCAATCCACCAATCACCAAGCCCAGCGGTCGCAATAAAATCCCCGGAAATATTCCGACGCATACGCAGGCGGCAGCAAGCAAACTCAAGCTCGCGCGCATCGCGAATGGCGCTTCTTCTGCATGTTCTGCCCCTGCACTGCGCGGCCTCCCAAGGAAACCTACTCCAAAAACCTTCACAAAGCATGCCGCAGCCAGGCCGCCGATCATCGCAAGGATGCCCACCATCAGAGGCAAAATCACTTGTGTCTTCGTGTTCAGTACAGTCGAACCAGCAACGAAGCTTCGAAATGTAAGCCACTCGCTGATGAACCCATTGAACAGAGGCAACCCGGCAATCGAACAGCAGCCCACGAGCATGGCGAGTCCCGTGGCCGGCATTCGCCGTTGCAACCCTCCGAGTTGATTCAGATCGAGCGTGTGAGTTGCATGCGAGACAGCACCTGCGCCAAGAAACAACAGGCTCTTGAACAACGCATGGTTGAACGCGTGCATTAGAGCGGCGGTCAAAGCGAGTGCAGCGCCTACAAAATTATGATGGGCGGCAAAGATGAGTGAAGTGCCCAACCCAAGAAAGATGATGCCGATGTTTTCCACGCTGCTGTAGGCGAGTAACCGCTTCAAATCGTGCTCGGCAATTGCATAAAGGATGCCGAGAAGAGCCGTCACCGCGGCTATCAGTAAAACCACATAACCCGACCACCACGGTCCGCCACCGAGAAAATCAAATGCAAAACGCACCAGCCCATACACCGCCGTTTTCAGCATGATGCCGGACATGAGCGCTGACACTGGGCTTGGAGCAATCGGATGGGCACGCGGCAACCAGAGATGCAACGGGATGATTCCCGCTTTGACTCCAAAGCCAGCAAACGCCAACACAAAGATTGCCGTCCGCGTTCCCAGCGGCACTGTCGCGAGCGAAAAGCGGATCCCCTCAAAATCCTGAGTGTGCGAAAAGGGCAGGAATAGGAAAAAGCTTGCTGCGACGGCCGCTGCCCCCGCGTGCATCATGAGGAGATAGATAAAAACGTTGTGGCTTCTTTCCGGCGAATCTCCCTCCATCAAGACGAGCCCCGCCGAGACAAGCGTCATCAACTCCCAAGCGAATAGAAACGCGAAAATGGTCGAAGCCGTTACGACCACGATCATCGACAAAAGAAATAGAGAAACAAATCCCCAAATCCAATTCCGCAGTTGATCCGAATAATGAAGCTCGAAATAAGACGCGGAGAAAATTGCAACCGGAGTTGCCGCCGAGCCGATCAGCAATAGAAAAAATGCGCTGAGCTGATCCAGCGTGAGCACAAACGGAAAAGGCGTTACCACGGAGAGTTCAATCCGAATTGCTGTGTGCTGAAAAAGTGCTGTTGCCCCTGCCATAGCGGCGGCAAGACTGCAAACTGCGATCAGCGCCGCAACGATTCTCCGCATCCTCTTTGCCCGATTGGCCATCAGCAACAGAGGTACTACGATCCCCAGCCCAACCAAAAGAGACCGGAACGCTATATTCGCCATTCCTATCTGTAACTGGCTATTTCCCACGCCGTTTTCCTTTGATCTCCTCCAATATTTCCTTCACGCCTACCAAGTGGTTGTTAAAAATGTCCTTTGCAACGTCCAGCAACTTGAAAACATTTTTATCGGTAACCGAATAGAACACACTGCTCCCGGCCTTCCGTCCAACCACAATGTTGCGGACGCGGAGCACACTCAACTGCTGGGAAACATTCGCCTGTTCAATCTGAAGAGCTTCGCGCAGTTCATTTACGCCCTTTTCGCCGGTCCGCAGCGAGTCTATGATTCGGATGCGAATGGGGTGGGCCAATGCCTTGAAGAACTCAGCCTTAAAATTGGAAAGTTGCTGTGGCATGCAAATATTCGATTATTCGCATATAGCCTAAATCTGCAGGAGAAAGGTGTCAATGGACGTGCGTCAGCTAGGCGCTCAGAAAGTTACCCCGCATTTGGCAATCATCGTGCATTCTTGTGGCCGATGAAAGGCGCGAACGTCTAAAGAACGGGAAGAAATATTCTCTTTACCAGATTCGTCAACATTCGTTAAACATTCGAGCCCAAGAAGGCTTTCGAAAGGAGGAAGAATGTCGACACGTCCCCCAGTCCCACCCTTTACACATGAAAGCGCTGCCCAAAAAGTCCGCCTCGCAGAAGATGCTTGGAATTCTCGGGCTCCGGGAAAAGTTGCTCTCGCCTATACCATAGACTCCCGTTGGCGGAATCGTTCGGAGTTTGTAACGGGCCGGCAGGAGATTATCGCCTTCCTCACCAGGAAGTGGACGAAGGAACCGGACTATCGACTCACCAAAGAACTGTGGGTGTTTGGGGGCAACCGCATTGCAGTACGCTTTGCCTACGAGTGGCGCGATGACTCCAAGAATTGGTTCCGATCCTATGGCAACGAGAACTGGCAGTTCGATGAAAATGGCCTGATGCTCTTGCGTTTCGCAAGCATCAACGATTTGCCGATTGCAGACTCGGATCGCAAATATCATTGGCCGCTTGGGCGGCGCCCCGATGATCACCCCGGTTTGAGCGATCTCGGTTTCTGAAAAATTATTTGCAACCTGCGCCTGCATAAGGAATTTCCACGATAATATCCCATAGTCCTGACCGCGCCGCGCCAATCAAAGAAGAGTTCGTTGCGCGGCAGGGCAACGCAATTCGCTTGTAGTCGTAACGTGGGCGCGGATTCTTACCCGCACCTGCCAGGGACTGTCGATGAAGACCGTAGATCTGAACGCCGACGTAGGAGAGGGTTTCGGTCGCTACCAATGTGGCGACGACGAAGCAATGCTTTCGATTGTGAGTTCTGCAAACGTCGCTTGTGGCGCGCACGCCGGCGATCCCGAGATCATGGCAACGACATTTCGTATTGCTAAGGAACGTGGCGTCGCTGTCGGCGCGCATCCCGGCTTCCCAGACCTCTGGGGCTTCGGTCGCCGCCGCATCCCATTTACCACTGGTGAAATCGAGCGTTTGGTTGCATATCAAGTCGGCGCGGCCATGGCGCTCGCTGTCTATTCTGGACATCGCATCAGCTACGTCAAAGCCCACGGAGCGTTGGCTAATATCGCCGAGCTTGACCGGGATGTTGCTGGTGCTCTGGCACGCGCCGTCCGCGCGCTTGATCCAAAACTAATCTTTCTGGGTTCTGCACGCAGCGAGCAATTGCGGGCGGCTGAGGAGTTTCATCTAACGAGCATATCCGAAATATATGCGGATCGCAGTTATTCCAAAGACGGAACGCTCGTCCCACGCGGCACGCCCGGCGCAGTGATCGAGGATTCCACCGTCGCTGCCGCCCGCGTTCTCAAGATGATCCAAACTGGCGCGATCATAACGGTTACCGGGGAACGTCTTCCCACTGTGATTGGCTCCATCTGTGTTCACGGAGACTCTCCGCACGCCATCCAAACTGCCAAGCGCGTTCGCGCGGCGCTCGAAAATGCAGGTGTAAGCATCTCGGCATTCTCCTAGCGCCGGCTGCGCAGGATCGATGACCATACCAACGCCACGGTTTCTCGACGCGGGTGAAGCAGCCCTCGTCGTTGAGTTCGGTGCAATTGTCGACCCCCTGGCGAACGATTACGTCCTCACACTCGACGAAGCGCTTACATCGCTCGCTGTGCTCGGCGTCCTTGAAACGGTTCCGACTTATCGTTCGTTGATGATCCACTACGATCCGCTCGTCCTCGACCGTGAAACCTTAATCGCGAAGATACGAACCATCGAAGCTCGCCCACGCTCCCCCAGGCGCCCGAAGAATTGTTGGACAATTCCCTGCTGCTACGAACCGCCCTTTGGCGAAGATCTCAGCCATATTGCGGAAGCCGCGGGTGTCACCCAAGCTCAGGTGGTAGCCCTCCATTCCGTCGCGACCTTTCGCGCTTACATGTATGGTTTTGCCCCGGGATGCTGTTACCTCGGCGGTCTCCCGACTGAGCTAGCCATTTCCCGGCGCCCAATACCTCGGCCTCCGTACGCACCCAATTCCATCCTCGTTGCCGGAGGACTCTCGTTAATAAGCACATTTTCCATGCCCACGGGTTGGTGGGTGATTGGCCGAACGCCGGTGCGCATGTTTTCCCAAGTTCGAGATCCGATTTTCTTGGTACAAATCGGAGACTTGGTGCGGTTCAAGTCAATCGACAAAGAAGAATTCGATTCTTTCGAACAGCGCTCCACTTCCGGCGAACTTGTTGCCGAGCGCGAGATGCTTCGATGACCAGCGTGGGCCTACGCGTCCTTTCAACAGGCCCGGGTGTCACAATCCAGGACGGGGGCCGCCATGGGTTTCTAAGGTTTGGAGTTACTGAGTCCGGACCAATGGATCCTCTTGCCCACAAGACAGCGAATCGTGCGGTTGCCGTTCCTTACGATTCAGCCGCAATCGAGGTGTCGCTCGGAGGCGTGGAGCTAACACCGGAAGGCGCGGCACTCACCGTTGCGGTCGCCGGCGGATCTTTCCACGTCTCTCTCGACGGTCACATCCTGCCGGCAGCAAGTCTCGTGCGCGTTGGCGTGAATCACAAGCTGACGGTGCGAGCTGGCGCTTCGGGTGCTTGGTGCTACATCGCCGTCGCCGGCCGCTTCAATCTCCAGCCGGCGCTCGGATCGCTCTCCATGCATACCCGTTCCTTAATCGGTGGGAGTGCCCTTGACGTTGGTGCCCAAATTCCGGTCATTGATTCACAGACGATCGAGCCAGCCACAGCTGAGATCGTTGCCCCGTGGCTCCATCGACCTGGAGAAATGATTCGCGTTATTCTCGGACCGCAAAATGACTACTTTGATTCCGCTCAAATCACAGCTTTCCTCAATGGTCCCTGGACCGTCTCGAATCGAAGTGACCGCATGGCATATTTATTGGAAGGGCCTAAACTAGCCCACGCGAAAGGATTCAACATCGTGTCGGATGGCACCGCGGCAGGATCGATCCAGATACCAGGAGAAGGAAACCCGATCGTGCTGATGGCCGACCGCCCTCCGACCGGTGGCTACCCGAAGATTGCAACCGTCATCAGCGCCGATCGCGGTCGTTTAGCCCAGCTTCGTCCTGGACAGAAGTTCCACTTCGAAACCACCTCCATCCAAGACGCCATTTCGGCGCGTCGCGATGAAATGAACGAACTGTCTAAACCGATTTTGCTCCGACCGTTGGTGCATTCTTTCCCGTCAGAGTTCCTTCTGAGTCGAAACCTGGTGGATGGGGTGACGGATGGACTCGCCGAATTTCCTGAAAGTACGGCGAGATCCCCAAAGCACCACCCACGCTAGCACGCAACGGATTTACCCCGGGGATCCGCGTGGATGCGTGCCATAACCAATTTGAATCCAATAGATCTGACCTTTGGTCCACAATTACGCGGGTTGTGGGCGCATGAAATGGTCCACGATACTGGCCTTCGGGCATACTTCGCATACATTGCGGGCGTCCTGGAGGTGGGTGGCGGCGCAATGCTGATCGCGGGATTCTTCGCGACTGGTAGGGCTACCTCTGGCCGGCGAAATGGCAATTGCCCTGTGAAAAGGCGACCATTTTTTCGCCCATCCCCTTGCGGAGGATCAGTATGAACTTGCGCTGGCCTTAGCAGTAGGAGCGTTTGCGACTTTTGGATCCGGCCCCATTTCTCTCGATGCCGCTCTGTTCGGCGCAGGAAAATCACCGCACAGAGCGAAATCCGGAAACTGGGCACCCGCCACAAATCGCCACCCCGCAGCGACCGCATTTCGTACTTCGTAATCGCGACGGAGAAATGCTCATGCGGGCGTATCATCTCTACCACCAGATTCTGCCGAACCTTATAGAGGTGTCTTGCAATAAATTCAGTAGGTTCATTCCTAAACGAATGGGAGATTCGCGATGAGCTTTATTTTCGCCGATGCCTGGCTGATCACGATGAACGAACGCCGCGAGGTGTTGGAAGGCGCGAGTGTGTGCGTCGAGAAAGACCGCATCGTGGCGGTGAGCACGCGGCAGGACCTGCAGCGACGCTTCCCCGACGCGGAAATTGTCGACTGCAAAGGACGCATCGTCATGCCGGGAATGGTGAACACCCACACGCATCTTTTCCAGACCCTGCTGAAAGGTCTCGGCGACGACATGGTGCTGAAGAAGTGGTTCACCTGCATGACTGGCCCCAGCGCCGTTCACCTCACTCCCGCAGACGCGCACGTTGCCGCTCTTCACGGATGCGTCGAATCCATTCGCTCGGGCGTAACAACCCTTGTCGATTTCATGTATGTCCACACGCGACCCGGCATGATCAAGTCCGTTGTGGAAGCTTTTGAACAGACCGGGATGCGAGGCTTTGTCTGCCGTGGCTTCATATCGTCGGGTGAAGAGTATGGCGTCCCTCGCGAGCTCATCGAAGAGCCGGAACATGCAATCGGAGACGCTCGCGAGCAGATGCAGCGCTACAACAAGCCGGGTGGAAGAGTGCAGGTGGGCGTTGCGCCCAATATGATCTGGGCAGTAGACGAAAAAGGCTATCGCTTAACCCGCAAGCTCGCCGATGAACAGCACGCCTTAATTACAACGCACGTGGCGGAGACCACGTTTGAACTGGAGACAGCCGCATCGCGCTACGGACAAACGGATACGGAATTCCTGAGCGAGATCGGCTTCCTTGGTCCCGACGTTCTCGCGGCCCATTGCGTGCATTGTAAATCGCACGACATTCGGATCCTTTTGCACCACAACACGAAAGTCGCGCACAATCCCTGCAGCAACCTCTACCTCGCCTCAGGATGTCCCCCAATTCCCGAAATGCTGCTGGCGGGCGTGACGGTTGGGCTTGCGTCTGACGGCCCCGCGAGTAGCAACAATCACAGCCTCTTTCAGGCCATGAAGTTCGCGGCCCTCATGCAAAAGGGTTTTCATCAGGATGCGACGGTTATTACCGCGGAAAAGGTCCTTGAAATAGCAACCATCGATGGCGCCCGCGCCGTAGGCCTTGAAGAAGAAATCGGATCGATCGAAACCGGGAAAAAGGCCGATCTAGTGGTCCTCGACTACAACAATGCTTTCATGACCCCCATCCATCACCCCGTATCTGCAATTGTATATTCGGCACTCGGGCATGAAGTCTCGACGGTCATGATCGATGGCCGCTTCGTGATGCGCGATGGAGTGGTAAGCGGCGTGAACGAAGGGGCCGTGAGACGCCAGGCCCAGATCAGCGCTGATGATTTGGCGCGCCGCTCGGGGTCCGACCGATTCCAGAAACGGCCGTGGCGCTCGACGACGATCTAACCAAAGAAGGTTCTAACAGGGCGCGGCAAGTCTTACGACCGCCATTCTGAGCGAAACGAAGAATCCCTCACAATTCGAAACAGAAACCTGGAGATTTGCGCGAACTCGTGCACCGAATGACGGCATCCCGCTTTTTCCGCAACTGTCGAAACGCTGGTCCGTACCCTTGCTAACCCTTCATGTAAGGCGACATCAATGCCGCCGGCTGAATCGCTTTGCCACCGAACAACCCCGAGATCGCCAGAATCGTCACGGCGTATGGCAACGCCAGTAGAAGTTGTGGCGGGACGCTCGTTCCGAAAATTTGGAGCGACAATTGGAGCGCATCGCAGGCCCCAAACACCATGGCTGCAACGACCGCCTTCAGTGGGTTCCAGCGTCCGAAGATGACAATCCCCAATGCGATGAATCCCTGCCCGGACACGATGGATTCGCGGAAAAGCCCCACCTGTGCCAGCACCAAGTATCCACCCGCCATTCCCGCCGCCGCGCCCGAAATCAAAGTCCCTGCGTACCGCATGCGGGAAACAGAAACCCCCGCAGAATCGGCAGCCGCGGGGTTTTCCCCCGAAGCCCGCAGAGCGAGGCCGAAATTCGTACGAAACAGCACGAAGTGTGCAACGAAGGCCAGCATGAGCGTCAAATAAAAAAGGATTGTCTGCCCAAAGAGCACCGGTCCGATCAGCGGAAGATCGCTGACAAAAGGGATGTGCACTGAGTGGAACATCGCGATGCCCTCCGGCAAAGCCGAATTCCCCATCGCCCGCCGGTAAACGGTGCTGGCGATCCCGAGTGCGAGAACATTGAACACCAGTCCAGCGACAACCTGGCTCGCGCGCACGCTCACATACATCCAGGCCAAAAAAATATTCGCGACGATCCCGACGAGCACCGCTACGAGCAGGCCGATCCAGATCATTCCCGTGTAGTAGGACGCGAGGAAGCTCGCCAGCGCCCCCAAAAGCATTGTCCCCTCGATCCCCACATTCAGCACGCCACTTTGCTCGGCGAATGTTTCACCGAGGGCCGCCAGCAGCACAGGTCCCGCAAGCCGCAAGCTTGCGGATAACCACGTGACCACGAAAGCCGAACCCATAAGTGAAGCGTCCTTCATTTGGATACCTGTTCCACAGCTGTTTGCGGCTCGCGACGCCAGAAAGCGGAAGGATCGATTTTGTAATAGCGCAGCGCATCGAACGCCAGCACAAGAAGTACCGCGAGGCTCTGCAGGATAAACGTGATCGAGGAAGGAATGCTTACCCGGCGCTGCATCGCATCAGCGCCGACCGACATACCTCCATACAAGAGCGCGGTGGGAACTACGGCCAGCGGATTCAATCGCGCGAGCAGCGCCACAATGATCCCCACAAAGCCCACGCCGCCGCTGATTCCATCCATCAGCCGGTGCTGCGACCCAAGCACTTCCACCATCCCCGCAAGAGCGCCCAATCCTCCCGCACAAAATGCAGCCAGCACCAATCGCCGCCCCACATCGATGCCCGCGTAGCATGCTGCCGATTGGTTGAAACCGGTCACAATCAGTTCGTATCCTAGCGGCATTTTTTGCAGCAGCATCCATACCAAACCCGCAGCCACGATCGCGATCAGAATCCCCGCGTGCGCCCGCGTTCCCGGCAAGATGAAGGGCAACCATGTGGAGCGCGGCAGCAGTGGCGTCTCTGGAAGGCTACCGGGGGCCCTCAACGGGCCGGATACAAGATATTGCAGAATAAAAATTGCGACGTAATTCGACATCAGAGAAATCAAAACTTCATTTCCGCCCAGTCGGACGCGAACAAGCCCGACAAGGCCGGCCCAGGCGCCTCCCGCAAGAAAGCCAAATAAAATTGCGAACGCCAAAAAGAGAAAGAACGGGAGCGGCCCGATCCGCGCACCCGGCGCCGTCAGCAGAGCGAGCCAGCCGGTGGCCGCGGCACCGATTACAAAGCACCCTTCAAAACCGAGGTAGCTGAAGCCGGAGCGCCAACTCACGATCGTGCCAAACGCAATCAGGGCTAAAGGTGACGCTCGCACCAGCGAATAGCCAAATCCGCGCAGCGTTGCGAAAGGCTCGTGAAAAAGCGCGAAGTACGCCTGCAGTGGACTTGCGCCATAGGAAAGAAACAGAAATGCCGTGACGAGCATCGCTGCGAGAAAAGCCGCGGTCGTCGTGGTGAGTATCGCGAGCGGCGAGTCTGCCGGCGTCAGCCGGCGTTCAAAGAATCTCGCCACGCGACGTCTCCTCGCTTGTCGCTGCCGTCGCCAACATTCCTCCCGCCGGGATCCCTGCCATCATTAATCCAATCTGTTCCACCGAGCCCCCAGCGGCATCGACAATACCCATGATGCACCCCTCGAACATCACGGCGATTCTGTCGGCAAGGTTCAGCAGCTCGTCCAATTCCGCCGAAATCAGCAGAATCGCCTTCCCCTCTTGCCGGGCGAGTAGCAATTCGCGCCACACTGACTCGACAGCGCCAACATCGAGGCCTCGCGTGGGGTGTTCAACGACCAGCGCCGCCGATCCGCGCATGATTTCCCGGCCCAGGATCAGCTTCTGAAGATTGCCGCCAGAGAGCTTCCCTGCCGCTAAATCGATGCCCGAGCTGCGAATCCCAAAGCGGGCCACGAGCGTTTGCGCGGATTCCCGAGCGTCGCGAATGCTTCGAAATAAACGCCCCGTGTGTCTCCTCTGCAGACCAAGAATCGCATTGTCTGCGACGGTCATCTCAGTGACCGACCCAACATGACGGCGGTCGGCTGGAATGTAGGAAATGCCCAACGTCCGATGCCGGGCGACGCTCAGCCGGGTTACATCGGTTCCTTTCAGAAGCACATGGCCACTCTTGATCTCCCGCAAGTGCATAATCGCCTCGGCCAATTCTGATTGGCCATTGCCGTCTACACCCGCAATGCCGAGGATCTCCCCACCACGAACT
>Ga0182024_10011768_pt1 | contig 17479 bp, 20 predicted proteins | sample P32metaG_FD_120480 | JGI IMG/M metagenome (GOLD analysis project Ga0182024, IMG submission 120480) | Permafrost microbial communities from Stordalen Mire, Sweden - P3-2 metaG (Illumina Assembly) | ecosystem: Environmental > Terrestrial > Soil > Wetlands > Permafrost | place: Sweden: Stordalen... | reverse complement strand
GCTTCAGCAGGAATTCCTGCGCCTCCGCCGTGCCCAGGTTCAGCCGGTACTCGTTCATGATCATCTTCATGTGCTCGAGCCACAGCTTCCAGGCTTCCTTCGAAACATTTTCGTAGATGCGCTGCCCCAGCGGGTGCGTATCGAACGGAACTTCGTCCAGGCCCGGCATCTCACGCTGGAACTTGACGCAGAAAACCTTCCGGCCGGTTTTATTGGCTTCCTCGATTTGGGGTCCGATCGAACCACCGCCGCAGCCCATAGGGAATTGCTCCTTAAGGTTTAGGATACCAACTCGCACCGACGCGCGAACTTGTAGCACGAGGAATGCGCTTTGAAAGGAACCTCTCAGTGGATCATCGGGCAGTCGCCCGTCTGATGATCTTCGATCTGAAATCTTAGGAACTCGTGAACGGCGTCCAGAGCCGGCTTGTTGTCGGCTGTGACGGTGATTCGTGCGCCCCTCGCCGTTTCCGTCATGCCCCAGTGAAGTTGATCCTTGAGCCGGGTCATCGTCGCCGTTCCCGGAACGGTTGTGCTGTGAACCAGCATCGGAGCGTTGAAATTTCCCTCCGCGAACATTTGAACGATGTGGTGGAAGTGGCTGCGAATCTGATCGCGGCTTTCGGTGTCCTTAACGTCGTTCGCTCGCACGTCAATCGCTCCTCCGTCGTAGTTCAGTTCAAAATGATGCGTGGTCTTCTCATGAGAAAACCCCATCACGTGGTCACCGTGCTCGTTGACAGCGGCTTGATGATCCTGGGCTGCCGCCAGGCAGGCGCCCAGCAGCACACCCAACGCGATCCTGATCATGTGAAGCGATCCCCCTGGTTTGGATTGACGGGCACAACCCGGAATGGTTACGCTTCCACGCACCTTTTGGTGGGGCAGGCGATCTTGTCGCCTGCCAATCGCCACCCCAAAACTCCGTAGGGCGGACGCGGAACGCATGTCGCCGTGCCCTTGTCTGCGCCCGCCCCCCCCTGGTCCGGCTCTACCAAACAAGCTCAAGCGTGGCGAAGCAGTGGCGCCCGGCGATCTTGTCGCCTGCCCCACTTCAACCCCAAACTAAGTGACGATCTGCGCCGTCTGCGCCGTCCGCTTGTTCTTCACCGCGTCCAGATACTCGGACAGCTTTAGCGGCAGGCGCGCTCCTTTTTCCATGTGGCGTTGAACCGCCTTTTGGTACCGTCGCAATGTCTCCCGTTTGGACGACTCGCGCAGGTTGCAGCTCTCGATATCCAGAAGCAACTCGACCTCCCACGGCCGGAAGGTGTTGCGATGCATGTTACCGCGAAGCAGTTCCTGGATCAGGCGGTTGAACTGCGCCAATACTGCGTCGCTGTCTGGAAGGGAATCGTGCATAATCTCGTGGACCTTATCGTCACGAATTGATCGAATATTAACATATGCCGGGCCACTTGAGGCGCGACCGTTAGGGAGTGCGTTCCGTTTTACGCCCACCCCCGATTAAATCCCCACATACCGAAACCCCGCGGCACGCCCGGCTACCTGAGGCGCGACAGTATGGAGCGCTCGTCACACTCCTCCAGCGCGACCGAAAGCTTGTGGCGCACGCCCTTGAGCGAACAGGCTGCTCGTGCCGTCGTGCGCGGTTTAGCGCCTTTAAACCGCTATTAAGCTGTTGACTTGGCGCGTGCGCACGAGCGCTCATATGTGTGTTGCCCGCCATGAACCAGTAAAAACCGGGAGGCCCGCTAGGGCCGCTTGCTCATCGGCGGCCGAATTGAAAACGTCAGAGCGCCGGAGGCACCGCCGCCCGGAGCGGGAGTGGAGACAGTAACCTGGGCTGCGCCTGCCGCACCAATATCCAAAGCTGGCACTAGCGCCCAAATCTGACTGCTGCTGGCAACCAGTGTCTGGCAGGCGGAGCCGTTCCACTGGACAATCGAGTTGGCGGCAAAATTCGATCCCGAGACCGTTAGCAGGAAGTCTGAACCTCCCGCAGTTGCGCTGGTGGGAGCAATCGTGCTGAGTACCGGAACCGGACTGCTGGATGGGGACGATGGGAGCGCGGCCGTCCGCCAGGCGTTTACCATCCGATTCACGGAACTCGCAAAAGTGGTGAGCTCCGGGTATGGTGTATCTGTTAGGGAGACGAAGCCGATCGCGACATTTTCGCCGCCGCTCATCGTACCTGTAATCGGCTCGTCCACGTACTCGAACCAGTGAGCACCCAGGAAGTCGGGATTGGTCATTGCGTCCTGCATTTTGAGCCCATAAGAGAGCGCCCTGGCCGCCTGGCTAGCAACACCCGCCGAGCCGACGGCCCCGCCAAAGAAGCCACCCCGATCCGTAGCGCCAAAATGGAACTCTGCCACGATCGCGGGCTTGCCGAACGGATGCAGGAAGGCCCACTCCGCTGGGTCGATCCGGCTCTCGTAATTATCGAAGCTGATCGCATCGCAGAATTGCGCGCAGGCCTGCACCTCTTCAAGGGTATAGGTATCAAACTTTGGACCTAAATAGAGGTGATTAGGATCGTGCTTCTTGATGGTGCTGTTAATGACGCGAAAATACTGCTGAGCGAAGGAAAGCAGGAGCGCGCTAAAGTCACTGCGCATGCCGGCGCTCGGCAGGGGCACGGGGGCGGCGTAGGCCGTGGACAGAAGTTGGCTCCAGGAAGTGAAGCTGGTCTGCCATGCCTGATTCAGGTTGCCGATACTCGTGTACTCAGTCGTCAACATTTGCGCGAACGCTTGCTTCGCGGGCTGACTGGCTCCGGAATTTAGCACTCCATAGACCAGGCTATAGCGCGAATTGTCGCTGGTAGCGTTCACATCGCCGGCCCAGGACAACTCGCTATCGACGAAGTAGCCGATCAGGTAGGGATCGGTAACATAGGGGACGGTCTGTTGCGCAAATAGGGCATCGGCGGCTTGAGCGAAGGCTGGGTCGAACGGATCGACCATGGCTCCCCAATCGTCATAAGGAGTCACCACATGAGCGAAATTACCGCAGCCGGTGCATGACGCATAGCTGAGCGTCGCTGTGTGAGGGATTTTCTGGCCGAGCGAGCCCGTAGCCGAATCGATAACCGGAGCGCTGCTCGCAATGTCATTAATTCCCCATCGAGTAAAGCGATCGATGGTGGATTGCATCCATGCAGGGGTATAATTGCTGCCGTATTTGCGCCAGAGGTTTGCGGTATAGAAGTCGAAGCCAGTCCCGAGGGTAAACTGGGTTGCCGAGCCAGCGGGGGGCGGATACCCCCCGGCCGGCGTATCGAAGGCCGCGAGCGGGTCGCCCGGTGAAGGAAGGCTGGCGAACACCTGCTCCCGACCTTGCACGTCCGTGGCATAGGTCCCCTTATAAGTCGCAGTCGTAAGATACGGTACGCCGTCCATCCCGATTGAAAAGAAGAGGTGGCCCAGCGGCGTCACAAGCCACCACCTGCCGCTTGAGTCGAGGGTGGTGCCGAAAAACCCAGTGCTCTTCACCCCTGGAAGCGCAAGGGATCCTCCGTATTGGTCCTGGCTGCTGCGGTCCGGAAACGGTTCCTTCGCTTCTATCTGCGCCTGAGCTACAATGTCGCCATCAAATACAACCTTCCCCGGCCATTCTTCTTTGGTGAACTGTCCGTACTGATCAACGATCCCGGTGTAGGAAATCAGCGCGCTGGTCGCCGCGGTAAAGACACGCACATTGGCGAAAATCAGCGTAACGGGCGTTGTCGGATTGTTCAGGTAAAACTCAAAAGAGTAGATATGAGAGAGATCGGCGGCCCCGCCCCCTGCCTGCATCACCGAACAGCCGGGAACCGACGGCTGGCGCTCCATCCCCATTAACAGGGGCGATGGAGGACTCTCAAAGAGGAACAAGATTGTCCCGCAAAACTGGGGAAGAACCAGGATACTCCCGTTCAGGTTATGCGTTGAACCCCCGGTTTCCGGAGTATTGTCCGTTATGTTCATCGCTAGTTTGACAAGTTGCGGCATGGGATTACACACGTCGAACGCCACCCCGCCGAGGCCAGACCAGTCCCATGGCTGTTGGCCTACAAGCTTGGTTTGAAATTGGACCGTCGGGAAATTATCTGAGGCTTGGTAATTGACACTCAGTGCATATCCGCTCCCAACGGGATTCTTTACCTGCGTAAATGAGGATGCTCGCGGCGAGATCATTTGCAGGTCTTCCTTGGTTTCGAAAGAGTTGATGATGGAGATGGAACCCAGGTTGGCTCCGGTGTGCGGAGCCCGCGGCTCGTCTTGTGCGCACAGAGCACCCGCTACAAAGCAAATTAAAATGCTGACAATCAGGAGATGGGAGCGCATAACAGATCCATTATTCACTAACAGCGCGTGCTGTGTCGACATTCATGTCGACATTTCTTCCGGACGGAACCGCGACCGTAAGGGAGCGCCACCCGAATTTCTTCCGGACGGAACCGCGACCGTACGGGAGCGCCATCCGACGGCCCCCGGCTTACCACCCGCCCTAAATCCCCACATACCGAAACCCCGCGCGCGTCAGCCGGCCGCGGTCCAGCACCAGCCGGCCATCCAGCAGGATCGCCGTTCGCATCCCGCGCGCCAGCGCTTCCCAATCCAGTTCACGATATTGCGGCCACTCCGTCACCAGCACCGCGGCGTCGCAATCCCGCAACGTGCTCTCCACATCCGCGCAGCACACTACGTCGAGATCCGCGTGCTCCTGTTTGAAGCGCTCCATCGCCACCGGATCATGCGCCTTCACTCGTGCTCCCCGTTCGATCAGCTTCCGCGCGATCTCGATCGCCGGCGCCTCCCGCAAATCGTCGGTGTGCGGCTTGAACGCCAGGCCCAGCAGCCCGATGGTGCGGCCCTTCAGGATTCGCAGCTCGCCCAGCAGCTTGTCCACCACGCGCTCCCGCTGCCGCCGATTCACCTCGCGCGCCGCATGCACAATCGGCATCTCCAACCCATACTCGGACGCGGTCGAGATCAGCGCCGCCGTGTCCTTGCCGAAGCACGATCCGCCCCATCCCAGGCCGGCTTGCAGAAATCGCGTCCCGATGCGTGCGTCCAGTCCGATGCCCTTGGCCACTTGCGCGATATCCGCGCCCACTTTTTCAGCCACCTGCGCAATCTCGTTGATGTAGCTGATCTTCAGCGCCAGAAATGCGTTGGCCGCGTACTTGATCAGCTCCGCCGACGCCAGATCGGTCGAAATGAGCGGCACCGCTCCCAGTCTTTCGGGACGCGGCAGAAAAGACGGCGCTTGAAACGTCTGGTCCAGAATCGGACGATACAGCGAATACAAAATCTCCGCTGTCTGCCGTTCATCCGCGCCGATCACCACCCGATCCGGATACAGGCTATCGTGCAGCGCCGACCCCTCCCTCAGAAATTCTGGATTCGAAGCCACTGCGAATCGCCCCTCGGCTTTGCGGCCATGGCGCTCCTCGTAGGCTTCCCGCACCAGCGAACCCACCCAGTTGCCGCTGCCGATCGGCACCGTGGATTTGTTCACCACCACCGTGAAATTCTCCTGCAACTGCTCGCCGATTCCTCGCGCAGCCGCTTGCAGATATTTCAGATCGGGCGCGCCCTTCACTCCCGGCGGCGTCCCCACTGCGATAAAAATCACCTGCGCGCTGGGAATCGCCTGTGCATAATCCGTGGTGAATTGCAGATTGCAGCGCGCCTCCGCCAACAGCTCGGCCAGATGCGGCTCGTGAAACGGAACCTTTCTGCTTTCGAGCATCTCGATTTTCTTCGGGTCGGAATCGGCGCAAGTTACCGTGTGCCCCAGGAACGCGAGACACGCACCGGTGGTCAGACCGACATACCCCGTACCTAATATCGAAACATTCACGAGTTTTTATCTTACGACAGGCAGTGGCGTGGAAAACTCGAAATGCAGGCATGCGTGCGCTTCACGCACTGCCCTCTCGGCCGCCTCAGCCGAATCTCCATGGCTGAAAATGAATCCGAGATAGCTCGCCCCTTCGGGCAGCGGCAGCATCATCTGGCCCTCCTTCGCCGTGATGATGATGTCCACGTCTTCGATATGTTCCGCGCCGTGTTCCACTGCTCGCGCCCGTTCGACTCCTTCCGCCCCCAAGTACACGCCGGCCCTCGGGATCGGGATCATCATCACGGCGTGTCCTCCCGCCGCAAGGCGCGCGCCGGATACGCTTTCGCCCGCCGCGTGCCGCAGCAAAATCTCTTCGAGAGGCGCGACAGAATGGAGCGCGTGTTCCTGAGGCGCGCCCGTTAGGGCGCGCGTTCCGTTCCGAGCCGCGACAGTATGGAGCGCGTGTTCGTGCCCCGTCCCAGTCTCGAATCGCAGAACCCGCGAGCATAACCCTCCGATCGGCCGCGCCGCGACTTCCAGCATCCACACTCCGCGATCGTTCACGCGCATTTCGGCGTGCACGGGACCGCCGGTCAGGCCGAGCCCGTGAATGGCGCGCTGCGTGGTCTCGTGAATCTCTCGCCGCAACTCCTCCGCTGCGCGGGATGGCGTCACGTATATGGTCTCCTCAAAAAACGGCCCATCCAGCGGATCGGGTTTATCGAACAACGCCAGCGTCTGAAGCTCGCCGCGCGTCACCAGCCCTTCCAACGCGAATTCCCGTCCAGGTATGAAATCCTCGACGAGTACAGAAAGCGCTTCGGAACCGCGACCGTGAGGGAGCGCTCCAACCAGTTTTTGAATGCGCGCGAACGCTGCGCGGAACTCCCCGGCGCTATCGGCGCGAATCACTCCCCGGCTGCCCGAAAACCCCATGGGCTTCAGCACGCAGGGATAGCGAATCGATTCCGAATCAGCGGGTTGGGAAATGCGACGATAACCCGGGGTCAGCAAACCGGCGGCCGCGAATCGCTCGCGCGAGAGAAACTTGTTGTTCGCGGCGAGTACCGCGCTGGGCGGGCTGAACTCGAGCCCGAACCTCTCAGCCGCTTGCGCCGCGACCAAAGCCGGCTGATCGCCAACTGCAAGCACGCCATCGAAAGGACTTCGGGCTCGAAGGGCATCTAAGCCCTCCGAGGGATTATCGAACTGCACGGCGACCGCCCGGTCGCCCCAGGGATCGTCGAGCACATGACAGCGATCGGTCGAGAGGATCAGCTCAAATCCCAAGCGCTCGGCGGCCTCGGCGAACGAGTGGACCTGGTACCCGGTGGTGGAGGCGAACAGCAGTATGCGCGGCATCCTAAACGCGGACCATTGCGCGGACAATCACGGTAACCCCATGGTAAAATCACGGTGAAATCGCGGGTCTTTACCGGTGAATGAAAACAACCACGTTGTGCGGCTCGCCATTCGCTTGTATCCTTATGAATTAATTATGGTTACTCAGTCTAAAGAAGCGCAACCTGCGCTTCGGTTGGCTCGGCTCAACAATACCAGGGCTCATCTAAGAACGGAATGGTCGCGCGCGGCATCAGTTTGTAATTCTCTTGCGGGCAGCCGGCGATTTCGCAGATCGCGTGAAAGATTTCTCCGCGCGAACGCCCCTGTTTCTGGCGCTCGGCGACCAGCCGAAACACTCGCGCACCCAGCCGGTCGACCTCGGGATCGTCGTGCACCCAAGGATATACCAGCGATTTCGTATCGAACGGCCGCACCATCGCGCGCACGTCATCCAGTTCCAGCAGCCGCGAGCCCGAGGTGATCAGCAATCGCAGCGCGAGCTGCACCGATGCGACATTATCGATCAGCTCCAAACCCGCCAGTGCGCGCAACAGGTCGCGATAGCCTGCGACGGTCGTCCACGGAGTAAACGCGATGAACGTGGGCTGCAGCGCGATGCCCGCCGCGCGCATAAGCGCCGCGGCTTCAAAAAAATCGCGGCGCGTGTGATTCTTTTCGAGCTTTTCGAGGACCCGATCGTCCACCGCTTCGACGGCGCTGGTGATCAATACGCACCCGGTGTCGCGCAGCACCGGCAGCAGGCCGCGATGCTTCAGCAAGTGCTCGATCTTTATGGTCGCGTCGTAGGTGACGGCGGGGAACTCCGCGTGCAGAGTCTCGACAATCCTGGACGCGTGTGACGGACCGTTGAAGAAATCCGGATCGCCGAAGGTCACGTGCGCCGCCCCCGCGGCGATCTGCTGGCGGATGTCGGCGAGGACCACGTCGCGGCTCACCACGCGAAATTGGCCGCGATAAATGGGAACCACGGGGCAGTGCCGGCACAGATGCTTGCAGCCGCGGCTCGCCTCCGTGTAGGCGACCAGTTTCGAATCCGCGCCGTCACGCAGTTGGGCGTAACGGTCGGGGGGAGGCAGATCGCTGCGATCGGGCGTGATGAAATCGAGCCGCGGAATGGTGACGACTGCTCCCTGACGGTCGCCGTTCTGAACGGCTCCCTCGCGGTCGCGGTTCAGCGGCGGTGACAAGGCCCCCACCCTGACGGGTGGGGCTGGAGAAGCAATGCGAACCAGATCCGCTTCGAACTCGCCTCCCAGAATTGCTTCCACTCCAACCTCGTGCAGCAGATCGGCGTTGAGCGGAGCATACAATCCGTAACACACGATGCGCGCGTCCGGATTCAGCCGGCGCACGCGGTCGATCACCGGCAGCGCCAGCCGCGTGGCGGTGTGCATCGGCAAGTAGAACCCGACCAGGTCCGCCGCCCCAAGCAGCGACTCTGAAAATTTGTCGACGGTGAGATCCAGTGTTCGAACGGAGTGGCCGTCGCGCGCAAGCCAGGCCTTGGGCGACGCGAGGCCGAAGGGCTGGTGACCCAGGTCATAGGTCGAGATCAGGACGACGTTCACTTGACTCCAGTGTAGTGCGTCAAAAAACCTCGAACCGTTTGGCGGAAAAGGGGACAGACCGGTCAGTCTTCTTTTTCGAGTTGAGCGTTGTTGGGGTTGGGCGTGCCGCTCCCTGACGGTCGCGGTTCAGAAAGGGCGGGACAGAGTGGTCAGTCCCCTTTTCCACTACCCTGGGATACATGCGCCGCGCACGTGCAATCTGGGACTCACTCGCGCCGACCATTCGCTATTGGATGCAAACCGAAGTGCACGTCTTCGCGTTTTCCACCGCCGCCAATGTGCTGCTTTCTTTCTTCCCGTTCTTGATTGTGATGATGTCGGTTTCGCGGATGGTGTTTGACCGGCAGACCGCCATCGCTTCCATCGACACCGCCATGCGCGATTTCTTTCCGGACTCCCTGGGAACATTCCTGCACAACAATCTGCCCGTGCGCGAGCACGTTGAGGCTGTTTCCCTGGTCCTGTTGTTGTTCACCGCCAACGGAGTTTTCGAGCCGCTGGAGGTTGCCCTCAACCATGTATGGGGTGTCCACAAGAATCGCAGTTTTTTTCGCAACCAACTGGTCAGCCTGATCCTGATTTTCGTGTGCGGCGGGCTGGGGTTGTGCTCCCTCCTGCTGACCGGTCTGAATCATGCGAACGCGCAATCGATGCTGGGGTTCGGCGAGTGGATCCCGACGCTGTTCTTCAAGTTCGCCGCGGTGCCGATTACGGTGATCGTGCTGTTTCTGATCTACTATTTCCTGCCGAATTTCAGGCCGCCGCGCAATCGCGTGATCGCCGCCGCCATCGTGATCGGCGTGCTGATGGAAGCGCTGAAGTACTTGAGTAAACTGGTCTGGCCGTGGTTCTTTCGAAAACTGACCAACGAATACGGCGTTTTCAAGTACTCGGTCACGCTGATTTTTCTCGGGTTTGTGGGCACCATGCTGTTGCTGGCGGGAGCCGAGTGGGCCGCGCGCGGCCATCGTGCTGATAGGGAGCCGGCTAGGGAGGACGTCGCCAATGCCTGAACGCCAGCCCGACGTGTCTGAAACAGCCCGGACGGTCGCGCGCTCACTTGGCACGCGCTCCCTTACGGTCGCGCCTCAATCGGAACGGCCGGTGGCCGTAATCACCGGCGCATCCAGCGGAATCGGCGCGGTGTTCGCGCGCAAGCTGGCGGCGCGCGGCTACGATCTTCTCTTGATCGCGCGGCGCGAGGACCGGCTGCGCTCGCTTGCGTCGGACCTGGCCGCGACGTATCGCATCGCCGCCGATTTCCTGATCGCCGATCTCGCCGGCGATGCCGATCTCGAACGCGCGGCGGATCGCATTCAGAGCGAACCTCGGCTGGGATTGCTGGTGAACAACGCCGGTTTCGGAACCAACGGCTTTTTTTTCGAGATCGATGTCCGCAGCCAGGAACAAATGCACCGCTTGCATGTCCTGGCGACCATGCGGCTGACGCACGCGGCTTTGTCGAATCTGGTGGCGAGGAGTTCCGGAGAGCCAAAGATATCCGGGATTCCAAAGAGCTATGATCCCCGCCCCCACAGGCTGAAGCCTGTGCCACCCGGAGTCATCAACGTCGCCTCGGTGGCTGGATTCGCACAATCGCCGGGAAGCATCAGCTACAACTCCACCAAGGCGTGGATCAACAGTTTCACCGAAGGCGTGGCGATGGAGTTATCGATCAAGGCGCCCGGCGTTAGAATACAGGCGCTGTGTCCCGGGTTCACGCTGTCGGAGTTTCACGATGTGGTGGGATTGGACCGCAGCGCGATCGCGAAATCCTTGTGGATGTCCGCCGATTTTGTGGTGGAGGAATCATTGCGCGGCTTTGAGCGCGGGAAGCTGTTCGTGATTCCGGGGTGGCGTTATAAAGTGATTGTCGCCGGGATGAAGCTGCTCCCTGGGCCGCTGCTGCGGCGAATGGCTGTGATCGGAGCGCGGCGGCTGCGGCGGCGGCGCGTCGAGACTGGGAAAAACGCGTGATCGCACGTCCGGCAAACTGAAAGGGAAATGGCGGCCCCGGAGTTGGCGAGGCAATATCGAACAGCGTGGAAAGTGCTCATCGCCCTGTTTCTGCTCTATAACAACCAGATTCCCACGGTGTAGTTGCATTAAATGAAGCGTACTATTCCCCAAAAGGGGCTCATCGAAGCCGTGGTATTCTGGGGCTAACTGATGCGTGGTCGAGTTAAAGTAACCGCCGGTTTCCCGTCTGCGGCAAAGGCGGCTAAGAGGCTTGGCGTATCGCGGCGAGTCGCGCGAGATCTATCTCTGCTCGCGGACCGGTCTCTCAAAACCGGCGAATTTGTCTTGCCAGGCGTGGGCCGCCTTGTTCGTGTGGATCGCAGGGAGCGAGTGGGCCGTAACCCTGCCACCGGCGCCGCGATTAGAATCCCGGCCAAGAGGGTGGTAAAGTTTCGTGTCTCCAGGGCTGTGAAGGATTCCATCAAAAAGTGACTGGGAATGCGGCGATATTCCCGCGACAGCGCGTTTCTGAACATCCCTTATGACGATCGGTATGCCAACCTCTATTTTGCATTCATTGCGGGGCTGTGCGCCTTCGGACTAGAGCCACGGGCAACACTTGAGATTGCGACCGGCGAGAGGCGCCTGGATCGCATTTTCGATCTGATGACGAGCTGCCATTATTCCTTTCACGACCTCTCGCGCGTCCAGATCGACCGTGTGGCTCCGCGCACTCCTCGATTCAACATGCCGTTTGAGCTGGGTCTCTTACTGGGCTGGCGGAAAACTCAGACTGGGGCCACTCACACGTGGTTCGTATTCGAGTCGACAAACCGGCGCCTGCAGAAATCCCTGAGCGATCTGGATGGAACAGATCCGTTGATTCACGGTGGGACGGTGAGGGGGGTCTTCCGGGAACTGAGTAACGCACTCGTGAAAAGCCGATACCGACCAGAACTCCCCCACATGAACCGGATTTACCGGCATATCAAAACGGCTTCGCCCCTGATCCTGAGGGCGGTCGGCAGCCGTTCACTTTTCGGAGCTCGCGTATTTCAGCGATTGGTCGTTCTGGCTATGGACTACGCCGAACGCACAATTCCCCGTCACTGACGCGTCCTGATATGCGGCTGCAGCCCACCAAGACAACCAGATTGGCTGCCCCACGTTGGTCTACCATACCCCGGAAACTGATCTTGCATGCAACCCTGCAAGCGCTCGAACACGTCTGGAGTAGATAGGAGAATTTCGATGAGCGAATTCGACCGGAATTTTATGCCCACTGGCCCATGTATTGCGACCCGAGGGCCGATTACGCGGCGCGGCGTCCTGATGATCGCCGCCGGCGCGGGTGCTGCCGGATGGTTGGCGGAGTGGAGTCCGCTCCAGGCCTTCAGCTCGGATTTTTGGAATAAGAGGGATCCGTCGGAGTGGACCAGCGAAGAGGTCAGCCAGCTTACGTCGAAATCGCCGTGGGCGAAAGAGGTGAGCGCGAATTACACCCCCACGGGCGGACAGAACCGCGGCATGGGCGGAGGGGGTGGTGGTGGAATGGGCGGAGGAGGCATGGGCGGTGGCCGCCGCAGTCGCGGTGGAACGGGCATGCCGACGCAGGGCTACAAAGGGACCATTCGATGGGAAAGCGCCAAGCCCATTATCGAGGCCTTGAAGGCGCCGCTGGCGGACCCGTTCAAGGATCATTACGTGATCAGCGTGACGGGGTTTCCGCTGAACAGCGATGGGGGGCGGTCGCGTTCGCAAAGCGAAGACTCGGATGCATCGATGCAAGATGTGCTCGATCATCTGAAGGGCGTCACGTTCCTCCAGCCGAAAACCAAGCGTGATATCCAACCGGGCATCGTCCAGCAGCCGGCCAACGGCAGATATGGGTCGACGGTGCTGTTCGGGTTTTCGAAAGAGGTGCTCGCGCTACAGCCGGAAGATAAAGAGGTGACCTTCATTACGTCGTTCGGCCGGATAGACCTCAAGGCCAAGTTCAACCTGAAGGAGATGCTGTACAAGGGCGAACTGGCGGTATAGCAGATTGCCCAAATGAGGCAGGCTCGCGGTCGTGTTGCGAGTGGATTTGACGCATCATAGTAAGAGGGAAGGACGCTGCATGACCATTACATTGAGCCCGGAACAGGAGCAGGCAGTTCGTGACGCCATTCGTGCGGGCCAGGTCGCTTCGGTCGAGGAGTTCATCGAACGGGCGCTCGCCGACTTGCCGAAGGGTGGGGGTGGTGGGCAGGCCGCCAGCGCTGCCGGCCGCAGCGTTTTTGAGCAGGGCCTGGGGTTGTTCGGCAGTCCGGAAGATGCCGCGCTGCTGGATGATGTCGTCGCCCTTGCGTACGAAGAGAGACGGCGACCAAACAAGCGGGGGCCATCGCTGTGACATGACGGTCAAGGCGATCCTGGACACCGACATCCTCTCTGAGTACTTGAAGGGTCACGATGCTGTCGTGGCCAGAAGAGCAGGGGCGTATGCCGAGGATCACGGCGTTTTCACGTTCACGAGCGTCACAGTCTATGAGATCGTCTACGGGCTTGAGCTGAAGGGCGCATTCAGTCAACTCAAGAAGGTGAGGGCCTGGCTGAGGCGGAACGAAGAGATTACGCCGATCGCCGCGGACTATCTCGCGGCGGCCAGCCTCAAAGCGGAGGCACGGAAACAGGGCGCTGTTGTCGAATTGCCCGATTGTTTGATTGCTTCGGTAGCCGTGCGGCGGAACTTGCCTCTGGTAACCGGCAACACCGACGATTTTCGAGCAATTCAGAGAACTGGAGTCAATCTCGCGTTTGAGAATTGGCGATGATTCCGGTGAAACGTGTCTTTCCCTCGCGTCAGTCAGGATTCGAGCGCATCATCGATGATCTTCAAAGCCGTAGCCGGGGCGTCCACCTGATAGGCGCTGTTCGCGTAAGTTCGCGCGATCTGTTCGAGACGCGCCTGGCGCTCCGGCGAATCCGCCGCCAGGGACCGCAAACTGCGCACCAATTCCGATAGGTGCACATCGTCGGCTGCCACCGGACTGGTGGATGCGTCCGCCGGACTCGCGTCTGACGTGGTCCGCTCGATTTCCCGGGATTTGGCCGCTCCGGCGGCAGACGGACTAAACGATTCGGCCGCAGCCATGAAGGATGGATTCGGATCGTTCACTTTCATTTGAGATTGAGCGGATAATTCGCTCCCAATACAGTATCGACCGCGCGCGCGGTTTCACGAGGAATCGCGACGCATGGAAGCGGATAAGTAAATCCTGTATCCCTCCCTTATCAGGCTACGGGTAACTCACCTACGTCGTCCCTATAATCCCATGAGCATCGTTGCCAAATCCATCGTCTCAATAAGGCTTGAAGCGATACCGGGACGATTGCCCGCGAGCTTCCGCACCATGTATCATATTCCAATGCGTCTACTCGCCATCTCGCTATTGGTATCGCTTCCGCTCTGCGTCGCCGTCGCCCAAGACAAACAAGATAAACAAGACAAGGGCAAAGGCGCCCCTCGCGCTCCGCAAAACCTGAAAGTTCTGAAGGCCGCCACGGTGCAGGAAGTCATACCGATCATGCGCACCTACACCACTGGACTCGGCGTGCAGTGCAACTTCTGTCATGTGCAGGGCAACAATTACGCCAGCGACGACAATCCCAAGAAGGAAATCGCGCGGCGCATGATTCAGATGGTGGATGGACTGAACGGCAGTTTCAACCCCGCGACGGTCGACGTCAAGGCGCATATCACCTGCTACACCTGTCATCGCGGCGAGACCGAACCGAAGACCGCGCCAGAACCGAAGCCCGCGGCGCAGTAGCGTCCGACGAGCGGCTCGATCCGTATTGCTAACCTGGAACCGATGCCCACCGCCGCATTGTTCCAGGGCTTGTGCGTACTCTCGCTCGAAAGCCGCCGCGCCGTCGAGATGGAGCGCCTGATCCGCGCGCAGGGCGGCGTTCCGTTCGTCGCGCCGTCCATGCGAGAGGTGCCTCTCGAAGACAATCCCGAGGCGTTCTCCTTCGCCGAACGCTTGTTTCGCGGCGAATTCGACATGATGATCCTGCTCACCGGCGTCGGCACGCGTCTGCTGGGTGAGGTGATCGAGACGCGCTGGCCGCCGGGATCGTTCGCGGACGCGCTGCGCAAAATGACCGTGGTGGCGCGCGGATCGAAACCGATTGCAGTGCTGCGCGAATGGGGCGTGCCGGTAACGGTCGCGGTCCCCGAGCCGAATACGTGGCGCGAGATTCTGGTGGCGATCGATTCCTGGAGTGGCGGACGTCCCGAAAGGCGCATCGCCCTTCAGGAATACGGACGCCCGAGCGTGGAATTAATCCACGGCTTGCGCGCACGCGGCGCGGAAGTCGTGAGCGTCCCGGTATATCAATGGGACCTGCCTGTGGACACCGGTCCGCTGCGCGAAGCGATCCGGACTCTGTGCGCGAACCAGTTCGACGTCGCCATGTTCACGACGTCGGTGCAGGTGGTTCATCTGCTGCGAATCGCAGCCGAAATGGGATGTGAGGGCGCGGCGCGAAGCGCGCTGGGCCGGATGATGATCGCCTCCGTCGGACCCACCACCAGCGAAACGCTGGCCGAGCTCGGGATCGCCGCGGATTTCGAGCCGTCGCATCCTAAGATGGGTTTTCTGGTGAATGAGACGGCCGCGAACGCCGCGCGGATTCTCGCGGCAAAGAGGATGAATGAGGCGCGAAACGAGCCCGGTCGCGCGGTGAGCCAATAGGCGCCCGATCATGCCAGATGACAGACCAGATGACAGATTGGATAAGCCGCCGGATAAAGATCCGGTTAAGGATTCCGACAAGAGCGGGATGGCCACCGTCGGCCGTTATCTTTCCGTGGGGATCGCGCTGCCGATTTCGAGCATGGTGGGCTACGGGATCGGCTACGAGCTGGACCTGCACTTGGGCACGCACTGGCTGCGGATCACGCTGATGCTGCTGTGCACGGTGGGTGGATTCATCCAACTGATTCGCGAGATCTCGCGATGAGCAAGCCGAACCGCGACTGTAGTTCCGAGCCGCGACTGTCAAGGAGCGGTACGCCAACCTACGAGTTGTGGGTACCGCTCCTTTACAGTCGCGGCTCGGTAGTCAATCGCGGCTCGGTAACCGATCAACGATGAGCTCCAACGCCAACTATTCCGATCGCGCCCTCGCTCGGATCGTGCGCATCGGCGCGGCGCTCGGGGTCATCGGGACGGTCGCCGTGCTGATCCGCTATGGCCCCAGGACCGCCGTCGGATTCTTGGCGGGCGCGCTGCTGTCGCTTCTGAATTTTTACGGCCTGCGGCGAGTGGTGGACGCTCTGAGCCCGACGCCTGCGAATCCTGCGCCGCGCGCCGGAATGCGCGCGTCCCCCGTCTTCTGGGTGTTTCGATATCTGATCTTCGCCGGGATCGTCTATGTTATAGTCAAAGGTTTGGGAATCAGCCTGATGCCGATTCTGGCGGGACTTTTCGTCGTCGCAGCGGCCATCATCGTGGAAATCCTGTACGAAATAACCTATGCCAGAACATGAGCTGTTGCTCACCCGATATTTCAACCAATACCTTGGCGGCGCCGCCAATTCCATTCTGAGCGCGGTCCATGTCACGCCGGACGATCCGGCGCATCCCTGGCAAAACTGGCTGGTGATGGAGATTCTGGTGGTGGCGCTTCTGATCCTGCTGTTCGCGGTGCTGCGCCCCCGTCTTTCCGTCGACAAACCCGGCAAGACCCAGCATATTTTCGAAGTGCTGTACGGGTTCTTCAAGACCTCGGTCGAAGAAGCCGGCATCGAGCACGGCGACAAGTATCTTCCCTATTTCGGCGCGGTCTTCATCTTTATTCTGGCGATGAACCTGATCGGGATCATTCCCGTGTTCGAATCGCCCACCATGTCGCCCGCGGTGACGCTGGGGCTCGCGATGTGTACCTTCATTTATTACAACGTGTGGGGATTCCGCACGCATGGCGCAAAGTACCTGCTGCAACTGATGGGCCCGGTGTGGTGGCTGGCGCCGCTGATGGTTCTGATCGAGATCGCGAGCCATCTGGCGCGTCCGCTTTCGCTCACCCTCCGTCTTTACGCGAATATGTTGGCGGGCGAGCAGGTCACCGGAGCGTTTCTCGCGTTAAGTAAAGTCGTCGTCCCCGCCATATTTATGGGGTTGCACGTTTTCGTCGCGCTTTTGCAGGCGTACATTTTTATGCTGCTCTCGATGGTCTACGTACGGGGAGCGGTTTCGCACGATCATTAATCGGATTTTTATATGGCAGCGCATGGCGCTGCCCCACTATTTATATGGCAGCGCATGGCGCTGCCCCACGAGCGTAAACGGCATCATGTCCGCCGAGTGTGAGCCACCGGCCCCCCAGGACCGGACCGGCACCACCTCCTCGGTGGAACTTCATAAGGAAAGAGGAAAGAAGAATGAGAATCAGAATCGTATTTCTGGTGCTGGCAGTGATCCTGCTGGCATCCATGCCGGTGTTCGCCCAAGGCGGCACCGCGTCGAGCGACAACGGATTAAGGAACATCGGTCTTGGCCTCGGCCTGGGCCTCGCGGCCGGATTGTGCGGAATCGGCCAGGGCAAGGCGGCGGCGGGCGCGACCGAGGCGATGGCTCGGAATCCCGGCAACACGGCCGCGATCCGTACGGCGCTGATTATTGGATTAGCGCTGATCGAATCGCTGGCGCTGTATATGTTCGTCTTCGCGTTGCAGGGCGGATCCAAATAGCGCAAGGCTAAGCCACGCGCTCCGTCGAAAAACAAGCGCTCCATACTGT
>Ga0182024_10011767_pt1 | contig 17480 bp, 25 predicted proteins | sample P32metaG_FD_120480 | JGI IMG/M metagenome (GOLD analysis project Ga0182024, IMG submission 120480) | Permafrost microbial communities from Stordalen Mire, Sweden - P3-2 metaG (Illumina Assembly) | ecosystem: Environmental > Terrestrial > Soil > Wetlands > Permafrost | place: Sweden: Stordalen... | reverse complement strand
TATTGGACAAGGCTTTTCGATCACGGCTCCAGCCGACACCACCAGCCGAACGCTCGTGGTACATGTGGGAGGCTGGCAGAGCGGAGGGACGTTCACGGCGCATCTGTCGGACGGCTCGGCGGTGGACTACACAAGTACTACGGCAACGGCTAGTGGACAATACGACGGGAATTACACGCTAACCTATAACGCTGCTAGTGCGGGGCAGACCTTAACAGTCACCTGGAAGATGAGTTCGGGAACCGGTAACGTGACCTTGAATGCGGCTGCGCTCCAATAGGCTGGTGCCGTGGCGCTGGTCCCCAGAATCCAGCGTTGCGGTCGGCCGTCTTCAGAAAGCGCAGCCATACTGTAGACCATGGTGACGGGTGTTTAGTACTGCTGCGGCTGCCGGTCCTTCTTCCAAAACAGCAACCCCTACGCAAATAGGCGGACTTGCAGTTCTCGGAACCGTCCTCTCCATTGTCAGCGAGAGGTTCTACTTCGGCGTCAATAACAACGTCTATCACATACCAATTGTTCTAAAGCTATTCGATATGGGCCAGTTTTCTAATGATCCCTTCTATCAATCGCTTCGAAACTTTACATCACTCGTCTGGCCGGGTTTATCTCTTATCGCCACACCTGCTAATGTCCATGAGGTTTTCCTGGGCGCGCACATCGCTTCGCGCTTTCTCCTGTACATCGCTTGTGTGCTTTGCTTGTTTCAGCTTGGTTTGCGAACTCCTCGAGCCCTAACGATCTCAGTCCTGCTAATGGCTTTTGGGAGAGTATTTCAGGGGTATTCGATGATCGGCGCCACTGGTCTGCAAATCGATTACTTCACTCACACCGAGCTGGCCTATCCTCTGCTTCTATTTTCTTTGATACTAGCCGCCCAGGGCCGATATGTCCTGGCTTTCGCGGTAAATGGGATCACCTTTGACGTGAACGCGTTCGTTGGCATTTGGCTGATGGTTATCTTGCTCTTGCTGGTAGCCACTGAATCTTCGAGTTTCTCAAACAAGGTACGTGAGATATTGGCTGGCGCCGTTATTCAGGCTGTCATCGCTTTGCCGGTCGTCTTCTGGATTCTAAAGACGGTGAGGGAATCCGCTGGTGTGGCGAACTTCGATTACAAATCTTTTGTCGCCTATTATTTTCCAAAGCATTTTTTAATTCAGACATCCAGCCCGCGGGATATTGTCCTGTTTGTTATGGCCAGTGTGAGCGGAGGCATTGCACTGTATCTTCTGGGGCCGGCCGTTCGCTCCTGGAGAATCGCCTTCGCTGGGTTCATTGCCTTGTTCGGCTTTGGGGCTGTCTTGCCTGAAGTGAGCTCCTCGCGACTACTAATGAACTTGCTTTTTCTCCGTATTGACGGCGTGGTAATTCTATTGAGCCTGCTGTTCACAGTGCGAGCCGCGATGGCCATTGTTCAACGCCAAGCTGGACAAATTGGATCAGGGCTAGCAATCGTAGTCCTCGCCACGCTCGCACTTGGCGACTGGAGGCTGACAGCCATCTCGATGACGCTCGTGGCATATCAGGAATCACGGACATCAATGCTCAGTCCAGCATCGGCGCCTTTCATTTGCCTGGTCCTCGGCATGGCCTCAGCGTTTAGCCAGGTCGGGGTTGAGCCAACATTTCAGAGCCAGTACCTGCTGGCCTCAACACTCTGCTTTATGCTGGCGCTCCTGGAGAACGAGGTAGCTCTGATGTCTCTCGGAGTTATCGTCGCCAGTATCAATTTCCCGATACTCTGTGCCGGCGCAGCCATCGGCCTCTGTGCCGCTATCCGATGGAAACAGCGCGCTTCCCGTTGGGTGGTTGCCTGCGCCGGGCTGAGCGCCGTGATCCAGATCGTGTTCGGCGGTGCCGGCTTCAAGACCATCTTGACAGCGGCGGTCGCGGTTACTGGGGCTGCTTCATTTCTTCTCCGAGATACTGTGGGCAACGTGCTCCGCACTTTGGGCAAGGAGCGCCTAGCGACCGTAGGCCTCTCGCTGGTTTCACTGTTATTGCTTTGGTGCGCCGGTCAAAGGGCGATGGTGGCCTGGATAGAGATGCCCCGATCTCCCCAAACCTTGGACGAGACGTTCTGGAAAGACACGCAGCAATGGGCCCGCACACACACCCCTAAGGATGCTGTATTCTTAGTTCCGCCGGATCGGGAAGGATTTCAACTCGGCTCCGATCGTAATGTCTGGGTGGATTGGCGTCAGGGCGCCGCGATCATGTGGTCGCCATCATTTTACGGCCGCTGGATAAGCCGTTACCCTGAGGTTCTAAAGTTAAAGACTCACCCAGACTTCTACAATTACGCACATTCCCACGGGATTTACTACTTTGTCATAGAACGGAGCCTGAGTAGCGACACCCCTCCTCACCCGGGAGAGACGCACCTTTATAGAAACCCACGGTTCGACATTTACCGGCTGAGCGCTGATGCAGGTAATGGAATAGACTTACGGGCAGAACCGTCTCGATGACGAAGCTGAGTTCACCTAACCTGGGCGTCGCATCACTCGAAGTTCATGTCCGCACCAAAAACGGCTCATGTCTTCGCTGAGAACGACCTGCATTCCTTCCGCGCCGGCCCAATTCTCCACCGTTTCCACCGGCACGTAGTTAATCAGTTCCCGAGCAACAATGAGATCTTGAAGCCGATTGGCTTGTGCCTTCCACCACGGACGCAGGCACATATCTTTGTAGACCAACGTGCCCTCCGGCTTGACTTTGGAGATCACGCGCTTCACCAGCGAGTGCTGGCTGGCGGGGGGAACGTGGTGCATAACATCAATCAGAAAAACCACATCGAACAAGCCCGCAGGCCAGGTGGCGTCAACATCGAGCCGCTCAAATGACAGCTGCGCTTGCGGGCGGATAACCATCGCGCGCTTGGTCATGGTCTTCGCGAGTTCAATTGCCATCGGTGAAACATCAAAGCCAAGACCAAGGAACTGGCGGCCACGCGCCGCCGCGAGGCTCAACAACAAGCCGGCCCCGCAGCCGACGTCCAAAACACGCGATCCCTCGGGGATGTGTCCAATCAGTCGCTCGAATGGGCAAATGAACGGCCGGAAATGTTGCAGAGTTCGAAGGAGAAAGGGGCCCTCCGTGTACATGCTGCGGGCCATCGCCGAAAGCGATTTCGCGCTAAGAGCGCTGTCCGCGTTGTCAGACCAACCGGAACCTCCGGTGCTAGGACTTGGTGTGGTGGCCATGGTTAGACGATCTAGTCGGAGATACCTATCAGTATCCAGTTTCGCCTATTTTGCTTAGGACTGCCACGAGGAGAACTCCAAGCTCTCTAAACCGCTGCCGCTATGATCACCAGAAGCGCGGCTACCACGGCCAGGCTGGCGCGGTCCGATAGCGAGAACAAGATTGGATCTTCATGAATGGCCCCGCGATTCGCCAGGATGAGTAAGCGGCTCTGCCAATAGGCCAGAAGAGGAAAGATCCCAAGCAGCAGCTGCGGCCTGGTATAGAGCGGCGCCACTTCCGGACTGCGGACGTACAGAATCACGATAAGGGCGCTCACCAAGCCACTGGCGGCGCAAAGAGATGTCAACTGCTCCAGGTCGCCCATGTGGTAGCCCCGCCCGGAGGCGGTTAACCCCTCCTCGGAAGTCCGCGACCGCAATTCAGAAATGCGCTTGATCAACGCCAGGCTCAAGAACATAAACATCGAGAATGCGAGCGTCCAGATGGAAACGCTGATCCCGGTGGCAGCCCCCCCGTAGAGGAGACGCAAACTGTAAAAGCCGGCTAGCATGATGACATCCACCATCAGGAGGCGCTTCAGGTAGAGCGAATACGCGATCGCGGAGGCGACGTAAACTGCCAACAGAATCGCCGCATCCCCTGACGGATTCAGAAATGCCGCGCCAACGAACAGAGCTACCACCATTAGAACCGCGGCCGGAATTGAAAGATGTCCAGCCGCTAACGGCCGGTGACGTTTGCGGACGTGCCTGCGATCGGTGGTGAGATCCAACAGGTCATTGATGATATAGATGGCGGATGCACACAAGGAGAACGCCAGAAACGCCCGTATCCCTCGCACAATGACGGCCCGATCCAGCAGGTGGTGCCCTAGTACGATCGGCACCAACACCAGTGCATTCTTGGTCCACTGGTAAGCGCGCGTGGCCTTCACCATAGTTCGAAGAGAGAATCGGCGGCCTGGGAAAACTTTCTCGATCGTCACCCCAGAGCGCTCCACGGCTCTACGTACCCCCGCCGGTGCGCCGACGATGACTGCGGTCTTTGCGCCCTTCCATACCGCGAGATCCTGCCGGGAATTTCCGGCGTAACAGAACTCCTCGTTTCCGAGCGCGTGCCGAATGGCCTCCAGCTTGGCTTTGCCTGAGATGTTTTGACGGCCCTCGCTGCAGATGACTTGCGTAAAAAGCCCAAGGTGCTCGGCCACCGGAATTGCGATGGAGGAATCCGCCGCCGTTACCAACAGAATTTTTCGTCCCCTTTTCGACTCGGACTCCATGTAATCCAGCAGATGGCGCGCATAGGGCAACGAATCCGGTTGCAGACTGACGGCGCGTCCAAGCTCCTGCTTGAAGCGGGCTTTACCCAGAAACAGCCACGCAATCACACGGAAAAGACCCCAGGGGCGAACGCGCACATAAGCCAGCAACGATTCGATCAGCGTGTCGGTCTGAACCAGCGTGCCATCCAAGTCCACGCATAGACAGGGCAACGTCTCACGCTGTTCTTGGGTTGCGGCCCGAGTTTCCATCACTAGTCTAGTCGTTTTCAGAATACCTCGCGGCAGGGGCCAGTCGCCAACCACCTGTCGTTAAATCATACTGACAGCGTTCGAACCTGCACAGAACGAAAAGGACTAGTACTGATAGGCGAAGCGCACTATCTTAAGAGCATTGACGCCGTAGCTTATCGAACCGGTGCTGAATCCTCCGGAGATGCCGGTACCGGCGCGGCCATGGTGTGGCCGAGCCTTCGACTCCAAATGAAGTCCCATCGTGCGGCGGCCCTCCAAACAGGCGCAGGAATGGCGTCAGAGAGCCTGGTACCCACCCGCAGGGCGTCTTGCGGTAGGCCCGGCGCCGGAGGTAGACCAACCAGGTACTGAAGGAAAATCAAGTTGCCCATGATCTGACTGTAATTGGGATCGAACCGCACATCTTCAAAGTCGATGCGGTTCTGGCCGCCCACGTAAAGGGCTTGGCGCTGGAACGGCTGCGATCGGACTAGTATCAGATAGTCGAGTCCGCCAACCGCAACAGGCAGTAACTGGACCAGGACACCGAGGCCCACTACCGGTATCAGGACCAGCCGGCGATCGAGCATTGTGACCATCGGAATGCACATCAGTAGAACGCCGGGAATGACGAACCGGACGCCCCAGGCATCATCCGATGACCAGTCCCACCATTTTGCGAATAGAACAATCTGCGCTATACAGATCCCCAGGAACAGCCAGGCGTCAGGACGGATCTCTTTACTCTGAGCGAACCGCTTCCAACCCAGTAGACCGAGCAGTAGTGGCGGAGAGAACAAGAAGACACTCTTCCCGCTGGAAAACAAGATTCCGTATAAGCCGGTCAGAAACGGATTCGAGAATCCCTCCCCGGCGTAGCCTTGATCCAGCAAAGAATGATAACGGATGTAGTTCGCCAGCAGAACCAAAGCGACGGCGGGCGCCAGAGATATTACAATGCGGATAACGCTTCGAATCGAGGGATTCGCTAGCAAATACCACAAGACCATGGGACCTAGGATGGCCACCGAATCAAGGCGGATTGCCAACGTGAATCCCGCCACGGCCATACCCGCGGCTGGATTCCCAAACCGCATGATCAGGAAGCCTAGAAACGCGACAGTGAGAACCAGCGGCTCAGAGAAATCGAGCTTGGTGTAGGGCCACCAGACAGTAGCTAGGCCGGCGATCCCCACCGTGAGCCAAACGGCGCGAGCTGGATAGAAATGACGAAGATAAAACGCCACCAGCGCCAAGAAGAGCGCGCCGTTCGTTACAAACATCAGCGTATAGAGCGCAGCTTCGCATCGAACGCCCGTCGTTTTCTGAATGAAATGAGCAATTGCCAGTGGCGGCAGAGCAAGCAGAGAGTGCCCGATGCCATACTTGGAATAGGCCGCGTTCTGGGCTGTGCCGCCGGTGTTGCCGAACAGCATGGCTTTCGCCCAAGCGATCTTGATTGCCCCGTCCCCCAGTGGTGTAGTGTCCGGCCCAAGTGCAGAGGTAAATCACCGCGAACAGCGCGAAGACCCGCAGGGAGAACCGGAGCGGCGACGCAAGCGCGCCTCCATCATTATTCGTGCTCATTCATTCGAAGCTAGCATAGCAATAGCCTGCGCTTAGTGATTCCAAAGCCGTCCGATGAGGTACTTGGGATAAACAGCCAGCAGCGTACCGAGGATCTTCTCCCATTCGGAAAAAATAGCTGCTTGGAACTCGGGTCCATCCACCACGTATCAGGGTGGTATTGAGGGTCTGACGCAGGCACTGAAATGAACTGGATGCCGGGACAGAATGAGCGAAATACAATAGCCGATCGTCGTGAGTGAAACGAAGCTGTTACCAGTAGGACGCGCTTCGCGCCGCGTCGCACAAGCTCAGGGCGAACGGCCTGCGCTTCTTCAATGGTCGACTCAGCATGAATACCCAGACTCTCGATGCCACGCGTCGGATAGCCTTGTCGAGCGAGAAACACAATCGACGCGTCGCCCTGCGGGCGGCCTTGATAAAAGGGACCGCTGAACAACGCTAACGGCGCATACCCTTGCGCCACCAAGTCGGCTCCCTTCAACACTCGGGGACCGTAGAAGTTGCCGCCAAGAACCAGAATCAAGTCTGCGGTCCGAGGAGCGTCACTCGAAATCAAGTAATTGCCGAGACAGGATAATAAGGCTCGCCACTCCAGTAACAAGATCCCAGAAAGGCCGAACATCGAGACCAGGAGCGCGCGCCGGATCCACCTGTATCTAAACCGGAGTGTTAAGGGCCTACGGATTTCGATGAACCCATCCTACCGTGTCTCAAAGTTCGCCAACAAGCGTTCCTCATGTCGATGCTCACTCAGATTTTACGCCGAGCCGGTCATTCCGGCGGAATATGGCGGCGTAAAAAGAATTTGATGTCGGACCTGGCAAGTCCGTCGTTATTGGATGCCGATGTCCCTCTTCAATTGACCGAGGGAAGAATCGTGCGCTCGATAGATTTCTCTCGCACTCCTGCGAACTAGTGGCAACCTCTTTCAAATTCCGATTGCCGAGAATCAACTCCAGTAACCAGTGAATACTCAGTTAGGGAACGTCATAGGACACACCATGTGATTTCTCATGACCCCGAGCAGTTAACTCCTAATCAGAGTATCCTGATCTATCACAACGGCAGGATTTCGCAAGCTCTCTCCGAGCTGTTGAAGTGATGACAGATCGCTCGGCCGGAGCACGAGCCACTGCTGGAAGCCCCTATACTCGGCCGACATCCGCTCCGCATCCGGACCCAAAATAGTAAGGTTCGACGCGCCGGCGGGCTCCTTGGGGTGATCCAAGATTATCGGATCCCTTCCCACGAAGCTCTCGATCAAGCTGCGATTCTCTTCCCGCGTGCCATGCAATTCGATGAACACGTCGCAGCCGAGCAGTGCATCCACCACTTCTGGAGTGAACAGGCTGAACTCGCCCCCCTCAATGTCGCAGAAGATCAGGGCGCGCTTGCCGCGCACCAGATCCACCAGCTTGCCGCTACTGCACCAGCCCGAAATTGTTACCAGAGGCGAGACTTGGTTCAGAGCGGCAATTTCTTTGATCATCTGGCGCTCGCATCCGTTCACGTCAAACGCCACAACCCGCTTGCCGGTCAACCACGCCAAACCGACTGCATAGTACCCCTCCGCTGCACCGATGTCGATTATCAGGTCGCAACGGGTAGCGGCTTCCTCAAGGAACGGATACAACTGCCGCTCGTAGGTGCCAAGCAGGTTGGGAGTGGCGTGATGCGTTAAGACCGCGGCCCGAGTGTAGCGCATGCCGCGAAAAGGACCGCTTTGCACGGTGTAGTCGAAATGTTCCGCTACCTTCAGAGCAAGATCCAACATGCCTTCCTGCCGAAGCCAGTGAATCGCATGACGCCGCATATAGCGCGTTTCCAAGTCAAGGTACGCCTGGATCGGCAGCACGCAACGCAACACGTTCGCAACCTGCTTCTTGACACTCATCCCCGCATCCTCATTACCGCGTTGCTCCGCGGCACGCCGTACGGCTGGGCCGTTACTGACCTGTCAGCCGACGCCGGCATTTTGCAAGGAACGTCGACCGTGTGCGGCCTGCCAACAAATTCAGCGCTGAAGCAGACGCCCATCGAGACACCAACCGATAGAATGCGGCTCATCCGGATCTCCTAATTCGGAATCCTATCCCAGCTCTGAACTAAAACTGCACGTCTAGGTGATCTTTTTAGATATAAGTAGTGTCGAGAGGGTACGTGGTGTTGGGCATACGCAAGTTTCCCCGCGTCTATGAGGAAGTAGCTGATGACGCGGACGCTCTGGCATTGGTCACCGAGTGGCAGCAATATCTGGAGCTGGATTGGGAGGCGCTGGCCGGGGCGTATGCGATCGCCCATTGTGCTGGATGAGCGCCATGCATTGGATCGGGCGAGGTTGACCAGGTTCGGATTCCGTTATCTCGGAATCCCCGGCTAGAACTTAATATCAGCCCGAACGGAGGCCGCCCTAAGCCGAAGATTTCGCGGATCCGATTCAATGCCAGTTCTCGGAACCTCTGCTGGGACGTCTGAGACGCTAAGATGAAAGTATCGACGTTCGCAAGCTTCGACAGTGGTTCCTTCGCTTGCTCCTGGTCTTGCTGGGAGCAATGTTCGTGGCCGGACTGATCCGCTGGCAACCCACGCTTTCGTTTCTTGGGCGCTACCTGGTTTATTCTCTGCCTCCGCAATCCGCTGACATTATTTTGGTCCTGGCGGGAGACTTCTATGGGCCCCGAGTCTTCAAGGCGGCCGAATTGGCGAAGCAAGGATACGCACCCGTGGTATTGATCAGCGGCGGACCCTATCAGCGTGGAACAGAGGGCGACTACGCAATTGCGTTCCTCGCCACGCATGGCTACTCAACGCACTTGTTTGAAAGTTTCGGACACAACGCTCGTTCCACTATCGAGGAAGCGATTGCCCTTCGCGGCGAGCTCCGAAGACGTCACGTGAAGCGGGTGATTCTCGTAACCAGCGATTTCCACTCACGCCGGTCGGCAATTGTGTTTCGACTGTTTTGCCCAGGCATCGATTTCATTTCGGTTCCGGGGCCGGAGCCCAAGTTTCATGCGGATCGATGGTGGATGGATGATCACTCGCGGGCGCTCTTCTACTCCGAATGGACCAAGATCTTCGGCACGGTACTGATGGCTTACCCAAAGGACCTCATCGGACGGCTGTGGGGAAGCTGAGCGGCGGGATTATGGGCATCAATCGGAGTTCTACAACTCGAGCGGTGGGTAAGGTATCAGTATGGACGATGTGAAGGGAGGCATCGTAGAGGGCGAGCTGATGAAGCACGGGCCGATGAAGCCCGCGCCTGCGGTGGCGAGAATTTTCATTTGGTATTTCGATTCGTACTGGCAAGGAGGCTCTAGTGCGTTCGCCCCCCTGACCGGGATTGGAAAGGTTGACGAACAGGCTCAGTCTGGGACGACGGGTGCGCGACATAAAAGTGGAATAGCTGGCGTGATGTGGGGCAGGCTGGCAGCCTGCGCGGCGGTTGGCTACCGCCGCAGTGTGGTGCAAGCACGGGCGGTTGGCCGATTGACAATCGGCTGCAGCTTACCAAGCTGCCCCACACTATCCTCCCCCAACCTCGTGTACACCTACGCTCGGATTCCAGCCGTTTCCTGATGAATCCCTTTGGCCTCCACTTTTATGTCGCACACCCTGGGACGACAGCCGCAATGTATTCGTCGAGATACTGCTATAGTGTGGTGACAAGGAACCTGGCGCTCCTTGGCACCTTTTTCGTGCAGCCGCACCCAGCCGCGGCACCCCTGCACGAAATAGTCACGCACTTTCATCTGGAGCACGGCGTTCACGCGCGCGAAGGTGTAGGTCATGACGCCGACGAGCGCGCGATCGCGCAAGCCGGTAAGGTCGGGCATCTCAATTTCCGCGCAGGCAAACGCGGCGCCGACCGCCTGGAATGATTAATCGTCATCCGTGCTTGATCCGGCGTTTTCACGCGGCCGGCGATCGCTGCGGGCAATCGCAGGAAATCTTTCGTGTTCCAGGTGTAGATGGTTTCGGCGCCGGCCTTGAGCGCGCAATGTCCGAGGATCGCGTCACAGATGGCCCCGCCGAGGATGCCGACCGTCGCGGAATCGTCGAGCATTTGAAAATACTCCTGCTCGTCGAGACCCACGAGCGTGAAGCGCTCGCGGATATTGCTGATGAAGAGAAGGGCCTGATCGCCGCTCGCGCGCCGGGAGGCGACTCGCATGCCAGTGAGGGTGCCGTAGACTTCGGCGAGGCTGTGCAGACCACAGCACGCGTCGCTTTTCTGGCAGCGGACAAAAAGATCGAAGCTTGGCTGGTGATGCGGGTGCTCAACGTGGAACGCGGCGACCAGCGCGGAAGTATCGAGGAAAGATTTCACTTGGTCTCCTCGGAATTCCGGCGATCGCGCTGCTCGCGGATATCGCGGAGCGCTTCCGCGGTTTCGTCGGAGGCCATGGGCCTGCCGGTGCTGAAGACCCAGACGCCCTGCTTCTTTTGCAGAGGCGAGGAACTGCGCCGGGGGCGCAACTTGACCTCGTCGCCATGGACCGTAACATCCAGAGTGTCGCCTGGGGAGAGGTGCAGCTCGTCCCGGAGGTTCTTGGGAAGCACGACGCGGCCCGCTCGGTCGAGGGTCACTTTGCTATTCATGATTCCGTCATAACTTGGGTTGTGCCAGTTGGGAAATGGTATTTAGTGGTCCCACTAGTGTTTCCCTATTAACGAGAAGCACGCCGTGTACCAGGGCCCGGAGTGCAATGAAATCAGCGCGGGCCACCGCCTTCATCACCCGCCGTTCACCCTCAAAAGCCTCCACCGAACATAACCCTACGCCCCGGCGGCGCCTCGCGAACCTCGTGGCCGCTCAGTTCCACAAGTTTGCCGCACCGCTTTGAACGATTTCTGATGTCGTCCTTTTAACTGGTAGAGGTACCTACACCACGAACTGCGCCCGCCGGAGTTGACTGTCCGCCGAGTATCGCGCGCAGAGACTATTCCAGGTTGATGGACAGCTTGTCGCCTGTTGGCTCATCTGCTCTGTCTCTCAAATCGATTCCAACGTATACCCACACGCGGCGACCATCTCGACTGCGCTGGGCCATTTCGATCTGGGGACGAAGCATTTGAAGTCGTCGCCCGAACAGCTGTTTAGAGGCCGACCTACGAGAGGATTGCCGGCAGGCTGACGTGTAAGCCGCATGCAATTCGGATTGAGGTACTTCGGCATCCTGGGAAGCAACTGTGTGCTCATCGAGCCAAGCGGCGAGGGCGCCGCCATGGACTCGACGCGCTCAATCGGAGTTGCTTCCCGGTTTTCTGTCAGAAACCCTCTGAGCACGTGGGATTGATTAAATTCTCCCAGCTTTACGTATTGTGCATCGGCTTCGAAGTGGTTCATATCGGCCTTCCGCTTGCTTGTGTTGTACAACTCTATATTAGCTGAACCCCCTTCAGCTGGTAAATAGAACTGTGAATCCGTTTTGACTTATCTTTCGAAGGGGGTTAAGCTCAGGGGAATGAAAGGCGAATTGCCGGCCGAAGTCTTGGAGTTCTTTCGACAACATGGACGGAAGGGCGGCAAGTTAAGCAGTAAGGCTAGGCTCGCAAAGATGACAGCCGAACAGCGCAAGGCTGTGGCGAAAAAAGCAGCGGCCGCTAGCGCGAAAGTTCGGAGTGAGAAGGCGGCGCGCAAGAAGCAGGTAAAGAAGCACAGGATCTGAACTCCGGTACCGCTGGATGCAGTTCGGTTGGGACTAACGCATAGTTACACACGTTGCACGCGATTCTTTCCACTTGTATTCTTGCGGTTAGTCTAAAAGCTTTTATCGGATGCTCGCGCGTATCCTGTGCCGGAGGTGAAACCCCGTGTCTCACTCGACGACTACGACCATTGCGCCGTGCTGTTTGCGAGTCGGCCTTACCTTGATTTCAACGTCCTGGCCAAGAGCGGTCAGGAAGTCCATGAGGCGTTCGACCGAGAAGGTGCCGGAGCGATTGCGCATCAATAAGGACACATGGGGTTGCTGGATGCCAAGGATCTTTCCGGCTTCAACTTGGGTAAGGCCGCGTCCCTTGATGATACGGTAGATTTGGAGCGTCAGCCGCGCTTTGAGGAGCTCCTGTTCGGGATGGGGCAGTCCAAGGTCGGCGAAAACATTCCTACTGCCTTTGGTTGCCTTGATCGGTTTTTTCGTTCTCGGAGTCATGCTAGTTATGCCTTTCTCTGTGGAGACGTTCCGCCTCAGCCAGCCGGCGTTGGATGAGGTCAAGATCCTTCTTGGGCATTGCAATACCCTTCTTGGACTTCTTCTGGAAGGCGTGCAGGACCTAGATAGCTGCCTTAAACCGCACCACGTAGACGGTGCGCCATGTGTCGCCGTGCTGGTCCGTGATAATTTCAAGCACAGATCCTCCGCCAAAACCTTTGAGCGCCTTGGCCGCGGGATCGATTTCACCTTGTTGGGCGGCATAGAGCGCCTTGCCGATATCGCGCCGCACCTGGCGTGGGAACGCGCGGAGATCTTTTCGGCTTGAGCCCATCCATAGGACGGGACGTTCGGCGCTCGGTGTCATACAATTATAAGTCTACTTGTCTATCATACTCCATGCTGGCCAAGGTCATCCGCTTGGCGATCAACTGAGCGGCGCGCGCCTCGACCTCACACAGCTCCCTGATTATGTCATCCACGCCGCCCCGCATCGCTGTGCCGAGTAGATGAGAAAGTATGCCAATCAGTAAACACATTTGTATACAGTCCTTCACACACACGCTATCATTAAAATATGAAGTCCACTCCACGAACTCCGAACGTCCGCATTAGTCCGCGAGCTCACGAGATGCTTCGCCAACTGGCCGATGAAGAGCAGCGGTCCATGCAGTCGGTTTTGGACCGGGCTCTCGAACGGTATCGCCGAGAGAGGTTCCTAAAAGCCGCTAACGCCGATTTCGCGGCGCTGAGACGGGACGCCAAGGCGTGGAAGCAAGAACTCCGTGATCGGGCGCTATGGGAACAGACGCTCGGGGACGGGATATCCAAGGAATGAATACACCGGAACCATCGCGCGGGGACATTTGGGATCTAGAGTTAGATCCCATCCGAGGTCGCGAACAGGCTGGCTTCCGGCCAGCCCTTATCCTGTCTGTAGATTTGTTCAACAAAGGTCCTGCGGAGCTCGTCGTGGTGGTCCCTTTGACGCGGACCGACCGAAAGATCCGCTGGCACGTAAGGATGCGGCCGCCCGAGGCAGATCTAGCGGCGGAAAGCTTTGTTCAGTGCGAGAACTTACGATCTGTTTCGAAGCAAAGACTCAAACGGCGCCGTGGTCGGGTCTCAGCGGACACGCTGGAGCAAGTTGAGGATCGCGTGCGGATTCTGTTAGGTCTTTGAACGGTCGGTCCTGGATGAGATTTCCGGCAGATGCCAATTCGCCCCGACCGACGATCACGAGCGGGCCGTCAAGTCAGAGTCGACGGGCCAGATTCGTCAGAGGGAGTGCCTTGCTCAGGCAGGCCAGTGACATCAATGTCGACCGCCACGGGTGCCGGCACGTGTTCTCCTCTGCGTGCCGCCTGCAGGCGCTGTAGCTCGTGCAACGTCCGCATGAGGTTGCGTTGCATCGCACTTTCGTAGCGCGATAGCTGGCCGATTCCGAGCGCAATTCCAAGCGCTAGCTTGCTAAGCGCCACCGAACCTTCCATCCACCAGTTGGCTGACGTCCATAATCGCCCGTCGACATGAATCGTTGCAGGCATTTGGGAAAAACGAAGGAGTGGGCCGCTGAGCGTGAACGGCAGACATGTCCACAGGATGCGCGCGGGACTGGAATCAACGGCGAGGGCGCTAGAGCGGGCTCGCTCATGAGAAGAGCCTCCAGCGATTCAGGGCGGATTCGAGCGCGCTCGAAGCGGTTTGCCCGAGCCCGCAGATGGAGGCATCCCGCATGGCCTGCCCAATTTCGCGCAACCTCCGGATTTCTTCCGGGACGGAATCGAGCGGCCGGTTACGAACAAGCCGCTCCAGCGTTTCCTCCTGGCGAACCACGCCGCCGCGGCAGGGAACGCATTGGCCGCAGCTTTCCTCGCGGAAGAACGAGGCGATTCGGAGAAGGATCTGCTTCAGATCGGTGCTGTCATCGAGCGGCATGACGACGCCGGAGCCAAGCGTCGCTCCGATGGCGCGCGTGCCTTCGAATGTCAGCAGCGTATCCAGTTCCGCAGGAGACAGGAAAGTTCCGGCGGCGCCACCGAGCAGAACAGCCTGCAATCGCCCGTTACCGCCGACGCCGCCGGCGAGTTCGATCATCTTGCGGAGCGTTACGTACTAGATCCCCCGGTAGGGATGATTGGATCTCGAGACGGACGGGAGGATGCTGCGCGGTTGCCGGCTCGTCTATCAACCACTTTATTTGCAAGGGTAAGCGGCATATCAGCCATGCTGTATCAACCTGCGCACGAGCAAGTTAAGTCAGTCAAGAATCCGGATGACGATGTAACCGCTAAGTGCCCAACATGACGCGCTTGGCCAATCGGATGTCATCAGTGGTTGTTTGGCTGTCCAGCTATGCCCATGGCCTTCTCGATCCACTTCGGGTGAACACGGAAGTAGTTCGCCAACTGGCGCTCGCTCATGTGCTCTTGACGCGCCTTGGCCGCCACCGCCGCTGAATTTTCAATTGGCCATGGCGTCGAAGGCTCCAGAAGTTGAAAACCTGCTTGCATCCGTCCTGGCGTCAAAAAGGCCAAGGTGTCTTTTGGATTTTGCGCAGCCGGCAGAGGGTGATTCCACACGACGCACTCCAAGACATCGAGGGAGCACTTGTCAGGGTTCGGGACAAAAATGCTGACGCCATAACGACTGGTACGCGTCATCAAAGAACTGACAGGTAGTGGGTGAAAGCCACGGTCCTTACCCGGCACAACGAAAAGCAATTTGGCGCCGTACAGGCGAAGATCCAACCCCAGCGATACGAACGGTATCAGACTCGCCACAATCACCGCCTTAGCTGCCGCGGTGGGGCTTTGCAAATAGAGCTGCCGGATTGCAACGGCCGCAAGCAGCGCAGCCGAATACCAAAGTAGCCCCGATGCGAACCGAAAGAGAGGAGCGTTCAGCGCCCATGCTGGAATGGCGATCAGCGGCGGAACCCAGAGAATTGCCGATTTCGGCGACCACACGGACCCACCCGCCTCACTCTTGCGCCTTATAAAGATATACGCAGACAGGCCGCCCAGGATCATAGGCAGCAGCCACCCGTCCACCTTTTCTACCCTCCACTCGTTACGAACCCAAATCGGAATCCAGGAGTATCCATTGCCCAGGTGATCGCTATAAGGCGCGCGAGCCCAGGTTCGAATGTACCAGGCGCTCCATTCGGCGTAAATCTTGGGAATCCGCCACGGGACGGAGAATCCAAACTGTAACGCCGGGAAAAAGGGGTAGCCACTCAACAGCGCCGTCCGATACACCCAAGTGGCGGAGCAAACCAGCGATAGAGCCGCAGACCACAGCGCTATCATCCGGCGATACTCCCACGGAATCTCCGATCTGGCGAGCCAGCAAGCCATAAGCAACGGCCAGGCAGCGATGGAAAAGAGAGCGCTGGACATCTTTATGCATGGCAGGCTGGTGAACACCATGGCGAGCACGACCACGTGGAATGCGTGGCGCTGCCAGTCGCGGGATGGTGTGCGGATGTGCTCCACAAGCATCCAGGCAGACGCGAAAAAGAGGACGTCCGAGGGATAATCAGTGACGGAGCTGGAAACCCCACCACCGACCACAAGTACGGCCAACGGCGAGAGCAGGATCACGCTAGCTATGCCCCCCGGAGACAAGCGGCTTCTCTCGAGGATAGCCCGGCGGGCCTTGATGAGAAAAAAGGCAAGCACGGTGACGATAACCAGGCTGTTGCCCAGGTGGACCGATTGCCCTTTCCAGCCGGGGATTTCCAGCATCGCCTGATAAAGCAGAGAAGCGTTATTGAACGCAAAATGGCCATCCAGATTTCCCAAACCGCGAACCGTCGGGTATTCGGTGGCCCACCGGACAACAGTCACCCGGTAGTTTCCATCATCGTAAAACGCGGCGTAGCCGGCGGCATGATTGGCAGTCCAGACGCATAGGATGAAAAGGAAAAGGCCAAACAGGGGGGAGCATCGCGTGAGTGCGGAAGGGCACCATTGTGCCAAAGATCGCCAGTACAGCGCTATTCCAATGGCGCCCAGCAGAACCAGAATGCTAGTCGCCCGCCAATCGATCGGTAAGAGCAGGTTGTAAGCTTCACTAAACCAGAGGACAAAAGAAAACCCTAGCAGGAAGCAGCAGAACAGGTCATCGAGATCGAGGGATCGAATCTGAAACAGGCGGCGAAACGCGAGGCCGATACCAGTCAGGACTGCCGCTGCCAAACTCCACGTAAAAATTAACGCTAGAACCGCGCTACTTGCTGCCAGGATGTTGGGGACCAACTCAAGATTATAGCTGAGCGTGGTGGCGTCCCTGTTTAACGATGGCAGCATTGTTTGCAACGGCCCTCGCCACTGCCAACCTGTGCCACTGCCACGAGCTTCTCCTTTCACTTGCTCAGGCGACCATGACATTGGGCGATCGCCGCCGTGATCATGAGCTCTCGATGCATTTTCTCGATCAAGCCAGCGCGATACCGCGCCAGCCGAAAAAAAATTTAGTTGCTCGAGCAAATCATTATGCCCGATCAACCCGAGGAATTAAGCCACGTCGGCCAACTAAAAAGACTACCTCAACCACTCGCGTCAAAAAGCCAAAGCTCACATAATCAATGGGATGGACCGATGAAGACTACTTCAAGTATGGCCGGGGGGGGAGGCGCTATTATTCCCCTCACCAAATCCCTCCCTGCCCCAGCGATGGGCCCCACTATACTGGGGAGTTGCGGCTATCCATCCTCATCCCGGTTTACAACGAGCGCACGGTAGTGGAGCGCAGTCTGGCCCAGGTATTGGCCGCACCGCTTCCCGAAAACATGGATCGGGAGCTGATCATCGTGGACGATTGCTCTACCGATGGAACCGCCGCCATTCTTGACCGGATAGCGTCCCAAGAACCCAGCATCCGCCTGATCCGCAAAACCGTGAACGAGGGCAAGGGCGCCGCCGTGCGAACCGCAATCGAACACGCGTCCGGCGATTTCTGCCTGGTGCAGGACGCCGATCTCGAATACGATCCTTCTG
>Ga0182024_10011766_pt1 | contig 17482 bp, 13 predicted proteins | sample P32metaG_FD_120480 | JGI IMG/M metagenome (GOLD analysis project Ga0182024, IMG submission 120480) | Permafrost microbial communities from Stordalen Mire, Sweden - P3-2 metaG (Illumina Assembly) | ecosystem: Environmental > Terrestrial > Soil > Wetlands > Permafrost | place: Sweden: Stordalen... | reverse complement strand
TCTCTCAAGAGCAGCTCGACCAGGTCGAGCTGCTCTTGAACCAACGCCCAAGAAAAACCCTAGGATTCCAAACTCCGGCGAGTAAACTTCAAGCAAGTGTTGCGTCGACCATCTGAGCCGGCACCACAAATGGAACCGTTCACTCGCAGCGGCTTTCGTCGTCCCTAACGATGAGATGCAGTCTCATAAATGAGCCACACGACAAAGGCAATTACACTCAGGAGAACGGTTGCGAAAATGATTGCGAGAGGCCAGAAAACCCAGGACCATGATTGTCTTTTTCTGATGTGCTGTACGATCACAGCCCTGTGGAGCGTGAGGTGGTTTCCACACGGATTCCGCACTTCCACAAGTACAAACACTTCACGGAGCGTTGTTTGCTGGTTGTTTTGGGCGTGGCCCGGACCACGCGGACGGTCATTGTGGCGACGTCTGAGACGATATAGGGTGGATAGTCGAAAGCGGTGTAAGTACCTGTTGCTGAGAAGGCGCCCGGAGCAAAGACCCACCCGTAAACGATGCCGTCGGCATCGGTGAAGTGGACAGAGTCTGCGGGTACGATTAGAGGCAAAGTCCCATTCGGGAAGAATTGCACAGCTATCCCGGATTGAATGCAGTTCACGCAAGAGTCGAGTCGGGACGCCGAAAGGCTGATTGAGGAAGTGATAAAATTCGACGCGGTGAATTGAAAAGTCTCGGTGTGCTGTGGACCAGCGCCCGGAAATGTAAGCCCTGTAACGGTGTAGACGACACCGATTAGATCGGAATTGGGCTTCGTCGGTGGTGGACCTGTTGGCCAACGTACAGTTTGAGCGGAGGTAGGCTCCGACAGTTTGGGCTCCGCCGCTTGCTGGGCCGAAGGTATCGGACCGTGCGGCCGACGGGCGTCACTTTTTAAAAGAGGCCGGACGCTTGGACGGAAAAAAGACACACTATCGACCAATGGTTTGATCAGGTCCCAGTTATCTTCCGCTGAGAGTAAGGGAATATTGCATCCGGTGTCCGCGTTCTGTGCATTGTATTCCACCAATTCGAAAGCAAGCTCATAGCACAGCCCATTCCGGAAGATATGGAAGTAGTTCGAGAGGTACCAAGTGCCCATACCTCCATCGAAACCGTCCGCTCGCATGTACCGCAGGTTGCCAACCGCATACGACGACGGGTGCTCATCGCTCATCGCGAGGTCCCCGAACTGCCCGCAACCTCCCTGACTTGGCACATTGCGCTTTGCAAAAATCGTGAAAGTGCCGCTCCTCAAATTGGCATTCGGATAGGCCTTTCCCGGTATTTCAAAACTGCTTACTAACTCTGTGTCTTGTTGCGTGACGAAATTGGACTGCTCCCGCACCGGGCTAGTTTCCGTGTTTGTCGTCATGCTCTTAGGATGCGCAAACCTCACGCCGTACTTTTTGTTTGTCTCCGTGACCCAGGTGTTATTTTCGACAAAATCCGGGGCCAATTCTGGTTCTGCCTTCTCAAAAACCTTAACAATCCTGCTTACCTCGAACGACTGAATCGGGTCAAAGTACCCTTCTATTCGTATAGGCTCGCCCTTGCTTCCTTCAAGAGTTACCTCCCGGTCGACATAGCTTTCCAGACCGGCGGTATTTCCTGTAAGTACAACCCAGCCACTTAAATCTTCGGAAGCAAAATGAAATTCGTCTAAAACATGTCCCAAGCATCCCCTTGCCTGAATTTTGCCTGGTTTGTTCCTACCAGAATCGGTTGAACCCGTCTGGGGCGTCTCGTTCACCTGCCCGCGTGCGAACTGACACAACAAAATGCAAGCAACCAAACACGAGGCAGGCTGCCAAAAGCAACTGCGAGAAATAATCCGTATTGAAAGCATCATTTTGGCTCCTCGGTGCCGTGGCAGCAATTAAAACTCCATGGTTTAAGCACGCTGTTTTGAAAAGTTTCCACTTTTCCATCTCTCAGGTTGTATCTACAACAGAACATGGTGTGTCACTGGCAACACAAGACCCTACTCAGTGTCGATGATCATGTCCTGATAAACGTTAGAGCTCTATCGGACGCGCGTTCTCACTGAGGTCTGAAGGCAGGCAGGGAGCTCTGCGCGCGTTCGATAGAGGGAGATACGAGCTCCAGCTGTTAACTTCCGTCTGCACATATTCCGATTCCTTGTGTCAGGCGAACAAGACTGTACAAAGATACGTGCTTGAATTCGGTCCGAAATCGCAGGCAGACAGCCGTTCGTTTAAGTCGGATGAAGATCGAAGGGTCTTCCTGGAACAATCATTTTCGGATTTAGTCCTCACTGAAATTCCCGAGTCGAAGCGCGAGATTCGTCGGATTGTCTCTCCCCTGCAAACCGTTGTCGGTGAATATCTCTCTTCGGTAAATTTTGTGATGGATTATCTGCAGCTAGATTTCCCTGGCTACGGGTTCACCATGAATAACTGGCCTACGATAACTATCGAGAATAGAACACTGGCCCATGCGGAAGGCGGATATAAGGACGCTCTGTGTTCCCTGATCGGCGAAACTGTTATGGTAGTCGAACAGTACTGGGATACGGGCCTACGCCTGCAGTTCAAGAATGGCTCTTACATCAACCTTTCGTTGAGAGTTGAACGTGATTTTCCTAGTCCAGAAGTCGCTACATTTCATACTCCAGCGAGGGGATTCGCAATCATCTGGTCTGCGGGCGAAGAGCCATTTGACTGAACTCCCGTCTTCGTGGTCGCGCAAGATCGACGCGCTGCTATGAAAATAGGGTTCGCTCTCTAAATCATGAGTGTCATTAACGTTCGCTTCAGACTGCTAAGCAAGGATTCTAATTCCGCAACAGTCTTTTTGCGGGGATCGATTCCGTTCACTGCGATGATGGAATCTCCCCAACGAATGCCTGCGCGAGATGCTGGTCCGTCCTCAATTCTGCCAACGACCACCTGAGTTCCGGCATCCCAAGTGAAAACCTCGAAGCCAGGATAGTAGAGGATTGCGTGACGTCCGGCGATTCGCCGACAGTCTCAGCGCGTTGGTCCGCTACTCAGATCACGCCGAAATTCTAGGAGCTCAACCGGCGCGCCGCTATCGAGGATCATCGCCACCGTAACGCCTTCCGAAGGCGAATTCGGCACAGTGAGAATTTCCTTTCCTTCAATCGCGGCCTGAAGGTCGTCTACTTCAAACGCTATGTGAGGGACTGACTTAATCAAGGCGTGCACTGGGCTATCAGGCTCGAAGCGCATCCATTGAATGCCACAAGGACTCGTCTCAAATGCGGAGACATACATCTTGAATTGTTCCAGATAATATTCGCCGGGTCGCGGAACGTCAGTCGGGATGCCGATGTGGTGATACCGCCAGCCATGTACCGAAGTGGCCGCAGGTTGGTCGTTCCCCTTCCGCAGAGTATTCGGGCTGTCAGACTTGTGTTCTGAAATGCCCATGATCTTTTCCCGGCCAAGATACCACAGCGCCCTGCTCGGAGCGATAGCCATGAATGGTGCTATGGAGAATTGCTTCCTGTCCTGTCGCGCAGCGTCCACAGATGATTCTCAGGAAGCGGGCTTGCCAGCTATCGAAGCCAAGGCCTGGTAAACGCGGCATCGGAAACGGACCACTACCCCGCAACGTCAGAGATTGACGCCCTGCAAACGCTTCGCAAGATAATGCTCGATGCGCTCCGTGATGCGCCAGATGTCGCGGAGGAGAAGCACGGCGCGCCGCCTGCCCCGCCAGAATAGAAGCCTTGTCGGATTGTCCTTGAGTGAGCGCTACGTGAACCGCATCTTGCAGAACGTAGTCGCCATGGTACGTCTGGCCGAGGCCAACGGGCGGTGCAACTGCAAGAACTCAGGGCCTCTCCCTTCCGACGGTCACGAGCCGGGTCTCGTCACGTCCATCGCGTCGGCCATCGCAAGGAAATCTATCGCATAGTGTAAATTGACCTTATCCCTGTCAGAATGATACAGATATAAGGTTTGCGCGATACGTTAAACCTGGCCGAACGCCGTTATGCCAGGGAAGCCTCGCGTCTGCCGTCGCGGATCAGTCCGGCACTCTGGAAAACGCGCTGGCGAAAATCTGCATCTGAGCCGAGAAACACACTGGACCGCGTGCTGGACGCTGGACGTCCCCGCCAGTTGAACACAGAGATGAAGGAGTATCGATGAAGCAGTTTCTGACAGCACTGGCTGTCGCATTTGTGGCGCTATTTGTTTTTGCAGGTTGCAACGACTATGGCAACACCTTCCAGAATAATACCGGCGCGCAAATCACCACGCTCTCTCCGTCGAACATTACGGCCGGCAGCAGCACCTTCACACTGACCGTCAGTGGCAGCGGTTTCGTCGCGCAGACCTTCATTGCCTGGAACGGCATGAAGTTGACCACCACCGACATCGACGACGTTAATGGCAACGTCCTCGAAGTAACCGCTCAGATCCCCGCGTCGTTGGTCGCTACCCCCGGTAAGGCCACCATCATCACGCACAACCCCTTTTCGGGTGCCGGAAATAACGGTCTCTCCAATCCCATCAATTTCATCGTCAACCCTGCCGTGCAGCCCAATCCAGTTCCGCTACTGCTATCCTTGAGTCCCAACAATGCCACTGCGGGCGCCACCATGCCGCTCGCATTGACGCTCATGGGTTCTGACTTTGTGACGGGCAGCAATGGCGCAACGGTGTTCTGGACGGTCGGTTCGACCGCGACCATGCTCACGGCGACCGTCGTGAACAGCACCCAGATCAATGCCACCGTTCCATCGAATTTGCTCTCTTCGGCTGGCACTGCGGCCGTCAATGTCGTAAATCCTCCGAACACTGCCGGCACGCCTCCCGCTGGCGGAGGCGGCCCTGGCAATCCATTGGCGTTTACGGTTAACGCGGCGCCCGGTGCGTCGATTGCCAAAGCGCAAGCGGTAGCCGAGGAAACGCCAGCCGTCAGTGCCGATGGTCGCTACGTGGCCTACACTTCAATGCAAGGTCACTACGCGCAGATATTTTTCCGCGATACCTGCACGGAAGCCGTCGCGTCGTGCCAGCCGCACACCGCACTCGTGTCGATCACGTCAGACGGAAGTGCCGCGAACGCCGACAGTCATTCGCCTTCCGTCAGCGCGGATGGCCGTTACGTGGCATTTTCATCGACCGCGACGAATCTGCTCGCAACTTCCGCGGCTTCACCGGAAAGCGCGGCGCTGCCCGGACCCGGCCGCCAGATTTATTTGCGCGACACCTGCACCGGAACTCCTTCTAGCTGCACGCCGTCCACTGCGCTGATTTCCACCGACGCCAGCGGCGCGTTGTCCGGAACGGAAAGCATCCTTCCTTCCATCAGCGCTTCCGGAAGATTTGTCGCTTTCGTTGCGGTCATGCATAGCAAGGACGCATCCGGCGCTACCGCGGCGCAATCTGGTGGAACCAGCAATAGCGGCTATCGGCAGATTTTCGTGCGCGACACCTGCTTGGGGGCCACGAGTTGCACGCCCAAGACTTCGCGCATTTCCATGCAGGCGGGCGACGGAACAGAAAACGGTCCATCTGCGGGAATTGCGCCAGGTCCGGCTTTAAGCTCCAACGGCAAACAGCTCGCACTGACTGGGGGTGACACCGCGCTACGCTTTACGCGATCCGTGGCGGTGGATGATCTCCTGTTTTTGGCGGCGGTAAACGAACGGCCTTGAGGCCGTTGATTGGCGCAACGTTTTTCCAAGCGATCGAGATTTTTTTCTAAGTACAATTTGCCGTGACGTCCACTCATTCTCCATCTGCGGCCGCCCACGCGGGCAAGTGCATTCTCGTTACCGGTGCTGGCGGCTATATCGGTTCTGCTCTCACCCTAGCCTTGGCTGTGGCCGCGCCTCGTTTTCTCATCCTGCTCGATAATTCCGAACACCAACTGCACGAAATTGATCTGCTTCTGCGCCAGCGCGAAGATGTTTCTTGCACCGCGGTCCTCGGGGATATTTGTGACGTTCGACTGATCCAGGAAATTTTTGAGCAGTTCCATCCGGATACCATCTTTCATGCCGCGGCCTGCAAACACGTTCCGCTGATGGAGAAAAATCCGCTGGCCGCTATCCGCACCAACGCCATCGGAACGTGGCGGTTGCTCGAAGCTGCCGAACCATTCTCGGTTCCGCGCCTGCTGCTGATTTCCACCGACAAAGCGGTGAATCCGGCCAGCGTCATGGGCGCTTCCAAACGAGTTGCGGAAATGGCGCTCGAGCGTTTTGCCGGCAAGCGTCTTGTGGCGCAAACCATTCGGCTCGGCAATGTCCTCGGTTCCAGCGGCAGCGTTGCACCGTTATTCGATCGGCAAATCGCCAGTGGTGGCCCCGTCACCGTGACGCACCAAGCTGCCGAGCGCTATTTTTTTTCGTTGCCGGAAACCGTGGAAATGATTCTCGCGCTCGCCCCTCTGCCGTCTGGAGTGTTTATTCCGAAGCTCCGGCAGCCGACTAAGATTATCCATTTGGCGGAGCGCATGATCCGAGAATCAGCTGATCACACCGCCGCAGACATCGCTATTACCTTTTCTGGATTGCGGGCCGGCGACAAGCTCACGGAAGAATTTACGAAAGCTGACGAATCCGCCGAGGCAACCTCCGATCCTCGTTTCGTCCGGGTGCGCGGACCGCAGTTGGTCGAAGAGCAATTCGACGGAGCCATGGCGGCGCTAGACCACGCGGTCGAAAAAAGAGATTTACCGGACGCCCTTGCCGCGTTATCCGAGCTGGTGCCCGAATTCCGGCCGAGCAGAGTTTTGCTGGATATAGCTAAAACCACGCAGGTGGCCAAAGCGTGAAACGCAAAATTGCTGTCGTCAGCACCTCCCGCGCCGATTACAGCCATCTCTATTGGCCGTTGCGCGAACTGGCCGATCATCCGGGCGTCGATCTCCAGCTAATCGCGATGGGCGCGCACCTTTCCCCGGAATTCGGCGAGACCATTAGAGAAATTGCGAAGGACGGTTTTTCGATCGCCACGCGAATTGAATGTTTGCTGAGTTCTGACAGCGACGTCGGTATGGCGAAGACCATTGGCGTAGCCACGCTAGGCCTAGCCGACGCGTTAGGCGCGTTGCGTCCGGACATTTTGTTGTTGATCGCGGATCGCTACGAAATGCTGGCACCCGCCGCCGTTGCCCTCGCGCTGCGCATTCCCATCGCGCACATCGAAGGCGGTGAAATCAGCGAAGGCGCCATCGACGACGGGGTGCGCAACGCGCTCACCAAGCTCAGCCACATCCATTTCACTTCAACAGAAACGGCGCGGCACAGGATTATCGCCATGGATGAAGAAGAGTGGCGTGTACATCGCGCGGGGGCACCGTCTCTCGATCACTTGCGGCGCACTAAATTGTTGAATCGCGAAGAATTGGAGGCACGCCTCGGCCTCTCGCTCAAAAAACCGCTCACCATCGTGGCGTACCATCCCGTGACTATCGCGCGAAACACCGTGCTCGAAGCCGACGCAATCTTTTCCGCACTGGAACAGATCCAGGGGCAAATTCTTTTTTGCTATCCCAATGCCGACGCGGGCAGCCGCCATTTGATTGAAGATACCCAAGCCTTTGTAGCAACTCGCGAAAATTCTCACGTTTTTGTAAATCTCGACGTGGTCACGTACTGGAGTTTGCTTCGCCAAGCCGATCTGCTGCTTGGAAATTCCAGTAGCGGCATCATGGAAACGCCTTCGCTGGCTTTGCCTGCGGTGAACGTTGGCTTGCGCCAACAAGGCCGCGAACGCGCACCGAACATTATCGACGCCGAGGCCGATCCATCGGCAATTGTGGCGGGCGTGCACACCGCGATGAGCGATCGTTTTCGCTCCTCGCTCGCGGGAATGAGCAATCCGTACGGTGACGGGCGCGCTGCGGAAAAAATTGTCCAAGTGCTTACCGCCGTTCCACTGACGCAAGAATTGCTAATGAAGCGCCACGCCGATTTGCCTGCTTTGGCCGATTCCCTGCGATTTGCAAAATGAACATTCCGCTTGCTTCCCCCGATATCAGCGAAGCAGAAATCAATGCAGTTGCGGCGGTATTACGCACAACGCGGCTAAGCCTCGGCGGTAAACTCGAGGAATTCGAGCAGTCCTTGGCGGCTTATGCCGGAACCAAACATGGTGTTGCGCTGAGTTCCGGCACCGCGGCGTTGCATCTTGCTTTATTGAGTGCGGGAATTTCTGCCGGCGAGGAAGTCATCGTCCCGTCCTTTACGTTTATCGCTGTCGCTAACGCCGTGCGCTACGTCGGCGCGACTCCGGTTTTTGTGGATATCGATCCGCAAACGCTAAACATTGCTCCCGCGGCGGTTGCCGCGGCCATCACGCCTAAATCGCGCGCCATGATTGTGGTGCACACCTTTGGCGTTCCTGCGGCGATGGAGGAATTGCTGGAAATTGGCCGGCGCCAGCACCTCGCGATTATCGAAGACGCTTGTGAAGCCCTCGGCGGAGAATATCAAGGACGCAAATTAGGCTCCTTCGGGAATGCCGGGGTTTTCGGATTCTATCCCAACAAACAGATCACCACCGGCGAGGGCGGAGCACTGGTCACCAACGATGCAAAAGTCGCCGCGAGCGCTAAGCGGTTGCGAAATCAAGGTCGCGATTCATCCGAGGAATGGTTCGCGCATCAGGAAATCGGTTACAACTATCGCATCTCCGAAATAAATTGTGCGCTGGGCATCGCACAACTAGCGCGCCTCGCAGAAATTCTCAAGACGCGCGAACGCGTGGCACGGAGGTACGAGACGCGGCTTCGCAACCACGTGGATTTGATTTTACCGCCCATGGAAATCGCGCAGGGCAAAATCAGTTGGTTCGTCTACGTCGTGCGGCTCAAGGAACGCTTCGCGGGTGCCGGCCGCGATCGCATCGCTGCCGAATTGACCGCGCGCGGAATCGGTTGCGGCCGATATTTTGCGCCCATTCATCAGCAGCCCGCGTACCGCAACGTCCCGCACCGCTGCATGGATCTTAAGGTTACAGAATCCATTGCCGAGCGCACGCTGGCTCTGCCGTTTTTCAATCAACTCGAAGAAACGCAAGTTGATGAAGTTTGCCGCGTTCTTCGCGAAGTGATGTCCGATACCTGAGCGTTAGTGTACTGCTGAATTTTCTGCCAAAAAGAATTATGGAGTCGTTGGCGTTCCTGCATCTGCTGGAGGCGCTGGGGGAGGTGACGCATCCGTAGTGTGCGAACGCGTTTGAATTAAGGTAATGGTGGTTCCCGTGGCGTCCGCCGAGAGACTGACGATGCGAATCTGCTCGCCGCGTTCCGCAAGAAAGGCGATGTCGTTTTCCGAAACCCGCACCTCGTGAAAAACGTCGGGCTGCGGCGTTTCGCCGGCTTCATGGCGGGTAAACGCGGGACTCAGATGTTCAGCGTACCAGCGATCCACGAAATCGCGCGCGTCCACGGTGTGATACGTTGCGGTGACCACTCCGTTCTGTGCTTCACGCAGCGCCGCCCCCGTTGCGTCGTCTCCGGGCAATTCGAGCGCAGACCGCGGGTAAACCGGCAGACCGGGCCCCACCTGATCTTCTTTTTCCAGCCGGAAGTTGCCTATCGGCGTGTGTACGGTATCTTTCGATTTGGTGGCCGCAGCCATGCCCATGGCGCGCACTAATCTGCTGGCAAGAAACAATCCGCCGCCCATCATCACTCCGAATCCCGTAAATAACGCGACGGTCATCCACATCAGGGTTCTCGATGACGACGAATTGCCGGAACTGGAGGAGTTGGACATGGTTGAAATCTCCGAGAATCGCGGAGATGTGCCTGGAACCAGTCTCGCAGAACCGCGCGGCGCGGGAACGGGAAACCGACGATCCCGTGACGTATCGGTGCCTGTTCTTAAGGGCAGGCCCGGGGACCAGCAGAGTTCGCGCGTACCCGCTCACAAACTGCGCGGGCGCTATGGTGTTGGTCGCGCGGGCGTCGTTGAAAAACTATAAGGCTGTAGCGTGACATTGACGAGCGCGGGATCGTCAAATTCCGTGCGGTCGCCTGCTGTTTTCCCGGATACCGGCACCAAGCGGATTACCAGCGGTTTATGCGAGCGATACGCGAAACTCGCGGCATTCACAATGATCACTTCCAGCTGGCTATTGGTGATATCACCCGGCAGCGGCACGGCGTCAAGTCCGGTGCTTCCGCTTGCAGCGTAATCCATCAAAGTGTCCACGCTCATGCGGCCTTCGCTCCAGCGCTGCGCCAGGCGGCGATCTTCGAGAACCGTCAATGGCACGGCGCCGAAGCCTACCTGCCGGAGACTGACACCGCGGATCGCGCTCGTGATGATCTGGGCAGCAGTGACGGCCTCCTTCGAGCCGGCTTGATGCCCGGAAAGTCCTTCGAGCGCGTCGCCCATGGAGGCATCTTTTGCAGACGCTGGAGAAAGATCGATACCCGCGTAAGCCCAGCCGGTCTCGCTGTCGACGCGGCCAGCGTAACCGTCAAGCTCGTAGGCTTCGGCGGCCAACGCGTCGGTGATGCGCTGTTTGGCGGCGGCGTTATCGGGAGCGCTATTCACGATGTTGGCGACGAGGTCCGCAGACTGCAAAGCGATGGCAAATTGGTGCGCGAATCCATCGACGTAGGCAGACGGGAAAGTCGGCGTCAGCGGAGCGACCATGGCCAGTGCGGCAAAGCGCATGGCGCCCTGGCCATTCGGAGTGCCTTCAGAAAGTTTTCGGATGATGTTGGCTGCGGCGCGCGCGGCGTTGCCGTGCAGGCCGTCGCGGTCTGCGACCATCACGCTGCCGCTGAGATTTTTTGTGTTGAGCAAAATGTTTCCCAACATTTCGGCTTGCGATTCGCTGTCGCGCAGGTGGTACATCGCTGGCCCGACGCAGATTTGCAGATGGTCTTTCGCGGCTAGTGCGTCGAGTTGCTGAAAAAATGCCAGCGTCTGCCCGGCAGGCAGATCGCGGGAATATTCCGGAAAAGGCTGCGTGGCGACGCGCAGGCTTTCGACCACGTAACCGCGCGATTCAAGAACCGTTTGCGCCAGATGCAAAGTTTTGAAGGCGTCGGCAATTTGCGCCTGGTATTCGGCGCGGTCAAGATTCACGAACGCCGTCACGGTACGAATCACGGGTTTTGCCGGAGCGCGCTCGTGGACCTGCGCGTGAACAGTCAGCGCGAAAATTGCGAGTGCCGCAGGGGCCGCAGCAAAATGGAAAATGTGGCGCAAAAACGCGAATCGCAGCATAACCATCTCCAAGAGCGCGCAGCATGATTATTTTTTTCCGCGAGACTGCGCTACTCCACGATACAAGATTGCGGACAACTAGCAAGGCACGGCGCGGATGCTTGCCCGAAGGGCGGCGCTACACGAAGGCGGAGATGCCGGTGATGCGTTCGCCGATCACCAGTTTGTGAATGTCGTTGGTGCCTTCGTAGGTGTAAACGCTTTCCAGATTGTTCATGTGCCGCATGATGCAGTAATCGTCGACGATGCCGTTGGCGCCGAGGATGTCGCGCGCCTTGCGCGCCGTTTCCAGCGCGATCGCCACATTGTTCATCTTCAGCATGGAGATGTGCGAGGGATCGACTTTGCCGTTATCTTTCAGGCGGCCGACGTGCAGCGCGAGCAGCTGGCCTTTTACAATTTCGGTGATCATCCACGCGAGTTTTTCCTGCACGAGTTGATGCGCGGCGATGGGCTTGTTGGCAAATTGCTTGCGCGTTTTTGCATATTGCAGCGCGGTGTCGTAGCACGCCATGGCGGCGCCCAGCGCACCCCAGCCGATGCCGTAACGCGCCTGATTCAGGCAGCCGAGCGGGCCTTTGAGCCCGGTGATCGTGGGAAACATATTTTCTTCGGGAATTTCGCAATCGCTGAAAGACAAGCCGGAAGTGACGGAAGCGCGCAGCGACCATTTTCCGTGGACGTCCCAGGTCTTAAATCCTGGAGTGCCTTTTTCAACGAGGAAGCCGTGGATTTTGTCGTCGGTGTCCGAGCGTGCCCAAACCACCGCGACGTCAGCGATCGAGCCGCTGGTGATCCACATTTTTTCGCCGTTCAAAATATATTTGTTGCCCTTCTTAACCGCGCGCGTGAGCATACCGCTCGGATTCGAGCCGAACTGCGGTTCGGTTAAACCGAAACAGCCGATGGCTTTCCCCTGCTGCAGCAGCGGCAGCCATTTGTCTTTTTGCGGATCGCTTCCGTAGGTGTAGATGGGGTACATCACCAGCGCGCCCTGCACGCTAACGAAGCTGCGCAAGCCGGAATCGCCGCGCTCGAGTTCCTGCGTCATCAATCCATAAGCCACGTTGGACATGCCGGCGCAGCCGTAACCGTGAAGATTGGCTCCGAAAAAACCGAGTTCGCCAAGCTGGGGCACGAGATGTTTCGGGAAGGTCGCCTCGCGGCTGTGTTTTTCAATGATGGGAATAATTTCGTTTTCGACGAATTGGCGCGCGGTTTGCCGCACCAGTTTTTCTTCGTCGTTGAGCTGCGAATCAAAATCGATGAAGTCGACGCCGCCGAATCCAGCCATAGCAAAGATTGTAGCAGGGGTTCGGGCAGAGAGAGAACGAGTGCGGCGGCGGCAACCTACGCTGAAGGCCGAGACCAGCATTTTCGGTACTACAAATTTCGGGTGATGCGGTACTATCCCGCCCCCCTTTCTTTTGTGCAGGTGTCCGCAATAAATTCGAGAGGAGTTATCGAGAGAGTGAAAATAAAGCAATAAAATTGTGAGGAGAGGTCCGGGATCGTGTAAATCCTGCACGGCTAAAAACGTTTTACATGGCTCTCCCGACGACTGGTGCGGCTCCGGTACTTCCCCATCTTTCGGTTTTTGAATGGTTTAGGGTGTTTGGAAGACGGTTTGCGACTTGCTCCGCGATAGAGGGCTGGAGTTCGCTTTTTTTCGCCGAGCTGCATCTACAAGCTCTTACGGAGTGCGAATGGAGGTACGAAGGTTATGAACCGTCAAATCATTTCGTTGTTTCTAGGAACCGCGCTATGCACGGCAGTCAGCGCGCACGGGCCGCGTGGTGCTGCGCGAGGGAATTCCGAGACATCCCCGCAAGCGGACAAGGGCGGCGCGCCGGCTTCGAGTAACAACTCGGTTTCCGGACCCGCGAATGCTGGGCCAAATTCTGCCGGGCTCTCGAACGGTACCGCTATGAACGCGGAGCTCTCGCAGGCCCTGGACACCAAGAAATGCAAACCTGGCGATGCGGTAACCGCGAAGACCACGGCGGCGACCAAGGCCGGCGGCGAGGTAGTGATCCCCAAGGGCACGAAACTGGTGGGGCACGTGACGGAGAGCAAAGCTCGTGCGAAAGGCGAGTCTCGCTCAGAGCTGGGAATTGTGTTTGACAAAGCGGTGTTGAAGGACGGGCGAGAGATAGCTCTGAACAATGTCACCGTCGAAGCGCTTGCCGCGCAGTAAACGGCCGCGGGAAGCACGCTGGCGCAAAATGATTTGTCCGCGGGTGGCGGAGCTGTAGGCGCAGGAAGCGCGGGGGGCCGCGCATCAAGCGGGGGCGGAGGAGCGCTTGGTGGCGCGAGGCCCACGGCCGGCGGGGCGGTTGGAACGGTAACGAGCACCACGTCGAATGTTGGAGGAGCCGCCGGCGGCGCTGTGAACTCGGCGGCGAACGTGGCGGGCACGAGCAAGGGCGCGGTTGGCGGCCTAGACGCCGCCGGTCAATTGACGTCGAACAGCCGAGGTGTCTTCGGGCTCGAGGGGCTCAACCTGAACTCAGCAGCCGCGAGCGACACGCAGGGTTCCGTGATCACTTCGGCAGGCAAAAACGTGCACCTCGATAGCGGCACGCAGATGTTGCTGGTCGCGCAAGGTGCGGCATCCGCGGCTGGCAGCAAGCCTTAGGCGCAAAGCGGGTAATTTTCTCTATGGAAACCACACGGCGCGAACGACGCGCTGGTCGGTTCTGCGAGCGTAAGTCATTTCCGCGAAGAGTCTCGCTTCCCTAAGACCACGGCTTCGATTGCCACCGTTCGTCCCGCGCCCGCGCATCATGAGGAGCCTTGCGCCCAACCAGCGGCACCTTCAACGATTTGGCGCGGTTGACGTCCGTGATATAGAGTTTGGGGCGCGGGCGCACTATGCCAATTGACGGGATTCGCAAAAACACCGGTTCGAGCCATGAAAGGAAAATCCAGATGCAAAAGAGGCGTTTTCTCGCAGGATTTGTGTGCGCCGCGCTCGTGTGCGTGGCGGGGTTGTCGATTCCGTCCGGCAAGCTCAGGGCTAAAGAGGCCGCGGATGCGCCTTGGGGATTTTCCTTGGGCAACCTGGACACGACCTGTAAGCCCTGCGACGACTTTTATGAATTTGCCATGGGTGGGTGGATGAAGGCCAACCCGATTCCGGCAGAATATGCGACGTGGGGCACGTTCGCAGAGTTGCGGGACCAAAATTTGACGGCGATGCGGACAATTCTGGAAGCCTCGGCCAAGGCCAAAGCTGCGGCGGGGTCGAATGAACAAAAAATTGGCGATTATTATACGAGCTGTATGAATACCACGGCGATCGAGGCCGCGGGACTGCAGCCCATCGCCAGCGAACTGGCGGCTATCGATGCCGTCAATGACCGAAAATCGCTGGAGGCGACGATCGCGAAGTTACAAAGGGAAGGCGCCAGCGTGGTTTTCCGCTTCAGCTCCGGCCAGGATATCAAAGACAGCACGCGAGTGATCGCGATGGCCAGCCAGGGCGGCCTGGGCATGCCCGACCGCGACTATTATTTTCGCGACGATGAAAAATCTCGGCAATTGCGCGCGGATTACCAGCAACACGTCGGAAAAATGTTCGAACTTGCGGGCGACGCGCGGGAGCAAGCGGCCGCCGAAGCCAAAACGGTGATGACCATCGAGACAGCGCTGGCCAAGGCTTCGCGCACGCGCGTCGAACTGCGCGATCCCGAGAAGAACTACAACCTGATGACGCTCGCGGAAGTGAAAACTCTGACGCCGGATTGGTCTTGGGAAAGTTACCTGCATGCGGTGACCGCGCCGCCCGTCGAGCAAATCAATGTGCGACAGCCGGAATTCTTCAAGGAGATGAATCAGGAACTGGACAGCGTCGCTATACCTGACTGGAAAATCTATCTGCGCTGGCATGTGATCCACGCCACCGCGCCGGGTCTGCCCGAGGCCTTCGTACAGGAGAATTTCGATTTCTATGACCGGAAGCTTTCCGGCACGAAGGAAATCCTGCCGCGTTGGAAACGCTGCGTGCAGTCGACGGACCGAAGCCTGGGGGAAGCGCTGGGACAGGTGTATGTCGAGAAATATTTTCCGCCAGCGGCTAAGGCTAGAGCCAGGGAGATGGTGAACAATCTGCTTGCCGCGCTGCGCGCCGATATTCCCACGCTTTCGTGGATGGATGCGGAGACCAAGAAGGAAGCGCTGGCCAAGCTCGAAGCGTTTAACGTGAAAATCGGTTACCCGGACAAGTGGCGCGACTATGCGAAACTGGCCATCGATCGCGGTTCCTATGCTGGCAATGTGCGCCGCAGCGTGGAGTTTGAAACCGCGCGGCAGATCGCAAAAATCGGCAAGCCGGTGGACCGCACGGAGTGGGGGATGACGCCGCCGACAGTGAACGCCTACTACAACCAAAGCATGAATGAGATTGTTTTTCCGGCGGGCATCCTGCAGCCGCCTTTTTATAATCCGAACGCGGACGACGCGGTGAACTACGGCGGAATTGGCGCGGTGATCGGCCACGAAATCAGCCACGGCTTTGACGATCAGGGCTCCAAATTTGACGGTAAAGGCGACCTGCACGAGTGGTGGACAGCCGACGACCGCAAGAACTTCACGAAGCGCGGCGACTGCGTGGTGAATCAGTTCAACGGCTACGAAACCGAACCGGGGCTGCACCAGAATGGCAAACTGGTGCTCGGCGAGAGCATCGGCGACTTGGGCGGCTTGGCCATCGCGTATGCGGCGTATGAAAAATCGATTGAGGGGAAAAGGCCGAAGGAGATTGACGGCTTTACTCCGGAGCAGCGATTTTTCCTAGGATGGGCGCAGGTGTGGGGCACGAATCAGAGGGCTGAGGCGGCGCGTTTGCAGACCAATACGGATCCGCATCCCTTGGCGCGGTTCCGCGGGAATGGGCCCATTTCAAACATGGAAGCGTTCGCCAAGGCGTTTGGGTGCAAAAAGGGCGACGCCATGGTTCGCGAGAATGCGTGCAAGATCTGGTAGAAGCGGCATGGGCGATGCGCGTCGCGGACCTCCTAACGGCAAATTCAAGCTTACTTCGCCGGGAATTTCAGCAGTTTCGCGGCTGCTCTGGCCGGAACAGTTTGCGTTACATTCAATGACGTCACACCAAATGGTGTTACGTCCCAGTTGCGTTCTATGAGGGGTGCGTGGCGACGAAAAAATTACGGAAGCTGGCTCGGCAGCCGGAGATATTGATTTTTGATGTGGATGGCGTGTTGGTGGATGTGCGCGGGACGTACTGGCGGTCGGCGCTCGCGACGGTCGAGTATTTGACAGGGAAACGCGTAACCTATGCGGAGCTGCATCGCTGGAAAAGCAAGCCCGGGTATAACGATGATTGGCGGATGACCGCGGATTGGGCGACGTCGCTGGGGCGGCCGACGACGTACGTACAGGCTCAGGAAGCATTTAATAAGTTTTATTGGGGGCCGCAGCCGGACGGGCAGCTGGGGAATGTGCGGAATGAGAAATTGCTGATCAGTGTGCGGCAAATCGCAGCTTGGGCGGGACGCTACGAGTTGAATTTGTTCACCGGACGAAATCGCAAGGAGTTTGCGTTTAGCTTTGCGAAGTGGGCAGGGACCGCGCATTTTAAAAAAATAATCACCATGGACGACGTGGAACGGAGCAAACCTCATCCGGAGGGTTTGCAGAAAATTTTGGGAAATCGTGATCCCGGGTCAGCGTTGTATTTGGGAGACAATATTGATGACGCGTTGGCCGCGCGCGATGCGGGCGTGCCGTTTATGGCGATCATCGCGCCGCGGGAGCATGGATTTCGCGCGCGCGCGAGGCGATTTCGCGATCTGGGTGCGTTGGCGCTCTTGCCGAGGGCCAAGGATTTGAATCACTGGTTGCGGAAGGCGGGGAAGAATCGACGCAACGAATTCAGGAGCTAACCACGCAAGGTGCGAAAGAAAAAGCACATCCCTCGCCGCGTTCGGAGTGACCGTGATTTGATGTTAGCGGAGTTGGCCGGGTTCTACGCCTTTTTGGCGGGCTTCGTCGAACAGGGCGCCGATTTTTGCTTCGAGGTCTTTCTTTTTGATTTCGAGATTGGCCATTTGCTCGAGGATGGGCTGCGAGTTGTAGCCTTTGTGAAGCTCGCGATCGCTGGTGCCTACTGATTCACCGTCGTTGAAATTTTTCAGCGTCGCTAACTCTTTGTCGGCATCGGCCAGTTGCCCGTGAAGTTTTTCAAGTTGTTTGCGGACGGTGGCGACGTATTGCGGATCCGCGGGTTTCTGCGCCGCAGATTTATTTTTTGCATCGCGGCCG
>Ga0182024_10011765_pt1 | contig 17482 bp, 22 predicted proteins | sample P32metaG_FD_120480 | JGI IMG/M metagenome (GOLD analysis project Ga0182024, IMG submission 120480) | Permafrost microbial communities from Stordalen Mire, Sweden - P3-2 metaG (Illumina Assembly) | ecosystem: Environmental > Terrestrial > Soil > Wetlands > Permafrost | place: Sweden: Stordalen... | reverse complement strand
CTGTGCATCGCCGTCGGCGCCGGCGCGGCCGGCGCGCTCAACATGTGGTACGACGCCGACATCGACGCGCGCATGGCGCGCACGGCGGCGCGGCCGATTCCGGCCGGCCGGATCGCGCCCGGCGAAGCGCTGGCCTTCGGGCTGACGCTGGCGACCGGCGCGGTGGTGGTGCTCGGCCTCCTGGTCGACATGGTGGCCGCGGCGTTGCTGGCGTTCACAATCGCGTTCTACGTCGTGGTCTACACGATGTGGCTCAAGCGCACGACGCCGCAGAACATCGTGATCGGCGGCGCTGCCGGCGCGCTGCCGCCGATGATCGGCTGGGCGGCGGTGACCGGCGGCCTGGCGCTCGAACCGGTCGTGCTGTTTCTCATCATCTTCTTCTGGACGCCGCCGCATTTCTGGGCGCTGTCGCTGTACCGCACCGAGGATTACGCGCGGGCCGGCATTCCCATGCTGCCGGTGGTCGCCGGCGCGGCGGAAACGCGGCGCCAGATCCTGCTCTATACGCTGCTGCTCGCCCCGCTCGGCGCCGCGCCGTGGCTGCTTGGCTATGCCGGCATGCTCTATGGCGTGGTGGCGCTGGCGGCCGGCGCCGTCATGATCGCGCTGGCGCTGCGCCTGCGCGCCGAAGGGCGCGTCCACGCCGCCAGCAAGCAGATGTTCGCCTTCTCGATCCTGTATCTGTTCCTGTTGTTCGCCATGCTGCTGGTTGATCGAATGTCGGCGACGGTCGGCCAAATCGCGGCGTGACTACGAGTGAACTGATGGACAATCAAGAACCCGAGACCGGCATAAGATTGACCGAACAGCAGCAGCGCGCGCGGCGCGCCCGCTCGATTGCCATCGGGGTGTCGCTCGGGCTTCTGGTCCTGCTGTTCTACATCGTGACGCTGGTCAAGGGGCCCGGCGTCCTGGAGCGGCCGCTGTGAGCATGCCGGACCCGCGCCAGCCGCGCGCCAGCCGCCGCGACCTGTTGGTGGCGTTCGCCTGCGGCGGCTTTGTCGCCGTCATGATCGGCGTGTCGTTCGCCGCGGTGCCGCTTTATTCCTGGTTCTGCCGCACCACCGGATTCGGCGGCACCACCCAGGTGGCGAAGACGGCGCCGACCCAGACGTCGTCGCGAACAGTCACGGTGCGCTTCGATTCCAACATCGCCGCCGGATTGCCATGGTCGTTCGAGCCGGAGCGCCGCACCATCGAGGTGCGGCTCGGCGAGGTGGCGACAGTCTATTACAAGGTCACCAACGAAGCCGCTCGTGTCACGGTCGGCCAGGCCGGCTACAATGTCAGCCCGCCGACGGTCGGCATCTACTTCGAGAAGATCAACTGCTTCTGCTTCACGACCCAGACCATGAAACCGGGCGAGACGCGGGACATGGCGGTGGTGTTCTATGTCGATCCCAAGCTCGCCAAGGATTCCGATCAGGACTCGCTCAATACCATCACGCTCTCCTACACCTTCTATCCGGTACGGGAGCCGGAGCAGCCGGTGGCGGCGGGCACAGAGCCGGAGAAATCCGGGCGCATCTAGAGCATGATACGAACAGCGGAGCCGATTTTGGATAAGATCATGCTCAACCGAGAAAGCTAGGCCCTGATCCGATCCGGTTTGATGGGTCAGGGGCTCGAGACAACCAACGCGGCGCGGCCGGCCACGACGGTCACGCCCATGTGGAGAAAAAGACGATGGCCGATGTTGCGCATGCGCATGGCAAGCCGCACCACGACTACCACCTGGTCAATCCCAGCCCGTGGCCGGCGGTCGGCTCGGTGTCGGCATTCCTGGCGGCTGTCGGTGCCATCCTGTGGATGCACCATACGGTCGCCTATGCGCCGGTCGTCTTCGGCGCCGGCTTCATCGGCATCGCCTATACGATGATCGGCTGGTGGCGCGACGTCATCTACGAAGCCGAGGTCGAGCACGATCACACCCGCGTGGTGCAGATTTCCCACCGCTACGGCATGATCCTGTTCATCACCTCGGAGGTGATGTTCTTCGTCGCCTGGTTCTGGGCCTATTTCAACACCGCGCTGTTTCCGGACCAGATCCAGGACATCGGCCGTATCGCCTTCACCGGCGGCGTCTGGCCGCCCAAGGGCATCCAGACCTTCGACCCCTGGCATTTCCCGCTGCTCAACACGCTGATCCTGCTGACCTCGGGCACCACGGTGACCTGGGCGCATCACGCCCTGCTGCAGAACGATCGCAAGGGCCTGGTCTGGGGTCTGGGCTTCACCATCGCGCTCGGCCTGACCTTCACCTGCGTGCAGGCCTGGGAATACGCCCATGCGGCGTTTCACTTTTCCGGCAACATGTACGGCGCCGCCTTCTTCATGGCGACGGGATTTCACGGCGCGCACGTCATCATCGGCACGACGTTCCTGATCGTCTGCCTGTTCCGCGCGCTGGCCGGCCAGTTCACGCCGACGCAGCACCTCGGCTTCGAGTTCTGCGCCTGGTACTGGCATTTCGTCGACGTGGTGTGGCTGTTCCTGTTCGCCTGCATTTACGTCTGGGGCGGCGGCGCCGCGGCGGGTTAGGGGCGCGGCGGCGGTTTCCGCTCATTGCCGCGCCTCCTCCTGCGCTCTCGCCGAGAGCTTCGGAGGGGCGCAGGACGCGCGGAACACGAGATCGCTGCCATGACCGAAAAGACGATCGACACGCTAGCCGGATCGATCATCGCCGGCTTGTCCTGCGCCTGCCCGCGCTGCGGCCGCGGCAAGCTGTTTGCCGGATTTTTGACGCTGCGGCCGCGCTGCGAGGTTTGCGGGCTCGATTACGGCTTCGCCGACGCCGGTGACGGGCCCGCCGTCTTCATCATGTTCCTCGCCGGCGCCATCGTGGTTGGCGCCGCGCTCGTGACCGAGGTCGTCTGGCACCCGCCTTATTGGGTCCACGCGGTGTTGTGGCTGCCGTTGATCCTCATCCTTACGCTCGGCCCGCTGCGGCCCATGAAGGGGCTGATGATCGCGCTGCAATTCCATCACAAGGCGGCGGAAGGCCGTTTCGGTGCCGGTGGCGAGGACATGCTTTGAGCCCGCCGCAACCGAGCCCGCCGCAACAAGCGCGGCGGTCGTGGCGCGGGCTGCTGCTGCCGGCCGGGCTGGCGTTTGTGGTCCTGATCGGGCTTGGCACCTGGCAGATCCAGCGCAAAGCCTGGAAGGAAGCCCTGATTGCCTCGCTGACCGCGCAGCTCGCGGCGGCGCCCGTCGTGCTGGCTCCGCCGGCAGACTGGCCGAGTCTCGACCCGGCGCGCGACGAATATCGCCGCGTCACCTTGCGCGCGCAGTTCGACTATGCGGATGAAGCGCTGGTATTTGCGGCTCCGTCGGCCTTTCGCCCCGACGTTTCGGGTCCGGGCTACTGGGTGTTCACGCCGGCGCGCCTTGCCGGCGGCGGCCTCGTCGTCGTCAACCGCGGCTTCGTGCCCGACGGCCGCCAGGACCCGAAATCCCGGGCGGCCGGCAACGTCTCCGGCGTCATCAACGTCGTCGGCGCCATGCGCTGGCCGGACACCCGCCACTGGTTCACGCCGAACGACGACCCGGCGCACAATCTGTGGTTCTCGCGGGACCCGCGATCGATCGCGGCGGCCAAGGGCTTCGGCCAGGGGCCCGAATCGCTGGCGCCGTTCTTCGTCGAGCAGGAAAGCCCGGCGCCGCCGGGCGGCTTGCCGCAGCCCGGCAAGATCGTGGTCGACTTGCCCGACAATCACTTGCAATATGCGGTAACCTGGTACGGCCTGGCGCTCGTGCTGGTCGTGGTGTTCGTTACCTGGGCTTTCGGCTCCGGTCGCCGCCAAAAGAGCGGCACGGACGCGGCCTCGCCTTCCTTGTGAAGGGCTTGGTTTTTCTATTACTGTGCCCCATGTGAACAGCGGCGGGCGCAGCCTGCCTGCGAATAAATCAATGCTCATTCAATGATTTAGACTGCGGACCCGGAGCCGCGCCGGGCATCAGGACAGCGATTTTCGTGCAGCACATCTCGACCAGGGGCGAGGCCCCGCCGCTCGGTTTCGCCGAGGCGATGCTCGCCGGCCTCGCCCGCGACGGCGGCCTCTATGTGCCCGAAACCTGGCCGCAGCTTTCGGCCGAGACCATCCGCGGCTACGCCGGCCGTCCCTATGCCGAAGTGGCGGTCGACATCATCCGGCGCTTTGTCGACGATTGCGTCCCCGAAGCCGATCTCGCCCGCATGGTGCGCGAGGCGTACGGAACGTTCCGCCATCCCGCCGTCGCGCCGCTCGTTCAGCTCGGCGAGAATACCTTCGCGCTTGAGCTGTTCCACGGCCCGACGCTTGCCTTCAAAGATCTGGCGATGCAGCTTCTGGCGCGGCTGATGGATCATGTGCTGGCCGCGCGCGGCGAGCGCCGCACCATCGCGGTGGCGACTTCGGGCGATACCGGCGGCGCGGCCGTCGAGGCGTTTCGCGCGGCAAGCCAGGTCGATCTTGTCGTCCTGTTTCCGGCCGGACGGATTTCCGACGTGCAGCGCCGCATGATGACGACGGCGGAGGCGCCGAATATCCACGCCGTCGCCATCGACGGCACGTTCGACGACTGCCAGGCGATCGTGAAAGGTATGTTCAATCATCACGCCTTCCGCGAGCGGGTGCGGCTCTCCGGCGTCAATTCCATCAACTGGGCGCGCATTGTGGCGCAGACGGTCTATTACGTCACCGCCGCGGTGGCGCTCGGCGCGCCGCACCGCCGGATCGCCTTCACGGTTCCGACCGGCAATTTCGGCGACGTCTATGCCGGCCACGTGGCGCGGCGCCTGGGCCTGCCGATCGACCGGCTGGTGATCGCCACCAACGTCAACGACATTCTGGCCCGCACGCTGGCGACCGGCACCTATGAGCTGCGCGACGTGGTGTCGACCACGTCGCCCTCGATGGATATCCAGGTGTCGTCGAATTTCGAGCGATTGCTGTTCGACGCCTACGGCGGCGACGGCAGCGCGGTGCGGGCGCTGATGGCCGCGCTGGCGCAGTCGGGGCGCTTCGCCATCTCGGCGCAGGCGCTAGCGCAGATCCGCGCCGGCTTCACTGCCGGCCGCGCCGACGAGGACGAGGTTGCGGCCACCATCCGCACCGTCAAGCGCGAGACCGGCAATTTCGTCGATCCGCATACCGCCGTCGGCATTGCGGTCGCCGAGAAGGAAGAGCTGCGCGACCCGGCGGTGCCGATGGTGGTGCTTTCGACCGCCCACGCGGCGAAATTTCCCGATGCGGTGGCGGCGGCCTGCGGCGTGCGGCCGGAACTGCCGGAATGGCTTGGCGATCTCGATAAACGTCCGGAGCGCGTCTGTGTGCTGCCGGCGGACCAGTCCGCGGTCGAGCGGTTCGTTCTCAAGACGAGCCGCGCCGCGCAGGAAGGAGCGGCAGCATGAGCGTTGAGGTGACGACCTTGAAATCCGGCATCACCGTGGTGACCGATACGATGCCGCATCTCGAGACGGCCTCGCTCGGCGTCTGGATCGGCTCCGGCAGCCGCGACGAGCGGCATGACGAGCACGGCATTTCGCATTTCCTCGAGCACATGGCGTTCAAGGGGACGCGGCGGCGCAGCGCGCGCCAGATCGCCGAGGAGATCGAGGCGGTCGGCGGCGATCTCAACGCCGCGACCGGCGCCGAGAGCACCGCCTATTATGCCCGCGTGCTCAAGGCCGACGTGCCGCTGGCGCTCGACGTGCTTGCCGACATTCTCTCCGAGCCGGCGTTCGATCGCGACGAGCTCGTTCGCGAGCAGAACGTCATCATCCAGGAGATCGGCGCGGTCGCCGACACGCCCGACGATCTGGTTTTCGAGCACCTGCAGGCGATCAGCTTTCCCAACCAGCCGCTCGGCCGTTCGATCCTCGGCACCGCCAAGACGGTGCGCTCGTTCGACGCCGGCCGGCTGCACGACTACCTGGCCCGCAATTACCGGGCGCCCGACATCGTCGTGGCCGCGGCAGGCGCGGTCGAGCATCGCGCCGTGCTCGGCGAGGTCGAGCGGCGCTTCGCGAGCTTCAACGGCCCGGCCGGGCCGATGCCGGAGCCGGCGAGCTTCGGCGGCGGTATCCACGTCGAGAAGCGCGAGCTCGAGCAGGTGCACATCGCGCTGGCAATGCCCGGCGTGTCGGTGACCGACCCGGCGCTGTACAGCCTGCAGGTCTTCACCAACATCCTCGGCGGCGGAATGTCGTCGCGGCTGTTTCAGGAGGCGCGGGAGCGGCGCGGCCTGTGTTATTCGATCTATTCGTTCCATCTGCCCTACACCGACGTCGGCATGTTCGGCCTCTACGCCGGCACCGACGCCGCCGATACTTCGGAGCTGATGCGGCTGATCGTCGAGGAAATCGCCAGCACAGCCGACACCCTCTCGGAGCCGGAAGTCGCCCGCGCCAAGGCCCAGATGAAGGCCGGGCTGTTGATGGCGCTGGAAAGCTCGGGCGCGCGCATCGAGCAGCTGGCGCGCCAGATGATCACCCGCGGCCGGCCGTTCCCGATCGAGGAGCTGGTCGCAAACGTCGACGCGGTGACGGTCGAAAGCGCGCGCGCTGCCGGCCGGGCCCTGATCGGCCGCGGCAAGATGGCGACCGCCGTGCTCGGACTCGGCTCCGGACTTGAAAGCGCGGCGGCGATTGCCGAAACTCTGACGCGGCGGGCCGCATAGTGCACGCGATCGATTCAAAGCCCGCTCGTCCCCGCGAAAACGGGGGCCCAGGTCGGCTTTCGTGTAAGCTGGATTCCCGCGTTCGCGGGCATGAGCGGCAGATGGGGCGCCGCTGCTGAGCAAGGCCGCATGGCGTTCTTCCGCACCATTAATTTTTCCGAGCCGTTACCGGCAATCGCCGGCGACGGCGTGGCGTTGCGCACCCCGCAAATGACCGACTTCGCCGAATGGTCGGCGCTACGCGAAACCAGCCGTGAATTCCTGACGCCTTGGGAGCCGACCTGGCCGGCCGACGATCTCACCCGCAGCGCGTTCCGGCGCCGTATCCGGCGCTACGCCGAGGATCTGCGGACCGACCAGGGCTATTCTTTCCTGATCATGCGCAGCACCGACGGTGCGCTGCTCGGCGGCCTGACCCTGGCCAATATCCGGCGCGGCGTCGCCCAGGCCGGCAGCCTCGGCTACTGGATGGGCCTGCCCTTCGTGCGTCACGGCTACATGACCGCGGCAGTGCGGGCCGTCGTTCCGTTCGCCTTCGGCACGCTGCGGCTGCACCGGGTCGAGGCGGCCTGCATCCCGACCAATGCCGGCTCAATCCGGCTCTTGGAAAATACCGGCTTTGCGCGGGAGGGCTATGCGCGCGAATATCTCTGCATCAACGGCATCTGGCAGGATCACCTGCTGTATGCGCGCTTGAAGGACGCCGGGCAGCCTTGACCATGCCGCTGGCCCGGTCCTGCTTGCGGCGGAAGGTGCCATTGGAAGGGCCACGGAATGTGCCATGGGATGGCCACGGTTGAATTGCTATAAGGGCTTGGGACATCGCGCGATTTTGGTTGAGCACGACCGGATCCGACTTCAGTTCGCCGGCCGCGGCGGGCCTGGCGAAGGCGGAAACAGCGTGCTCGGGGCGATGGGTGCGGGCAATGCTGCGGGATTTCTCTGTGATGCGGCGGGGTGATCGCGGATCGGTCGCGATGGTGCTCTCGCTCGCGCTGCTCACGGCGGCCTGCTCGTCGGGCGGCATCGGCACGCCGGCGGCGACCGCAACGGATCCCGCTGCCGCGCCGGCGCCCGGTACCCCGGCGTCGAGCGCTCCGTCACTGAAGGACAAGGTTACGGGCTTTTTCGAAGGCTCGTCGGCGCGGTCGCCGCAGACGGTCAGCGGTACGCAGCAACTGCTCGATTGTCCCTTTATCGACATCCGGCAGGGCGCGTCGACGCTGTTCATCGGCGCGCGCGGCAGCAGCGACGAAACCAGCGACAGCGACAATAACGGGGCGATGGCGCTTCGCTACCAGGGCAGCTTCGTGCGCGCCGCGCGCGAATGCGCCGACGTCGCCGGCAACATGGTGATGAAGGTCGGCATCGAAGGACGCATCATTGTCGGGCCGGCCGGCGGACCGGGCCAGGTCGACGTGCCGTTGCGCATCGCGGTGGTCAGAGAAACCGTGGCCGGCGCCCAGCCTATCGTGACCCGGTTCGCCATCATTCCGGTGACCGTGGCGTCGCAAACCGACAACCCGACCTTTACCCATATCGAGGAAGGCCTGACATTTCCCATGCCGCCGGGGCACGATCTGGACAGTTACGTCGTCTATATCGGCTTTGATCCGCAATCCGCGCATGCGCCAGAAAAACCGAAGCCCAAGCCGAAAGCCAACGCGAAGGCCAAGCCGAAGGCCAGGCCGAGTCCCGCCTCACCGACCGGGTGAGACGGCTCAGTTGAATTTCTTTTTGACGTCTTCGATGCCCTGCGCCAGCAGGTGGGCCGCCACCTCGCCTTTGGCGGCAGCGGCGAGAATCTTCTCGGCCGCGGCGACCGCGGCGTCGGCGGCGGCGGCGCGGACGTCGGCCAGCGCCTGGGCTTCGGCCTGCATGATCTTGGCTTCTGCCATCTTGCCGCGGCGGGCGACGAAGTCCTCTATGCGGGTCTTGGCCTCGGCGGCAAGCCGCTCGGCTTCGGCCTTGGCGCCGGCGACGATGGCCGCGGCCTCGCCTTCGGCCTCACGGGCCTTGCGCTCGAATTCGGCAAGCAGGGCCTGCGCCTCGGTCTTCAGCAACCGCGCCTCGTCGAGCTCAGCCTTGATGCGCGCCTGCCGCTGATCGAGTGACTCGATGAGCTTGCGGTGCACGCCCAGATAGGCGAGCAGGCCGAGGAAACAAATAAAGGCAATGGCGACCCAGGTTTCGGCTGCGGGCATCGGCAGGATTCTCAGCGTTTCATGATGTCGCCCAAGGCGGCGGCGACTTCGTGTTCCGGGGCGCCCGGCCGATCAGCCGCTCGACGATGGCGCTTGCGGTATCGGCCGCGATGGTCCCGACATTGGCCATGGCGGCGCTGCGGGTCGCGGCAATCGACTTTTCCGCGGCACCGAGCTTCTCGTGCAGCTCCGCCTCCAGGCGCTTGTTGGTCGTCTCGGCGTCGGCGGCCTGCTTCTCGCGCGTCTCGGCGGCGATGCGCTGGGCGCGGGCGCGCGCGTCGGCGAGCGACTTTTCGTAAGCGGCGTTGGCGGTGTCCGACTGTTCCTTGAAACGCCGCGCGGCGGCGAGATCGTCGCGGATGTGCTTGCTGCGCGCCGCGAGGATCGAGCCGATGCGCGGCAGCGCCACCTTCGACATCAGCACGTAGAGCAGGATGAAGGTCAGCGCCAGCCACAGGAGCTGCGACGGGTAGGTCTGCGTCTCGAACGGCGGGAACGCGGGCTTGCCCGCAGGCGCTTCGGTATGGGCGGTCGGCGTGGCCATGGCGGCTTGGATTCCCGGCTTGGATTCCCGGCTTGGATTACAGCCCGAACAGCAGCAACAGCGCGATCAGCAGCGAGAAGATGCCGAGCGCCTCGGTGATGGCAAAGCCGAAGATCAGGTTGCCGAACTGGCCCTGGGCGGCCGACGGATTGCGCAGCGCGGCGGCCAGGTAGTTGCCGAAGATGATGCCCACGCCGATGCCGGCGCCGCCCATGCCGATACAGGCGATACCGGCACCGATGTATTTCGCGGCGGTCGGATCCATGTGAAAGCTCCTTTTCGTTGTCCTCTCCCCGCTCTCCCCCGCAAGCGGGGGAGAGCGGGGAGAGGTGGACCGTCAGTGGCCCGGGTGTATCGCATCGTTGAGGTAGATGCAGGTGAGAATGGCGAACACGTAAGCTTGCAGAAAGGCCACCAAAAGCTCCAGCGCAGTCAGCGCCATGACCAGGACAAACGGCAGCGCCGCGCCGAACCAGCCGAGCACGCCGAAGCCGGCCAGCATGATGATGAAGCCGGCGAACACCTGCAGCGTGATGTGGCCGGCCAGCATGTTGGCGAACAATCGCACGCTGTGCGACACCGGGCGCGACAGAAACGACAGGATTTCGATCGGCACGATCAGCAGCAGGAACGGCTTGGGCACACCGGCCGGCACGAACAGCTTGAAGAAGCGCAGGCCGTGCTTCCAGAACCCGTAACCGAGGACCAGGAAGAACACCGTCAGCGCCAGCGCCGCGGTCACGATCAGCTGGCTCGTTACCGTGAAGGAATAAGGAATGAGGCCGATGATATTGGCGAACAGGACGAACATGAACAGCGTGAACACGAAGGGAAAGAACTTCATCCCTTCGTTGCCGGCCGAGGCGCGGATCGTATTGGCGACGAATTCATAGGAGATTTCCGCGATCGACTGCAGCCGCCCCGGCACCACCGCGCGCGGCGCGGTCGCGCCGATCAGAAGCGTCGATACCAGAAACACGATGATCAACATGAACAGTGCCGAATTGGTGAAGGCGATCTGGTGACCGCCCATGTCGATCATCGGCACCATATCGTGAATTTCGAACTGTTCGATCGGGTTGATCTGCATGGTTCGCTGCCGTCGCGCCTAATGCGCCACTTACCCTTCCCGGTCCTTGCGTAAGCCGTCCTCGATGCCGCCGCCCGCCACGACGCCGGCGGAGCGCATCACGTTGAGCACGCCGGCGGTAAAGCCGAGCAACACAAATACAATCAGCCCCCACGGCGCGATGCCGAGCCAGCGGTCGGCCAGCCAGCCGAGACCGGCGCCGACCACCACGCCTGCAACGAGTTCGCTCGAGAGCCGAAAGCCCTTGGCGTAGCCGGATGCAGTCGCTGCCCGATCCTGGCGAGGGCTGGTTTCATCGGCACGCTGGCGTGCCAGACCTTCGCCAAGCCGCTGCAGTCTCGCGGAGAGGGCGGCTTCGTCGGTGTGTGCCTTGCCATGGTCACCGTCCTCGCGCGCGTCGCTCATGATCTCGACACTCGCGGCTGTCCGGCAATCGCGGCCCGCCCGCCCCCTCAAAGCCGCGCGGACCATACTGAGTGGATTCCGCCGAGTCAAGAAACCCAGGAACGGGTCTAATCCTTTGAAACATCGACACTAAAAGAGTTTCCCCAGGCCGCTGTCGAAAGCCTGATTGTGCGCCGCGAAGGCATTCGCTGTAGAATAACAATCCAGTCGCTTCGACCTGACATGCGAGAGGACGTCCCATGCTCAGCACGATGTTCAGCGAAATGTCCGGCAAGATACCCAGCAACAAGTCCAGCCGACCGCTCGGCAGAATATTTGCCGGCGCCGTCGTGGCCTTGCTCATGGTTCCGGCGCTGGCCGATGAGGCGCTGCCCGACAGCAACGGCGGACGCTACACGTTCAGCAAAGTGGCGGACGGCATGCTGCGGCTCGACACCCAGACCGGCGAGGTCGCGTTATGCAGTGCGCGCACCGTCGGCTGGGCGTGCCTGGTCGCTGCCGAGGACCGCGTCGCGCTCGAGAATGAGATCGCGCGGCTGCGCAGCGAAAACGCCGCGCTCAAGCAGGACATTCTTTCGCGCGGCCTGCCGCTGCCGCCGGGCGCGATGCCCGAGCCGCCTGCCGCGCACGACAACGACATCACTATTCGCTTGCCCGACAATGCCGATCTCGATCGCGCGGTGAGCTATGTCGGCCAAATGTGGCAGCGCTTCGTCGACGCGGTCGTCCGGGCGCAGAAGCAAATGTTGAACAAAAGCTGAGTGCGCCGGTTTGCCCTTGAGCCAGTCCGCCGCGACCGAATTGTCCGCCATCCGCACCGCGCGGGTGCGCACGATCGCGAGTGCGCTGCTCGCAGTGGAAACCTCCGGCACCGGATTTTTCGACATCACGCCCGAGGTCGGGCGCTTTCTCGCCGCCATCGAGGCCCGCGACGGCGTCGTGCTGCTTTATCTGAAGCACACGTCGGCCTCGCTGGTCATCCAGGAGAATGCCGATCCCGACGTGCAGACCGATCGGGTTACCGCGCTCAGTCGCATCGCACCCGAACGTGCCGGCTGGGTGCACGATGTCGAAGGGCCCGACGACATGCCGGCCCATATCAAGGCCATGGTCAACGGCGTCGCGCTGCACGTGCCGGTCGCCGACGGCCAGATGGCGCTCGGCACCTGGCAAGCCATCTATGTCGCCGAGCACCGCGCCCGGGCGCACCGCCGCGCGGTGATGCTGCAGTTCATCGGCGAGTGCGGGCAACAGTGAGACCAGGCTCTTGAGCCGAGCCAAGCCCGGAATTCATGACCACCGCAGCACAGTCGGCATGCCGGCTTTTTGTGGGTTTCGGCCTCGGTTCGGGCGTTGCGCAGCGCTGAGTTCCGAGGCGTCGCGCAAAACCGGCGCGTTGACCGTGGCGTGGTTCAACCCATTGCTGTCTGGGTGTATTCTCGGTAGCCTCTTTGTGTCTCTGCTCGCCCAAGGCGCAGCTTCCATCGCGTTTGGCAAAGGTCAGAAATGAGGGGCATGCTCCGGCGCCCAGGATCGCTCGAGTCATGAAAATCGCGCTGACCCTGCTGTGCCGCAACGAAGGCGACATTATCGGGCGCAACCTCGAGTTTCATCTCAGACGCGGCGTCGATTTCATCATTGTCACCGACAATGCGTCGGACGATGACACGGCAAGTATTGTGGCGCGCTATGCGCGGCACGGCCGCATCGAGCTCATCCGCGAGCAACGCCTGACCCACGATCAATCCGTCTGGGTCTCTGAGATGGCGCGGCGCGCCGCGCGCCGGCAGGCCGACTGGGTCATCAATTCCGACGCGGACGAATTCTGGTGGAGCGCCGACGACCTGCGCACCACGCTGGCGAATGTTCCGGCCGCGGTGCCCGCCCTATCGGTGCGGCGGCACAATTTCCCTCCGGTCCGCGGCGGCCCGGCGGACTTCGCGGAGCGAATGATCTACCGCGACAATCCATCCCGAAACGCGTTCGGCGCTCCATTACCCGAAAAAGTGATCCACCGCGGCGTGGCGAACGTGATCGTCGCCGACGGCAATCACGCGGTCTCATTCGCCGAGCGCCCGGTCCGCGCGCAGCCGTCCCAGGCAATCGAGATCCTGCACTTTCCAATGCGGACGTTTGAGCAGTTTCGCAGCAAAATCGTGCTGGGCGCCGAGGCGCTGGAGCGAAACGGCCGGATCGCACCGGACGTCGGAGCCCACTGGCGCCACGTCTATCGCCGCTATTACAAGCACGGTCTGCTCCCTGACTACTTCGGGCAAAACGAACTGACCCAGCCCGCTATCGAGCAGCGTCAGCGGGACGGCACGCTCGTCATCGACAGGAGACTCTGCGATTTCCTCGCACTATCCGGGGCGGCAACGTGAAGATCGCGGTGGTGACCCCCTATTACCGGGAGGACGTCGCGAGGCTTGTGCACTGCCACCGCAGCGTGGCCGGGCAGCGCGCCCCTTGCACCCACATCATGGTTGCCGACGGTTATCCGTGTGCGGCGGTGGCCGACTGGGACGTCGACCACATTGCTTTGCCCCGCTCGCATCATGACATCGGTTCGACGCCGCGGGTGATCGGCTCATTCCATGCCATCGGGCTTGGCTTCGACGGCATTGCGTTTCTTGATGCCGACAATTGGTATGATGCCGACCACATCGCGTCGCTGCTCGAACTGCATGCCCGTACCGCAGCGCCGTTCGTCACCTCGTCGCGCCTGCTGTGTCGGCTTGACGGCAGCGTCATGGGCCGTTGCCACATGACCGACGGCACGAGCTTCGTCGATACCAGCTGCATGCTGCTGATGCGCCAAGCCTTCGGCCTGATCGCGAACTGGTGCCTGATGCCCGACTATGCGCAGATCATTTCCGATCGGGTATTTCTTTTCCAGGCCAGGGCGGCCGGCGTTGCCATGGCTCATTCCGACAAGCCGACCGTGCACTATCGCTGCGGCAAGGCCGGCAACTATCACCATTTCGGCGAGACGCCGCCGGCCGGGGTGGAGCCAAGACCGGATTACGAGGCCGCGCTGCGGCGCTGGGAGGCGGCGGGCAACCCCGCATTGGTCGCGCCATGATGGTCGGCGCACGCCACAACCCAGCCGGCCATGAGGCCGCCGCCTGATGCCGCGCGACCTGTTCATCCTCGGTTGCGGACGAAGCGGCACCAGCCTGTTGGCCGGCCTTTTCAGATCGAGCGGCTATTTTCAGGGAACGCGGCTATACCGGCCGCGAGACAGCAATCCGCACGGTTTCTTCGAAGACGCCGACGTCAACGATATCAATGAAGTGATTCTGGGTCCCGTTGCGCCGCAGCGGCGCTGCCATGACGGCATCACCTACATGGCGGACGCGCCGGGACGGGGGCAGCATTGGCTCGCGCGCATCCCGCTTGGGACCACGCTGTCGTGCGACGCCTCGGCAAACGACCGCATCGCCGCCGTTCTTTCTCGCCGGCCGTTCTGCCTGAAGGATCCGCGTTTCTGCTATACGCTGGCCTGGTGGCGGGCGCACGCGCCCGAGGCGCGCATGATCTGCGTGTTCCGTCATCCACGTCTGGTTGTCGCGAGCATCCTCAAAGAGGTGGCGACCATGCCGTATCTTGCGGATTTTGCGCTGAGCACCAGGGCGGCTTTTGAGGTCTGGCGGCTGATGTACGGGCACGTGCTGGAACGGCACGCGCTCTCCGGTGATTGGCTTTTTGTCGAATATGCCGATTTGTTTCGCGCACCGGTTCTCGACCGCATCAGTGCATTCTCCGAGGCGGCAATCGATTCGAATTTGCCCGACCCGCAGCTGAACCGATCGAAGCCGGTGGACCTGGTCGATCCGGCCGCGGAGGCGCTTTATGAAGAGCTGGTCGTCCGCTCCAGAACCACGTTAGACTCCTCCAAACGACGAAGCGCGTGACTTCGATGCCGGGCCTCGACACGACTCTTCATTTGGACATGCTGCGGCGCTGGCAGCGCGAGAATTCGCCGACGCGGAGATTGTCGCGCGCACTGTGGCGCGGCAGGCCGCTGTACGGTCTGGAATGGGGCGATCCCGAGGTCGTGCCTCCCCTGCAATTCATCAAGGAGCGATACGTCCTGCCGTTCGTCGACCCCAGGCACACGGCCGTGGAGATCGGCCCGGGCGGCGGGCGCTGGACGCGGTATCTGCTCGGCTTCGACACGGTATTCGCCGTGGATTACCATCAGGAATCGCTCGACCAGCTGAAGCGCGGTTTTGGCCGCCGGCGCAACGTCCGCTTCATCAAAAATCACGGCACGGATTTTCCCGATATCGCGCCCAACTCGATCGACTACATCTTCTCGTTCGGCACGTTCGTGCACTTGGAGTTCGATCTGATCGAGGAATACTTGCGCACCATGCAATCGGTTGCGAAGCCGACCGCCAACATCGTCCTCCAATATTCGGACAAGACCAAAATCATGGCGCAGATCAATCAGGGGTTCTCCGACAACACGCCCGAACGAATGCGGACCGCGGTGCGCGCTGCCGGGTACCGCATTATCGAAGAGGACACCACCTCGCTCTGGCACAGCTCGGTTATTCGATTTGGCATTTGAGGCCGGGTGAGGCCAGGTGAGGCCAGGTGAGCATCCGCATCGGAACGACCGCCGCACCGGCCAGCGCGAGACCATGCTCAAACATTTCGTCATCACCCGCCTCGGCCTGGCCGTCTATGGCGAACGGCGGCTCAACGACATCATCGATCTGTTCGAGATGGTCACGTTGCCGTCGCTGCTGCGCCAAAGCAGTCAGGACTTCATACCGCTGATCATCGTCGACGCCGACATGCCGGAGGCGGCGCGCGGGCGGATCGAGCAATTGCTGTCGCCCTATCCGTCCTTCAATCTGGTGGCGATCGACCTGACCGGTTTGACCCAGGTACGACAGGGATGTTTCGACTGGATCTGGGATCGCTGTCAGGACGTCGTTCTCGAGGCCGGCCTGATCGAAGACCCGGCCCAGTACATCATCACGTCGGTGATTGATGCCGACGATGCCTGGCATCGCGACGTCGTGCAAACGGTCAATGCTTTCATGGCCGAGCGCCTGCCGCGGGCCTGCGACGGCGACAAGGATCGAGGGACGTGGCTGCAGCACACTTGCGGCATCGCCGCCACCTTCGCGCGCGGCTACAAATGGTTCATCGCGGCCGACGCCTGGGAGGCATTCGAGCATCCGTTCATGAGCATGGCGGTGTTCGTCGCGGCGCGTTTTTCCAGCGGCATCTCGGCTTGCTCCAGCAGGCATCTGGCCTGGCCGGCGTATTGCAACGTGCTGGCGTTCGAGGCGGCTGCGATCGAACAGGCGGAGCCGATGTGGCTGTGGGTGCGCCACAACCGCACCACCCAGCCGTGGGACGCGAGCGCGCTTGCCTCGGTCGACGGGCCGACGAGCATCGCGCGCTGCGGCACCTTCGGCATCGATCTCGACAAGTTGCAACGCTGGCGGGGCAGATTTGCGGCAGCCAAGGCCGCGTCGCCGTCCTTCGCCCATGCGGGACGCAGCGCATCCGATCAATATGACCGCATCTTCAAGATCGCCGGATTGAACCGGCAGATCGCCGCGTTGTGGCGACGACGCCGGACGCTCACAGCCACGCCGGCCGAAGTCAGGTCGTTGGACGCCGCGATCGCGCAGAAAGAGGCGCAGCGAACCGCTCTCGTGGACGTGCTTCGCGCCCAGGGCATCGATGACTAGCGCGGTTCATGCCGGCGTGAAACGATTAGCGGCGGCGCTCTGTCGATCAGGCGCCGCAACTCGCCAACCATCCGCGGAACCGGGCAATGCAATCCCAAGAATCGTTCGAGGCCTATTTTGCCGGCGCCGAGCTGACGACAGACTGGACCTCGCGCAATTATGCGCTATGGGCGGATCTCCTGGCGCCGCGGCGGCATGAGCCGTTGCGGCTGCTTGAGATCGGCTCATGGGAGGGGCGCTCGGCGCTGTTCTTTCTCAACTATCTGCCGAAGGCGAGCATCGTCTGCATCGACACCTTTGCGGGTTCGGTCGAACATCGCGGTTGGCCGTTGTGGCGGCGCTGGCGGCAGCTCAATCGCATCGAACGGCGCTTCGACCGTAACCTCGCGCCATTCGCGTCGCGAACGCAGAAGCTCAAGGCGGACTCCGGCGCGGCCTTGGCCCAGCTCGGCCTGGCGGGCAGGCGCTTCGATTTCGTCTACATCGACGGCAGCCACCTGGCGATCGACGTCTATCGCGACGCCGTGCTGTCCTGGCCGCTGCTGCGCGACGGCGGGATTGTCATTTTCGACGATTATCAAAGAAAGCTCGGCCCCGAGCAGGACCGCCCCGCGGTCGGGATCGATGCTTTTCTTGAAGCGGTCAAGGGCGAGTGCGCGGAGCTGTTTCGCAGTCACCAGCTCGCCGTGCGAAAGCGCGGCGCGGCGGGGCCGTCTGCCGCGTCACAGGACGGGCCGCGGTGGACCACACCCGCCTCTCGGCAGTAACATGCGCGGTTCAACCGGGGCAGGCGATTGAGCGAGCCGCAACCGCAGCATCTTCTGATCGCCGACGATCATCCGCTGTTCCGCGGCGCGCT
>Ga0182024_10011764_pt1 | contig 17484 bp, 14 predicted proteins | sample P32metaG_FD_120480 | JGI IMG/M metagenome (GOLD analysis project Ga0182024, IMG submission 120480) | Permafrost microbial communities from Stordalen Mire, Sweden - P3-2 metaG (Illumina Assembly) | ecosystem: Environmental > Terrestrial > Soil > Wetlands > Permafrost | place: Sweden: Stordalen... | reverse complement strand
TTTCCGCAAAGCCCCTCGGCTCGAAGTGCTTAACTCGTTTTGGTAAGCACTCACCGTTGATGTAGTTAGTGTATCCGAAGCGAAAATATATTCCAGTACCCCAATGAGTATTTAAGTATTGCTGGCTTGGCATCATGGAGAATAGCTATTGGCCAACATCTGCAAATGCGGTTTAGATTAACAAGCGCCGGATCAACAAAGTCAGCTGCGTACGCGAGGATCGCATATTCAGGAAATATATATCGAGTATGGATTCGATGCGCAAGATCTATCCGATCCAGGAAGGTGTTCCTGAAAGGGTTTGCGTGTCAGCGAGGACAGTGACACGGAGAGCGCGTCTATCGGTTAATGGGGGCAACGCCTACATGTGCGCCGAAACTAAGCTTGCCGGATCGGCTGCTTTAGTGCCGAAGCATGATCTCGTGCGAACTGTTCGAGAGTGGTTGCGTCCCTTCCGGTCACTTCCTTAACCGTCGAAGTCACCTCTGCAAATTTGCCTGCCTTGTTGTATCGCATCCAACTCGAGCAATGCTTCGATGTACTGATTTAGAACGTGTTGGGCTTCAAGGGCATTCTTCATATCCGTTTCGGCGCAATCTATGAATTGAACCGGTTTGTTTAGAACCTTGCTGAATGTCTGCAACATCGTCGTACACCTGTCTCCATTGGCGACGGGTAAGTCGATGCAAATCGCAAAAAAAAGGCCAACTGAAAAGTTGGCCCTTTTTTCAAAATTGGTTTCTATTAGTGCGCTACTGTGGTGCTCGTTGTGGAGCTCCCGGCGCCATTTATCGTTGTGCTGTTGACCGTTGTCGCATGATGCGCGGCTAGTGGGTGAGTGTGGACGCGATTCGTTGTTGTCGTTGATCGCACTACTGGATGAGCTGGATGATGAACTGCTGTCGTTGTAGTTTTGGTTTTTGTAGCTGCTGCAGTAGGCGCTGTGGCGCTGGTGCTCTCATGCGTTGACGTGCTTGTGCCGCCAGCGTTTGTGTCCGTGCTTGTTGAATTGGTTGTATCGTCGGCATAGGCGGCGCTGCTGAGTGCCAGCGTTATGAGTGCGGCTAAAAAAGATTTGTTCATCGGAAAATCTCCTGCGGTTTTTTCAGTAGGCATGATCTTGTGTAGTCCAATAGTCTACATCATATGGGCTTGCCCTAAGTAGTACCGTCTACCCGACATCAGAGCCGAGGCGCTGCGGCGGTCCCTTCGGTTTTGCTTTGGCGTTTGGACCGCTGGATCGACAAAAGATGATGAAGTCTGGAAATGCCAGTTCTGTCCCGGCTGTCGCTTCTGCACAGGACTTGCAAGATTAGTTTGTCGGGAACTAGGGAGCGTGTCATCTTAGATGTCCCTCTCATTGCCAGTTATCTCAACGTTCCTACACGACCACCATGGGCTGCGGTTAGTTAAGGCATTGTGAAGGAATCGAGGGCTGTCAAGAAGAAGACCTAGAATCGATACACGCACAGATTACTAAACCCAATGACTATGAACAAAACTGTTTCCGGTTTACGTCTTGTTTTGGCGCGCTTCAAAAACGCCTGGACTGATTCGGCTCGCCTTTCGCAGCGGCCGGTCCGTAACGGCACCATATTCGATGCCGGCAAAACTGTAGTGTCGGAGGCGGCTTGTTTTGTCCCGACCACTCCTCCAACTCGATTGTTCGAAACTGCGGCTACACTTCCACTCACAATTCCGGACGGAAGTGCTGGAACGAACGCCCCCTATACATCTCCGGAACTTATGGCTTTAAAGCCAGGTGCAACTCTCGCCGGTATCACTCAAACGACGAATCTGCACGCTGAGACAATTCCGGCTGTTGGCATAATATCTGAAGTAGCACCTGGCGAAGGCGAGACGCGTTATGCCGGGTTTTGGATCAGATTGTTGGCAATGCTGGTTGACGAGTTGAGCGTATTTATCCTCGGCATCACACTTATCATCGTTAACGTAGTCGTCTCATGGGTTGCGCTTGAGAGCGGGTTCTGGTCACCTCTTGGTCATATCCAGATGATGGACTTGAGCGCTTGCTATGTGCTGTTCGGCGTAACCATAGCATTGTTTGCAGTGATTCCCTGGTACTACGTTGCACTCTACGAGAGTTCGAAGTTGCAGGCGACGCCAGGAAAAAGAATGTTCTTCCTCAAGGTGGTTGATGCACGGGGCCGCGGCATTGGCTTTTGGCGAGCTACCTATAAATTAGCGGTGCAGACCATAGTTGTTTTTTGTATGAGCGTGATCTGGCTTGGACTGGGCAAGCTGATCACCGACTTAGTTGACTCATCGGTAATCCGTCTCGTATTGTGGATCGGAGATATGCTGCTTGCACCCATCTTCTGCTGCTGCCTTTTGTTCGGTGGAAAACAATCTCTAGTAGACCGCATTTCCGGTCGATACGTTATACACGAGCCTGTCGCAAAATCTGTTGATCCTTCACAAAGGCTCGGTGTATTCTGCCAGTTTGCGACGGGTCTCATCGCGGTTCTGAGATGGCTGATTGGTCATGTTCTGCACTTCATTGGACTGATCGCGTTCTGCGCACTTCCATATGCAACAGCGATTGCCTTTTCGATTGGTGTCTCGTGGCATCAAGTAGATAAGTCAGTTACTGGACCGCTGCCGGCGGACGAGATCACAAGTCGAATGCGCGAAGCGACTTGCAGCCTGCCGAATATAACGAGATTGTACGCCCAACTGTTTGAATATCTGGGCGATTTGCAAGTTAACGTTCTGCACAACTACAGGGCTGGTTTTGCCAACTACGGCAACGCAGCTGCGGCAGATCCTCCGTCAAGCCACATAACGGAGAAACGGATGGCCGCGCTCAAAAATATTGTTGCAGTCACCAGTCCCCGACTATTTAGCAGTGATGCACTTACAGGGCAGGACTTGAGAAACTCAATAGCGGATCTCGAGGCGCGAAGTGATGCATTGGAACAATGCAACCAGCTAGTTGTGAAGCACCCGGATGATCCAAACAAGCTGATGATGCGCGCTGTTCTTCTAGCACGTAGAGGGAACTATCAGCTTGCTCTCCAGGACTCAATGTTCGCACGCTCGATGAGCTTTAAACCCAAATATTCCGATGCATTGACGTCCTATTGCTTGGACAAGCTTGGCGATTACGGGCAGGCTTTGGTATACGCAACAACGTACGCCAAAGAAAATCCGGACGATTCTGACTCATCTGCGCTGCTTGCGATGTGTCTTACGGATTCTGGACGGCCATTAACGGCCGAAATCTTTGCAGCAAAATCATTGCAACCGGATCGACTAACAGCATTTGCGTTAACTGCGAATGCCTCTGTCAGCAACTCCCTGAAAGATCCACACTCTGCTTTGATCTACGCACTACAAGCATGCCAAATGGATGCTCGTTACTCAGATGCGTGGATGCAACTAGCTCAAGCACAATACTCCCTCAACAATAAAACCGGTGCGCTTCGTTCAATCAGAATGTGCCTGTCCCTCAGTCCCGAAAATGGAGCTGCCCACCATTTAGCCGGCGAGATTTATGGCTCAATGGGCCGGTTTGACGAAGCGATCAACGAACGAGTTCACCAATCCGCTCTGGGCCTGTGTCCTCCATCCACCAGGTCGGTCTATGACTCCGAACGTGGCGTTCAACACGAATATAAATTGTTTGCAACTCCATTCACCTCATGGCTGCGATTTAACCAGCATCAACCTTGAGCAGGCTGATCAAACTTGCAGCAGCATTCGGTGCCGATAGGGCACAATAGCTCTGGCACTCAAAATTAAATTACGAGTGTGGCGGCAGCCAAACGCCTACGTCTGCCGACCAATTCGCCGAGCGCTGTGGATGCACGTGGCGACAACATCAATGGGATTGTTTGCTCCGAACCACGCTGCCCAATTACGCATGGCCAGGTCAAGTACACTTCGTGCTCGGGATGATACGAGCAAACATTGTGCACCGTCTTCGCGTCCGTGACTATGGAATCAACGAGCTTGCCGAGCAAATCCGCTGTGGCAAGATTCCGCACCACGTCAACTTGCTTTGCGATCCTGAGCCAGAACTGGTGCAGTTCTTGTGTAACTTCGTCATAGTGTTGCTCGCCTTTGTAAACAGGAATTGCATTGGGTCCGTGTTCGCCAATTGCTGCAGCATCTTCATGTGGCAAATTCCTTGTTCGCAGTATATATTGCAGGCGGTTGCTATCAAGGTCTCCTCCGAAACCGATGACCTGCTGTGCGGGCAAATGCGAGATTTGCTGAACATCGACGGTCAATGAATCGACGGGTGTGGCAACACAAATTACGACGGCAGAGTCCTTCAATGCCGCACCTTGGATGACAGACTCGGCAATCCGCAGGTTCGGACCATAAGTTTGCTCGGAGGTCTTGCCTTTTTGCGTGACACCAGATGTGATGACTATGACATCAGACTCCGAGACCTCAGCGATCGTCCCGTATGCCATTTTGGCCGCGCCTTGCGGCAATGCGCTGGCGACGTCCATAATGGCAGCATAGGCTGTTTCCCGCTTTCGGCTGATCACTGTCACCCGATCGATTGCGTCGTTGTATGCCAGAGGGAACAAGAGTGCCGCCCCGACATTGCCAGTGCCAACAACAGTAACCTTCATAATGCTGTACTCCTCGAGGCCCGATCACTTCCATCCGATTACAACAAAATTGCCGAGCTGGTGGTGCATCCACTGCTTTTTGTTGACTGCCACAGTTCGTAAGATGTTAGCACGTAGCGCTAATGTCGAGCCATGCTAGTTCCGCGTCAGCGCTTACGATGATTGCTGGAGGAGCGCACAGCTTTGAGGAACTCCTTGAGCGCCGGATTGCGGTCGTCGGTTCTCCACATGGCTATCAATGTGATCGATGCATCGAGGTCACGAACGTCAATCAAGACCACGTTGTCCGGTTTTCGTCGTTGCGCGGCTTCGGTAATGAATGTGACACCAATATCGGCAGCTACCAGGCTCAACATTGTGCTTTCGGTGAAGGCTTCTTGAACAACGTTGAGTGTCAACCCGGCGCGATTGCATCGCCCCGCTATCAGGTCGTAGAACATCGGTGCGTTGGAGCGCTTGAACCAGATGAACGGCAGGTCGATTAGCTCTTTGAGACGCACCGACCTTTTGCTGGATAGTTTGTTTGATTCAGCAGCCGCCAGAACAACCCGCTCGTGATTGATTTCATGATGTTGAATATGGCTCCGGTCGTGCGGCAGCCAGTAGGCGAACCCGACATCAATGGAGTGTTGCATAAGCAACTCCGCCTGGGTTGCGGAACTTGCAGGTATTAGCTCCAGCTCGACCTGCGGGCTGCGTTTGCGAAACTCCCTGATTATGGCGGGTACGTGCCCGCTGTAAGTGGCACCATCGGCAAAGCCTACGCGCACGAATCCAGTCTTGCCCTGTCCGGCAAGGCGCGCTGCCGCAGCCATTCGATCGATATCCGCCATCAATGGACGGGCCCGTTCCAGCAACACTCTGCCTGCCTCAGTCAAGCGCACGCCGCGAGGCAGCCTTTCGAACAACTGCACGCCCAACTCCTCCTCCAGTTGTTTCACCTGGCGGCTGAGCGCCGGCTGCACAACATGGAGTTCTTGCGCCGCTCGCCCGAAGTGCTCGAGTTCCGCGACACGAATGAAGTATTTCAACTGGCGTAGCTCAAGCAATTATTGATACCGATCTGCTATCAGTAATGCCATTTTAACTATTGGACGCTATTGAAAGCAAGATGGACAATGCATGTATGTCAAAATTGTCAAACGGTGGACGCAAATGCAGATGCAGATAAAAGATGATCAGATTGTCGAGTTTCAGGAATGCCATCAACAGGCGGTGGAGAATCTTGTGCTGCCAATTCAGCAAATTGAGTTTGGCGTTCCCATCACGCGCGAGGAGCAAGCTGACCTGATTGACGTTCAAGGCGTTTTTCAGAAGGGAAAGGGAAACTTTTGGGTGGCTATTCGCGACGGTCAGGTAGTGGGAACCATCGGGGTGGTTGATATCGGCAGCGGACAGGTTGCCTTGAAGAAAATGTTCGTTCATCGAGACTACCGTGGCAAACAGCACGGAATTTCCGCGGCGCTGATGAATGGTGCGAAGGAATGGTGCCGCCGGCAGTCCGTAACGCAAATCTTCTTAGGAACCACCGCTCAAATGTCAGCAGCACACAAGTTCTACGAAAGGAACGGCTTCGTGCCGGTGGACGTACTGCAGTTGCCTGCAGCATTTCCTCTAGTTCATGTGGATTCCAAATTTTACAGATGTGACCTGAATTCGTAGATCGAGCCTCGGCGAGCCCCGGGTACACTGTCGCTTCTGCCAACGTGAGACGCGATGCGCATATTCGTTGTCTTCTCCAATTTGCGCCAGACCCTTGCTGTTAACACGTACGAAGCTATTCGACTGTTTGGCAGAAAAGGAACCAAAATGTCGGCGCTTTGGCCTACAATCAGACGATTCGCGGAAGCAGGGGAAGTAATATGAAACTGGTTGTGGCAATCGACGGTGAACAAAGCGCTAAAACCGCGCTGGCACATATGTGTAAAGAAAATTACGCCGCCGACACGGAGGTGCACCTGGTACACGTGATCGTGCCAGGCTTTGCGGATGCCCCTGTGGATGGCATTCCCGATGTTGTCGGCGAGGAGAGAAAAGAGGAGCAAGCGGTGCTCGATGAGCTGGCGAGCGCGCTCAAGGCTTCGCTCCAGATCAATGCCACCACGGACATTCTTTCGGGCGAAACTGCCGAAGTTATTGCACAAGCGTGCAAGCAGTTCGGTGCCGATGAAGTGATCGTTCCCAGTCATGCCAGGCATGGATTCAGCCGCCTCTGGTTTGGCAGCGTGGCCGATGAAATTGTCGATGCAGCCCCGTGCTCAGTCCTGGTCTTGAAGATGCCGCAAGACAAAACAGTGCATTCCGGCTAGCACACGTGGCGTGCATCGCCCGTTCGGCGGACGTTCCAGTCGTTTTAATAGCTAACGATTATCGCACTGGTAGTCGATGCAGGTCTTCCCCCGGTCGAAATGGGTCGCTCCTGGGCAATCATTTGGCTTCGTTCGGCGTGCTCTGGAACCAACTGAACCGTGGGGAGTCATCGTAAATATCAGAGAGGGAGCGTCTATGATTAACCCGCTATGATGATTGCGACAAACAATTTGGTGATGATATGCGAAACGCGATGATGATCCTTATATCCGTGGCGATCTTGCTGCTCATTGGCTTGTCAGCCGAGGCGGGTTATGTAAAACATGGAGTGCAAAAGGCTGATCAGGGAGTGAAAAAAGGTGCCACCGAGACTTCGAACGGCGTCAAGAAAGGTGCCACCGCGACTTCCAACGGGGTCAAGAAAGGTTGGCACGCAACTGATAACGGCGTTAAAAAAGGTTGGCACGCGACTGATAACGGTGTTAAGAAAGGCGCGGACGCTACAGCCGGGGGCGTCAAGAAAGGCTGGCACTCCACAAAGCACTTCGTCAAAAAAGTGTTTTAGTTCGACCACGTAACGCGAATTCTCTTCAATGCCTTTCCATCATTTGAGCGAAACGGCAGAGCGTAGCCGATTCCCTTGTGCGAAGGCGCTCTATCTAAGATGATTTGCTCTCCGGTGCGGTTGTTATTCAACGTAAAACCGTATATCTTTTAGCCCGAGAGTGGTTTGTGGATACGATTGGCGTCATACGATGAGTAAATCAATTTCTGTGCGAGTAGGAACGTTTCTAGCCGGTGTTTTGTGCGGAGCCTCCCTCTTTCAACCGGCTCCATGTTTGAACCAGTCCACCTGGGATAATCTGGAGCGCTCTCGTCTGGCACTGGAGAAGCAACTTGATACCGTTCGCCACACGCGCAGCGAATTGACGCTCAAACGCGATCAGTTTGTCAACGAAATCAACAAACGAATTGACACATTGAGCGAATACGAAGAAGAGCTTCAAGATTCTTTGAGTGAAGTAGTGAGCGCCATGCATGGATAAAATGGTACAGGCAGTGGGATTGACACTATGATGTCCAAATTCGCATTTTGTATTGCTATTTGCGCGGTGGCGATCAGTTCTGCGGCTTTGAAAGTGGATGCTATCGATCCGCCTGGCACTGCTGCAGCGGATATTGCAACGGAGCCAAAACTTGATGCCAGTAAGAAACCCTGGGTTCATGGCGATTCTGCGATCACTGAAGTATGGAACATTCATGGGGGTAAATGCACAGTCACTTACGATCAGCCCGTTGACTGCACTCCAGAAGCGCAAGCACTATATGCGGTGAGTCGCGACGGTCTCCAAGCGGAGATGAGTGGAAATCTTGAACGTCGTGCAGCACTCATGGACGACGACTTCACGATTACGCGTCTTCGCCTGGGACAACAGCCAAAGATAATTTGCGGGAAGGAAGCCGCGCTTGAGGCAATGAAGGAAGAATCCGACCACATGGCGAAGAACCCACCCAGCTCCATTCAGTTTTTCTACCCCATGGCCGCGATCTATGGCGACTCAGCCGTCGTCAATTACAAGTGTCTCGTAACCGGCCGCGGCGACGCTCCCAGGCGCAGCTACGGCTACGTGACCAACGTCTTCACCAAGCACGCCGACACATGGAAACAGAGCCACCGCCGCTCGCGTTGGAAAGTCGTCCCAGCCGTCACCAAGCCGAGCGATACATCCAACGCGCCACCTTAATCGGGTGGCATATTTCCGCTTACTGCATCGTTCGATTAAAAGCATCCGAGCGTTGCTCGGCTGCCGCCTGATCGGGCTAGTTGCGTGGAACAATATGCAAAAGCGTCCGCGAGGAAGGTTCATGGAGCCGAAACTGGCATATCTGGCACAGGGCAAGCTGTTCTTGAGGGAGAACGGAAGTTCTAACTTGGTCGAGAGCCAATATGGTCAGGAAGTCGTTCGGCGCGCGTTGGAAAGACAGGCGAAGAACGAATGGAAAACAGCGGGCACCAGCTCGTCAGCAGTGTTCAGCCGCCAGAGCCTCTGGGGAGCAGGAAGCAATCCGGCCGCGTTCAATGTCAGGGTGACGACGGTTCTGCCCGGAAAGAACGAAGATGAGCTGATGTATGTGGTTTCAACTGAAGCGGTCGGCGGCTTGTTCACTTGCGATCTGAGGACAAAGAAAGAGACACGGCTGTTTCACAAGGAAAAGCTGTACCTGTCAGACATGTCGAGACAGCCGGACGGGGAGTTGCTGCTGTGCTGTCTTAAATTATCGAATGGAACGTCGCGGATTGCTGTTGTGGAAGGCAATTACGTTAATGAAATTACCGAAGGAGATTCTGTCGATGAATGCCCATCGTGGATACCAGACGCAGGCAAACGGATTGTCTACCAGAGCGCTGGAGTCGCGCGCGATCAACGCGGTGTCATGGTTGGAATCGGCAATTCATGCGTGCAGAAGTTGGATCTAACCACCGGTTCTCTGGATACGCTCGTGGAAAAGGAAGACTTCGATTTTCTCGCACCAAAGATGGACGAGCACGATAATTTGTTCGCGATTCGCCGACCTTATGAAGCACCGTTTAAGCGCGCCTACCCACCTCATAAGATGCTGCTCGATGTGCTGCTGTTTCCCTTCAGACTCGGGCGGGCAGTTTTCCACTACCTCAATTTCTTTTCGTTAACGTTTTCGCAGAAACCTCTGACGACTGCAGCCGGACCCAAGATTGAGGGGCTGGATGAGAAAATGTTGTTTCTGCGAGGACGCCTGATCGATACCGAACTGACGCTGCAAGAACAGGCGAACAAAGGCGAGGCACCGTCGCTGGTGCCTAAGAGCTGGCAGCTGCTGCGCAGAGACGCCGGCGGCAAAGAGACTGTAGTGGCAGACTCTGTCCTTGCTTACGACTTCGCTAAAGACGGAACAATCGTTTACACGACAGGTATTTCTGTGTTCCAAATCAATGCTGACGGCAGCAACAAAAAGCTCTTGTTCAAAGACAAACTTGTTGATACGGTCGTAGTTCTCGGAGAAAGTTAGCCGTTTCGCGGGGATCGGAACCGGGCGGGCGCCGGGCTGAATGGGTGCGGCTCAGGTCGCGAGAACGTAACAATTGGTCCGTGCGGAGCGCTCCGGCGCTTGTAAACTGGTATGCTTCGGGGTGATCGGGGCGCGGAGCGCGTCTTTTTTTGCGCAAGGAATCTTCAAATCATGATTACCGTTAACGAACTCTCCAAGAGCTACGGCACCAGGACTCTCTTTGAGAATGTGTCAGTGAACTTCAGCCCGGGCAACAAGTACGGTCTAACCGGACCAAACGGCGCCGGCAAGAGTACGTTCATGAAAATTCTCACCGGAGAAATCGAGCCGACAAACAGAGGAACGGTCACCCGCCCGCGCCGCGTCGGCGTCTTGAAGCAAAACCAGTTCGCGTACGACGACGAGCGCATCGTCGACACGGTCGTGATGGGCAACGAGACGCTCTGGCAGGCGTTTAGAGAGCGCGATGCTCTGTGCGAGTTGACGGATCTTACTGCCGCGCAAATGGATAGATTGGGCGAACTCGAATCTATCATCGCTGACGAGAACGGCTATAACGCTGAGTTTGAGGCAGCCGAGATCCTGCGGGGCATCGGCATCCCCGACGAGCAGCACGAGCACATGATGAGCACACTGGCTACGGACTATAAATTCCGTGTATTGCTTGCCCAGGCGCTATTCGGCGGTCCAGAAGCCTTGCTGCTGGATGAGCCTACGAACCACCTTGACCTCGAGTCCATCCATTGGTTAGAGGATTTTCTTTACGAATATAAAGGAACGCTAATCACGATCTCCCACGATCGACATTTCCTCAATTCGGTCTGCTCGCACATCGCAGACATCGACTATGACACGATCATCACCTATCCCGGCAACTATGACGACATGGTCACGCACAAGCTTCAGGCTCGCCAGACTATCGAATCGTCGAACCGCGACAAACTGAAAAAAGTGGCGCAACTGCAAGAATTCGTCTCCAGATTCGCCGCCGGGCAACGGTCGAGTCAGGTGCAGTCTCGAAAGAAAGAGATTGTCCGCATGGCGCCGCAAGAGCTGAAGAAATCGAATATTCAGCGACCGTTTATTCGCTTTGAGCAGGAACGCGCGATCGGCCGCGAGGTTCTTCAGGCGCGTGGATTGACCAAAGGTTTCGATGGGAAGTCACTTTTCAAGGATGTCGACATAGACATCACCCGTGGTGACAAGATAGCGATTATCGGTGGCAACGGTGTCGGCAAAACTACATTGCTTCGATGCCTGATCGGAGAACTTGCTCCGGATGCCGGCACGGTGAAATGGGGTGACAGCGCGACCTGGAGCTACTATCCGCAGGATTATCACACTGAGATAACGCCCGGAATTACCGCGTTGGACTGGCTGATGCAATACATGGTCGAAGAAGGGCACCAATTTGTCCGCGGTCTGCTCGGGCGCATGCTTTTCTCAGGCGATGAGAGCCTGAAGGAAACCGAAGCGCTCTCCGGCGGCGAGGCAGCGCGTCTTCTGATGGCGCGAATGATGATGCAAAAGCACCCGATTTTGATCTTTGACGAACCGACGAACCATCTGGACCTCGAAGCGGTATCGGCACTGGCTGAGGGACTCTCGCTTTTCCCCGGCACCGTGTTTGTGGTATCTCACGATCGCGAGCTGATCTCTGAAGTCGCCACTCGCGTTCTGTCATTCACAGCTGACGGCTTGAAGGATTTTCCGGGAACCTACGACGAGTACCTGCAGATAAACAAACACAAAGAGCCAGTCAAGGCCGGCAAGTGGAAATGACATTGACTGGTCCTTTGCAAGTTTCGAGCTACTTCCGGCACATGAAGGACTCGATAGTGCTCATCCACTATGAAAATCGGTTCGGGTTCTGCGCGCGATCGAATAATAACGTCTAAAGAACTTTGCGGCGAAGGTCGGGAAAGACGCGCGATACTTTATTCAACAGGTAGTCGCCATAAGTGCCGGTCAATTCATGCACGCTGGAACGATCCCAGCGTTCGTTTCGATCATCATAGAAGTCGGCGGAAATTCCATCGATCGGTTTTACTTCGGCATTGAAATTGGGATCAAAAAAGAATGGAAACGACAGGCGATCGCGCGTGGCGATGTTGCGCACCCGATGCGGTGTCGAGCGGTACAGTCCCCGAGTCATGCGGTCCAGCATGTCACCTATATTGCACACGAACGAGTTGGGAATTGGCGGAGCTGAGATCCATCCACCCTCGCTCTTAACTTCGAGTCCGCCTGCGCCGTCCTGCTTCAACATAGTCAGCAAGCCATAGTCTGTGTGTTCGCCCACTCCCCACTGTTTCTTTTCTGAATCGAAGGGATAATTGAATATACGAAAAAGAATCAACGGATCGCGGGTGTATCGATCGGCAAAGTAGTCTTCATCCAAGCCGAGGCTAAGTCCAATGCCGCGCATCAAGCTGTGTCCTAGCTCTGTTTGTGCATTCATGTACGACAGCACGGTATCACGAAAACCGGCGATGTCCGGAAAAAGATTCGGCCCGTGAATGGGAGTGCCGGCTTGAACCATCGGATGGTGCTCGCCCAATTCAGAACCAAAGTAGATACCCTCCTTTCGGTCCGGCTTACCGGAGGTCAGTTCCGCGCCCACCGGAAAGTAGCCACGCCACGAGCGACCGCCAAGCTCCATGCGTATCGACATCTTCGTCTGCTGATCTTGAGCGAAAAACTCACGACTCAACTCTTCAATTCGCGTGCACAGTTCCTCATTCACTCCGTGACCAACGACATAAAAGAAGCCGACTTCACGACACGCCCTGCCGATTGCGTCCGCTACCTCTTGCTGTCCAGAGGTTCGCGCCACCAGCGCGGTTATATCAATAACCGGCAGATGCTCCGGTGTTTCGATCAGATTGTCTGTATTCATTGGATAAGCCATTGTCTGGTGAGCCAGCATAAATAATAGCAAGACGATCAATCAACGAGCCGTAAATACTCGGTAGCAAAAGCAAGTGGTCGATCCTATCCATTCGCTTGGCTGCGTTTCTGCCATCAGCGCTTTTGGGGCACCGCTGGTGAATGGGTACGATTTTTGGGTGTCGTTTTCTTGGTGGTGGATTCTTTTGTGTCGACAAGGAAGGTGATTGATTTTGCTGGCCAGTCTTTGCTCAGAATATGGGCTGTTCCTAGTGGAAGTGTTTGCAATCCGACTTCCACATCGTGACCGCCTGTCGTTTTGGTGTGGTTTCTCACCGGAAAGCAGAGCTCATCAGCACTGCGCCACTGCGGCAAAAACTTTAGATCGGTTCCTTTGGGTTCCAATGCTGTTACTTGGCCGGTCGCCAAATCGACGACGGTGATCTCTCCGTGATCGCCTGCAACTGCGGCTTTGGTACCGTCTTGATTGATTTCAAAATCGCCCAACTCATTGCCGAGCGTGTCGCCGGACAGTGGCAGAGGCTCGAGTGATTGAAAGTCCTTGCTCATTTTGAAGAGGGACTTGTTCTGATCGAATTTCTTTTGTGTGCAGGGAAGCTTTAGCTGTTCCGAACTAAGAATAATGGATCCGTCCGGTAAACAGCGGATGCGATCGGAGCCGGAGAATGGCAGTTCAGCAAGTTCTTGTGCTTTGCTGAATTTTGCTAGCACTTTTCCACTTGCGTCGGTGACATCGAGGCGCATCAGCGACGCTAACAGTACGAGTCTTCCGCTGTCGTTCTTTTTCGTGCTGGGATCGTTCTCTGTAGCGGAATTGCCTGGTGAAATGTAAAAGAGCGCTTTGCCGTCTAGCGACCAGTCTGGGCAACGCGAAGCGCAGGCAGAAATAATCTTGCTGGTGCCTCCTTCGATCGGTACTACGTCTACCTGGTATCCGTTGTGGCTATTGTCTTCCGTCACTGCGGCTAACTTGCCGTTGGATGAGATGCGAACATCGCCTAACTCTCGCCGTGTGCGAAGGAGAGCTGGTCCGAGCTGCGCTTTATCCTGCTGAAGATTGACGAGTTGAAGTGTGTAGATCGTAGCTGCGGGCGCTGTATCCGGCAGAACATTCTTTTTTGATTTCTTTTGCAGCAGCGCCTTGACTGCAGTGGTGCCATATTTGTAGTCCAGATATACGAGCGAGTCCAAAACATTGTCGTCATCTCGGTACTTCCATTTCTCCGGATCACCGCGGAATTTCCACAGACTGTCTGCAACAGTTATAGTCCGGGTGCGCTCAGCCGCCGATAGGAGCGGCTTCACTTCGTTCCAACTTGTAGTTTGTTTCGTTGTTACCACAAGCGCACGCTTGGAATCGGGCAGCCAACGAAAAATACTCAATTTCATCGGAATGCTCTTTGAGAGAGAGCCCGAGGCATCGCTGACCCGGAGTCCGTCGCTTGAGAGTACCGCCAGGCACTTGCCGTCAGGTGACCACTGTAGGTGGTCGAGTTTGTCGCAGCCCGTCAGCAGTGTCACTGTGCAGAATACTGCGGCTGACCAGTGGAGCAATTTCATAGCGGCACCTGAAGCAAAAGTCGATGCAAAAGTCGATAGAACAGTTGAGAGCTGGACCATGATACCTCAGCTTCCCCTCAGGAAGATTCGAAACTGTCGTATGGAACTTCTCGTCAAATCGATACTTAGCCATTGCTGAACCCCGGCTCAAGTGTTAGAGCTTGTTCTTGCCTCCATTATTGTCCTGATTTCTTGGTTTCCTTTTATTTTCGATATCTCGGTCTTCTGCTAGTCACAAAACTAGAAAGGTCTTCATTGATGGCATGGGAATAAACCTCAAGTGCATGGCACGATTGCCGATTCTCAAAGCGGAGGAGCCATTGATTACACTTTAACCTCTGGCGCAGATCAAAGCTTTCGTATTCGCACTAAAATGCAATTGGGGTTTTGCAGGAAGTTTCCTATGCAGACCGAATTTCAAGCGACAGATCGATGTCGTCATCATTGGCTATTGCTCAATCTTGCAGAGCGGCAGTTGTTCCCTGAGTTTGTCCACGCCTTTGGGTGATATGCCTGGGCACGAGACTAATTGAAGCCGCCGAAGGCTAGCCATGTTTTTTAGATTATTCAGTCCATTGTCAGTGATTGGAGTGTCCGAAAGGCTGAGAAACGAAACATGTGATCCGGCAATGCTCGCTAATTTGTCGTCGGTGACCTGCGCTCCTTGCAGCAACAAAGTATCCAGAGAGGCGATCTTAGCAATTGACCTTAAATCTAAATCGGTTATGTGGTCGGAGCCCAGGTTCAAATACGTCAAGGGCAGTTTCTCAAGTACTGCCAGTGAATCCTGTTTGAGCTTTCTGCATGCGCGCAGGTCCAGTATATGAAGCGTCTGGATTTCTGCCAATTGATCTGGAATCTCGGTTATCTTGCTGTCCGAGAGGTGAAGTTCTTGCAAGTGTGGAAGACCTGCCAGAGACTTGAGCGTTTCAGATGTAACGGCAGTATTAGACAGATCCAGAACTTGCAACTGCTGGAGTTTTTGCAGTTCGACGCCCACATCAAGTGTAATAAAATTGCACCGAGAAAGGTTCAAGACAGTAATGGGAAGATCAACCAGAAGGCGGAGCTGTGCGTCATTCACCGCGCAGCTTGCGAATGAAACGTGCCGCAATCTGTGCATTCTAGGTAGTTGGTCGATATACATCTTGTTGAAAGTGAAACCGTTGAAGTCGGTTGATTCTGCGTTTTCATTAACATCTTCTTGAGTGCTTGCCGCGTATATGGAGGCGGAAGGTGGAACCGAGACAAAAGCAGCATTCGCGGCCGACGTGTCAGTAGGTGTCTGCGAATGGATTGGAAACAGAATTTGCCAACACGCAATTGAAGCTAAGATGATCAACCCCGTTAGTGCGGCTGTAATACCGCCAAGGAGCAACAGCCTGCTCCTCTTCATTTCAGCGAGAATGTTTTTCCTCGCGTTTCGAGGACTTTTTCCGTCTCGCAGCAAATTGAGATCACTTTGCAGATCAGCGGCTGATTGATAGCGCGCGTCCGGCAGCTTGGCCAGGCATTTGAGCACGACTGCATCTAGACCAGGTGGAATTTGTCTAGTAGGTACTGTTTGTGTCATAGGTTTCGGCGACGAATTGACGTGATCGAGGATTGTCTTGATCGAGTTGGCGTGACTGAATGGCGGCTTACCGGTCAATAGTTCGTACATAACACAGCCGAGGGAGTAAATGTCTGAACGAGTATCGAGATCTTCACCAAGGCACTGTTCAGGGCTCATGTACTGCGGGCTGCCTATCACATCTTCCGTACGAGTCAGCTGTGTCTTGGTCTCGAATGGCGTGATCACTTTCGCTATTCCGAAATCGAGTACCTTGACGAAATTAGTACCATCGGCGGTGATTAGAATATTGCTTGGTTTTAAATCTCTGTGAACGATATTTTTGCCGTGTGCGTACTGCAGCGCCTCGCAAATTTGGATGAAAATGATCAACGCATCGTCTGCCGGCAAGTTACCTTGCTCGCGAATGATCGAGGCCAGATCTTTGCCGGCAACGTAATCCATGAGTATCCATGGCGCGCCTTTGAGACTGATGCCATATTCGTGAACCGCCACCAGATTGGGATGATTCAATCTCTTAATCGCCTGCGCTTCTTGTTCGAAACGCTTGATGCCGCGAGGATCGCTGGCCACATCCTGATTGATCAATTTGATTGCAAACTGCTTGTCGTGCGCCTTGTCATTTACCAGAAATACACTGCCCATGCCACCGCGGCCGAGTTCGGCGAGAAATTCATACTGTTCGCGCACTGTTTCTGCAAGCTCTGGAAGTTCCAGCGTTGCGTTGCGAAGCATGACGCTCGGGATTAATTGCTTTGCGCCGAGAGTTCGCAAAGTCAATTTGTTGCCGGCTCCCTCGGGCTTGGGGCGCACTTCGCACGTACAATGAGTATTTTGAAACAACCACGACGTCAGAGATCCCGGGCGAGAAGGGAGTTGCCTTTTCTGGCAACGTTCGCAAACCTGCGCTTTTGGAATTGGCTCTATGATCGGTTCCGTCAAATTTCACCACTCCGTGCGTCAGATTTGTTCCCCTTTTGGTGCGGCATAAAACAATAAATCAGCACTGCTGGAGCCGGGATCAGATGGACACAGCCTGGTATCGGCGGTCAAAAACGCGAACAGCGCAAGCAGAAACGGTCGTCTTTGTTGGCTCAGTCGGTTGTTATGACGTTCGGCGGTTGCGTTAATATTGGCGTGCATTGACGCAGAAGCGCAAATGCAGCTCCACACTGTGTTCATGAGCAGTCGTTTCGGATCAAGCTGAACAAACGTGGGCGAAATTTGCCAAACAAAAACACCACCCGAACTTGCGAACGCGGTGGTGTTAAAGCTACTGCCTGGCTGCCCCTTGCGTGCGGGCTCAGTATTTATGTACGCTTCAGCCAGTCCTTCGCGTACATCGGGCTACTTGCTACGGTTTCTGGTCAGCGCCGACCTGTCGTTTCCGCAAAGCCCCTCGGCTCGAAGTGCTTAACTCGTTTTGGTAAGCACTCACCGTTGATGTAGTTAGTGTATCCGAAGCGAAAATAT
>Ga0182024_10011763_pt1 | contig 17484 bp, 13 predicted proteins | sample P32metaG_FD_120480 | JGI IMG/M metagenome (GOLD analysis project Ga0182024, IMG submission 120480) | Permafrost microbial communities from Stordalen Mire, Sweden - P3-2 metaG (Illumina Assembly) | ecosystem: Environmental > Terrestrial > Soil > Wetlands > Permafrost | place: Sweden: Stordalen... | reverse complement strand
GACAAGATCAAAGAGGACGTTGTGTTCCGCAGGAAGTGGGCGGAGCGATGCGGCTTTGGTTTCGAACTACCCTCAGTTGTACCGAGTGTACCGAAATGTACCGAAAAAACTGAGGGGGCAATAGCTGCCTAAACAACTGAAAGAGCGAGAGAAAGATTGGTCGGGGAGAGAGGATTTGAACCTCCGACCCCCTGGTCCCGAAACAACAACGGAAGTGCTATCTCATTGATTCGCTTAGCTTGGCTCTGCGTCACAGACTACGGTTTTACGCGGTTTTCGGCACTTATCTGACCCATTTTTGACCCAAGTTTTTTATGTCTTGAAGTATCTCGGTTTGTTCGAAACGACGCGGGCATGGTCACGTATTACCAGTCAACATCGTTGCAATCTTCATCGGTGACGGTAAAACTCCCATAAATTACGAAGTCGCCCGGTTGGCCGTTTTTGCCTCCCTCGCAACTTACTGTGGGCGTACCGATGCCGTTTGCTGGGGCTGTCGTTCCACCATTTTCCCCGTTGATATGCACCCAGCCGCTGTTAAGCCTATCGCAGGTCGCTGTTGTGATGCTTACGATTCCGTTGTCGGTGAAGAGTTTCATTCCCGCCGGAGGCGCTGTGAACGTAACATACCAATCCGTGCCATACGGATTGGCTACGTTGTAACGAAGATATTTTACGTCATTGATGTTATAGACCTCACGAAATGCGTAGTCAGCACCCGACTTCGGGTCCTTTGAATAGGTATGATTGGTGCACAGTCTCTTTTTCGGAAATGGAGGAATGATCGGCGGTTGATAGGATACTTGCGGCTCCACATCAAAAGTCACAGCAATGTCCTCATTAAGATCTTTCCGTTTAAGAGTAATAGTCTTGGATTCTCGAATCACAACCGGCCCATCGAATAGTGCGGTCTTTCCGCTAGACTGTGTAGAAGTCGCGTTCTCTAAGTGCGATTTTACAACCCTAAGTGGCAAAGCGCCCTGTCCTTTCCAATTTAGCTGAAGTATCGTGGTCGATTTGTTGGTGCTCCAGTAGGTATAACTGAGTCCAAGACCGCCGGTGAGACAGTCGTGGATGATCTGACCAGCTTGCTTATCGAGACCGAGTATCGACAGTGATCTTTCTCGTTCTTGGTCGATGTTTAGACTGGTTTTCGATATCTCTTTCATTTGTGCCTCGTGGAACACTCCCCACCCGCTTTCAAGTTCGGCTGGCGGATCAAGGAATAGCCCTTTCAGGAATCCGCTGCCTTTTAATGTATCGAAGCTTTCGCGGTTAATAATCGAGAGGTACGCAAGACGATAACTGTCCTGAGAGCGGAAATCCAGTTTTGCCTGTAGCAGCGGAGAATAGCAGTTCGATGGAGAGATAAAATGCGCTGCATCTTGAGCACGAGAGATGCCGCCCATCGAAAAAATAGCCACGAACAATATGGCGCAGCGACTTTTCATTTCTATCCTTCCGAGCGTTATCGCCTGGCCCCAGTCGCCGAATACTGCACTCCTGCGCGATAGGCGCTCCTTAGTGAATCTTGAAAGTGATTCCTATCCCAAAATGGGCTGTGTAGCTGAGATCGATTGGGACAGGAGTGTTGCCGCTCCAGCCAGTTGGAACTGGATCGCCGATCTTGAATCCGCCACCAAGCGTTTGGAAACGCCCGATATGGACGCCCGGAGAGAGAAGAACGCTATGAATGCTCACGCTCGGCCCGACAAAATATTCGACCTGAGTCGAGTTGTTGTATGGATTGATCCCGATACCGCCAGAGAGACTGACATTGACGTTGTTGTTGCCGAAGAAGTACAGGTTCAGCAGTGAGAATGGGATCACCTGAACCGTCGACTGGTTCGTGACTGCAAAGAATGTGGTAAAGCCTCCCGGGGAACTCTTGGTCCGTGTGCCGATTGTGTGCTGGCCCAATGTTGAAACCACGATTCCAGCAGAGGCCGACAAAAATCCTGGGTTTTGGTAATCGATTTCGACGGTAACTTGTGGGGCCGCCTGACCCGTAATCTGATTCGAACAAGCGATGGTAGGCGTCACCTTCGTGTTTGTATAAAGTGGAAGGTCGTATGTATCCGGAGAAAAATAGGTTTGACCGTGACTATCGGTCGCCACTTCTGGTGTTTGCATCGTCGTCAAGGCATTGAAGATTGGCTGCGAGACCCCCTTATTGATACTAAGTAATACTTGGGCATTCGAGAGTCGGTCTTGAATACAAGTCAACTTGCCGTTGGCTATGTCCAGCCACTTGGTCTCTTCGGGCGATCCCCCATGCAGCTTGGAGACAGCAGTTTGACCCTGTTGTGCCTGGGTTTGAAGAGTGTCAGGGCTGATGCTCGCCAGCGACGCCGAACTGAAGAACATTTCCAGTTCGTTTTTTGCGGTAGCGAAATTATCAGGATCGCAAAGGTCATTCTTACAGGCGGCTAACGCTCGGAGTTCCTCCAACATTTCAGGCAAATCGTCGTTGTCGCTCGAAATCTTGTCAGAGGCGTCTTTCGCGTTCTTGTCTAGCGCGGTCAACGTATCGAAAGCGCTTCTGAAGTCTGAGCTGCTGGTGGCGGGGGGCTGTGGAATCGGCGTGTCGCAAGTCGTCGACGGAACCACTACTCCTACAAAGTTCGGCGTAATCGGTTTGCCTGTTATTAGACTGCCGAGGACTGACGCTATCGGATTCGGCGGCGGCGCGATAGGAGTGGAGTTGTACGTCACGCTGCATTTGTCAACCGGCTTGCGATAGACCTTGATGTTCATGACAGATTGGTTGCTAACTCGCAACGGAGAGTTCGGCACCGCGACGTGTGCGGACCGCATATCGAAGCACAAGTGCACATTGCTCTTGGGGTTCCGAGCGGACAAACTGCTCCAGGAAAAGTCTGCGCTCCAAGGAAGCGGTTTCAACGCCTCGGGAGGACATGACTGCCCCAGTGAAAAAGCAGAACTCATAATTAGGAGACATACTCCCAACAAGAACGACGATGAGCTCATATTCGGTTTTCCTAGTCCTTAAGGCACTATGAGACAAGCGATCTGGCAAACCTTCAAAGAGAGTGCTTCGTCAATCTATATAAACGACAATCGGAGACAATTCCCTTCGTGGGAGTTTGATTTTTCTCGATTCGTTCGATTCCAGATTCGTGAAGCGTGTAATAAGATGACCGCCGAGGGGTCGATTGTTTCGACGTTTCGTCGTTTCTGCCATCACCATCTATCTTTAAAACCGAACCGGAGCTATGTTTATTGTTTAGTTCCTAGTGGAATAACACAATGAACATTGTGCAGAAGACGGTCTTACGAAAGTGGAGACGATTGCTCTGGGAGTTTGCCAAGAGGGAGTGGCTTTCGATCCTTTTCTGGTCGATGCTGGGCGCCCTCGCCGCAGGGTTAGCTCGGCTTTTGGTGCTGGACAACTTGTTCAGAGCCTTTGCAATCGCGACCTATTTTCCGTCGCCCAAGCATTTTGACGATGCGAGTCATTATTTACCTTACATGCTCGCCATAGGTGTAGCCGTTGTCATCGCGGTTGTGATTTACGTGCTGGAGAGCGTCGGACGAGGACTCAGATCGTGGATCGGAGGGGTTACTAGCGGACTGTGCTTCCTGTCATTTAGTTCCATGTTTGTCACTCTTACGTTCCCCCACGGCTCAATTCAGTACCAGATGCTCACCGACTTTACAGTCGTCGCTGGGTGCTTCGTGTTGGGGTATGTGCTCCACCTCACGGCAAGAATACACGCCCTACGTACATTAACGGAGGATGACCTTCGGGTACCTTCACGCTCAAGATCGGCGGTTGGTACCGAGATAGCCGAGTCGGACGATCCGATTCAGAGTTGGCGAGAAGACGCTCTTAACCGCGCCCCGCTAGTGGAGACCTTATCGAGCAAATTGCTAATTGCAAAAAGCCCGGTCATCTCCCTCTTTGGCGACTTTGGCTCTGGCAAGACCTCAATTCTCAATCTGCTTTGCGAACACCTCGGCGAGAGGGCGATTGTTGTTTCTTTCAGCACTTGGTTGCCTGGCTCGCAGGAAACACTCACATCCTATCTGCTCAGTGACATCGCAAACCAGTGTCAAAAGAAATATGTCGTACCCGGCTTGAGCAAGAGCGCACGTCGGTTGGCAAGCGCCCTCGCCGAAACTGTTCCGTTTCTCAAAGGCTATTCGCAATTGCTACCGGTGCCGACCCAGCGAGATGACATAGAGAGTATGAAAGCGGCTCTCGCACGCCTGCCCAAGCGGATTGTCGTGCTCCTAGACGAAATTGATCGGATGGAGAGAGAGGAACTGCTCACTCTCTTGAAAGTAGTTCGAGGCATATCTTCCTTACCTAATCTAAGCTTTGTTTGCGCTGCCGAACGGAAGACATTGCTTACTACCGTTAAGGGGGACGTGAACGATGACAGCAATTTGTACTTTGAAAAATTCTTCCCTGTCTCGATTCAGGTGCCGAGCGTCAACGCGGAAGCACTACGAAAGGCAGGAATAGAGCGGCTCGCTGCCACTTTCGGTCGTCGCGGCTGGTTCGCAAACGAGTCTGAGGCAGAGGTCTTCAAGAAGCAGATCGACGGCTTATGGAGCGAACGAATCGCTCCGTTCTGTCGCAACCTGAGGGCAATCGGTCTCCTAGCCAATGACGTTGGTGCAGCAGCCGCCTTGTTGAAGCGTGAGGTTCATCCAGTGGACCTTACGCTGGTGGAGCTTTTGCGTCGATTCAAGCCGGCGGTCTATGAAATTGTAGGCAGAAATTCGCAGACGCTAACGGGCGGCGGGGACTCAGCCAAGGAAGGCTTTTATCGCACCGACAAGGAGAAAAAAGCCGTTAGAGAGCGCCTTGTCGCAGACATTCGGAAGGCAGCAGCGGGAGACGAACAGGCCGAGAGAGTGGAAGGAGTTCTACACGAGTTGTTCCCAGATTTCGACGCTATTGTCGGAAGGTTCCGATTTGAGAAACGAACTTCCGGAGACGACGAAAAGCGCATTTCTCATCCCGGAATGTTCCCAGCGTATTTTCGTTATGAACTCCCGCAGGCTATGTTTAGCTCAGTCGAGTTGGAAGCATTCGTCCGCAAGTTCAATGCCGCTACCACAATTGACGCCCGAAAACGCCTGTTTCTAGAAGAGCTGGGTTCAATGGAAAAAGGCAACCCAAAGAGAACCGACTTCCTGATGAAGCTATCGGAAGCGGTGAAAACGATGAACGAAGACGTAGGACGCGGCTTGGTGAATGCCGCGATGATAGCCGCTGATAAATATGTCTACGACTCAATGTTCATCTTCCTCGCGGAAGCGGGGTATGCGCTGCGAATCGTGATTAGAGTTGCGGAGAAGATCGCAATGCAAGAGCGGGAGGCACTGCTGTCACAGTGCATATTGGAGGCGGCTGACGACACGATGGCATTTAGGGTTTTGACGCGGCTAACAGGGAACAAAAGTGATTTCGATTTAGGAATCTCTATGGAACAGCTGTATCCGCGTTTTGCAGAACGGATGAGGACCCGTTACGGTCCAGAGGTGAATCCACGGAATGTGGACCTTACAACGTCCGATAAGGACGCCTTCAACCTATGGGGCCACAAAGACGCGGCGGATAAAGCGACTCAATACGATTTCTGGCTCCGATACATTGGGGAGAGCAGATCGAGGTTGGCGAGGACATTTGAGGGGATATTCATGCCGCTGGGTCTTTTCGACTCTGATCCGACGCCGTATGTCGAAAATAAGATTTCTACGTCGGACCTTAAGAGACTCTTCGAAATTTTGCCAGACGACAATGCAATGACTGATTCAGACCGCAGGTCCTTGCGTAGGCTGAAGCGATTTCTGGATGGCGACTTCAAGAACGGCATTGGATTCCAGCAGCTTGACGATCCTAGCGAGGACGATGTTATCAAGAACGCGGCTTCGAAGGGCTAACTTTCGATTGTTCGCTTGCATGCGTCCAAAGAAATTGTCGTTTCCTCGGCAACTTCAGACGATTCTAGTGGGAGCTAAGAACGGGGGTATGCGAACTCGCTTGATTTGATTGGCCTGCGTCTGGAGAATTTCATCGTAGGTAATGACTTTTACGTTTAGCTCAGCTTGACGGCGTTCAAAGACTTCCCTTTCATAGTCGTCGGCAGGGGATCGCCCAATCAGCACGGCTAATTTTGACTTTGCTGGAACATACCCGAATGCCTCCTCAACGACTTGCAAGTTGTCTGGGTAACGCAGATAGTGATCGTAGTCCCTGACTTGATCCACTGCGGCATGCACCTTTGCAGAAAACCCGCGATGTTGCTCCCTGGATAGCGTTTTCTCCATCGGTCCCTTTAGCTCCAGCAATTCAATCATCCTGTCACTCTGCGGCCCCAATATCGGCGAAAAGGCAAAGTCTGGCTTCCAATCGCTGGGGCGAACAAAATTGGGTCGATGTGAGATCGGAATTCCCATCCTTGCCTCCATCAAAAGCGCTGGATGCTCCTCGAAGAATTGGTGCATTCGAGTTTCGTTTGCTCCGATGTCGATCAAATGCTGAAAGAGTTCTACGTCGTTCCTCAATCCCTCGCTGTCACGCTTTACCGTGACCCAACCGGTGTTAGTCCGACGATCCGCCGCTGCGTAGTAAAACTCGCTCTCGATATGCGGGTCTTTCTTTCGTAGTGCCGCGCCGATCTGCGCGCGACCATTTTCAAATCGAATAATGATGCCAACACTGCGGTAATCCTCAAGCACGCGATTCTGATACTCGTCAACTATGGTCTGGATTTGCCTGAGTGTCACGTCTGTGCCTCGCTGAACCACGAGATGGGCGTGAGTATCCTCTCGCATTTCTGGCGTTAATTCGTAACTCGCCGCATTGTGCAGAATTACGAATGGGAGAGATTTCCATTTTCGCCCGTCTCGCATCGCGCAATTTTCAGGCAGAGCGCGAACGTCCTCAGCTAGCTTCAATGCCCTCGTGATTGGAAAGCTCAGCATCGAATCAACGGTGGGCGATTCCCAAGCGATCATGTCAGTCTCCGCCGCGCAAACAATTGCATCTACAAGAGCCAGACTGCTGGAGCGATCAAGCCGCAAATAGCTTGTGAGTCGTTCCATCGGAAGGGATTCTATGATGTGATAGTTGGCTCTCCAGGCGGCGATGTTCTCTTGCGATTCGAGAGTTTGAAAGTTGCCCGTGGTTGTGTATAGGAGATTCACGCTTGTTCAAGGGTTTCCATCATCGGATACGAATCATGGAGTGGGGTCAGGTTCCAGAGTGGCAGTTATTTTGAATTCGTACAGCAAATCAACCACCTCGGGGCCCGTCATCTTCTTTTGGCACGTTTGAGTCGCCCATCTTCTTTCTCCGGACGGAAGAGCTTGACTCTCCCACTGCTTCGCCAACAACGTCTGAGCGAGAGCCTCGATCGCTTGCCAGTTATCTTCTACTAGTTGCTGAGATTGTTTCCCCAATACTGCTTTAGCGTTCTCGCAGGCGTTTCTGCCCGTGTACATCTCTTCGAGCAGAGCATTAATTCCATCGGTGTCCGTTGAACTGCCGGATGGGGCCAGTTGGTCGTAAAACCTAAGGTAAAACTTCTCTTGGGCAATATAACCGGCTTGTATTGACCGGATCGTCTGTTCTCTCTTGATCTCCGAACCGAGGTTCGCAGAGCCATCGGGCTTCGCGAATCGGTAGTAGGAAATACCAGCTCCCTTCTGGTCTATACGTAGACCCCTGTTGCTCAGAGGTACCCGCTGAACAGCAGCAATGACGACGTGTCCCGCCTCATGATAGGCGGTACTTTCTGCGTATTTATCCTCTTTGGTCTTAAAGAAATTCATCTCTGTGAGGTCGCAATGCACCACTCGAACGGGCGAAACTGGAATCAATTCGTATTGACAACCCGAGCAGGGCAGAGTGTCGGAGAGTTTGACGTTAGATTCGATTGCAGGATCGCCGTTTCCGTTAGCGGAGTATGTTTTGTCGATTTTGTTAAGATGTCCTTTGGGACACTTGTATTCGAAGCGGTCGAGAAAGTACGGCATCTTGTCGCTATTGTATTCCAGGTTTGTTCTGCGATTGACCCGAGTGGTTGGAGTGCTGGCGGACAACCTTACGACGTGGACATCAATACAATTTTGAATTCACCGCAGCGCCGCAAGATCGGCAAAATGCCGGGGCTGCAACACTTCGAATCCCTTCTGCGGAACCTTTTGATATCGCCAAGCGCTGCCAGTTAGAGCAGAAGCGTTCTCACACCAGTTCGCCGCCGCCGCATCTTTCTGGGATACCTCCGACGATTCCATGCCCTTCGTTTCAATCAGCCAATATTGCCCTGCGGTATCTCGCGCGACGAAATCGGGATAGTACGAACGCAAATTCATCCCGAGATCAAGATAGTCGATGGAAAAACCAAACGGCTGTGGCAACTTCGCAAAGGCGCTGATGTCATCCGCATTATCCAGAAAACGCGCAAAGCTTTTCTCAAAATCGTTGTCACAAGGCACCATATTGAAGACGCAATGCTTCGCCTCGTAAACCTTTCGCGACCAAGGAAATGGCTGGCAGGTTGACAGCATTCGAGCAGGTTCCAAAAGCTGCGGTTCTTGCTCGGCGATACTAAGCTGTCGTAGTACCCGACTAAATTCTTGGATGCAAACGTAAGATGCTACCTGCGTGCTCATAGCTCTCACCGTAGCCATGTCGCTCAAATCCACCCGCCGACCAAAGGCCTTATCCTCGAAAAACTGACGAACTTTCGGAGCCAGCGCTGCGAATTGTGATGGCAACTTTACCGCTTCGGCAATCCGGCGAGCGTAATACCCGATCAGCTCCTGCGCGGTCTGCGGTTGCGGCACTTTGTAATCGCGTTCCACGATTTTCTGGAGAGTAATAATGTCATGCCCTTCATAGCGAAAGGTCTTGTTGTTAGGATCATCGGCTCCGAGTGGCAACAACATAGTTTGGAATGCCATTACATCGAGTCCCGCAATCTCCTCAGCAAGGCTCTTCTTTCGAACCAGCGTCGGTGTGAGCAAAGGTAGGCCGATATCAAATTCCTTTCGCTCCTCCAGCGGCATGATAGTGAGAATCCGGAGCTTGTCCTTGCCAACCTCGAACGTATCTAGCTGCAATTCCTCCAGCTTCTCTAGATCGTCCACGAACTCCAAGAATTTCTGGTTGCCGATAATATCCACCCGCTCGGTGTAATCAGCAGTGAGGTCCCGGAACATTAGCCGCAGGCCGCGACCGATCGCTTGCTCGGGGAGAATGTTCGCCTTCGACGTGTAGGGCCGCAGGCCGACTACCACTGTCACATTCTGTACGTCCCAGCCTTCACGCAACATTAGAACGCTGACGATGGCATGAATCGGGTTTAGAGGATCGTCAACGCCCTTTACCGCCTTCCGGGCAGCCTCCAGGTCCTTCTTGCTGACTTCTCCCGATTTGTCAGTGTGAATTATCTGGGTTTTTCCATTGCCGAACTCAGTTGGATAGGCCTTTGCTAGCCAATCCGCCACGTCGTCCGCATCTTCGGTGCTATTCATCATTATGAATAACACTGGCTTTTTGCGGAGCGGCTTGAGCTGCTCAAGATACTCTTTCCAACGCTCCACGGCCGCTGTGAGATATCCCCTGTATCGCACGCTCGCGTAGTCAGAATTCGGCTCGGGGATTTTCGCTACGCCTTTCACCGGACGCTTTACGATGTTGTCTAGGATGGCCTGCTTGAGCGGGTAATCGGAAATCGTCCAAGGGAATATTCCACCTTTTTGAAAACGCGGCGTAGCTGAGAAGTCGAGTTGAGCCGCGAGCGGTGTCTTCTCATGCAGCCGGTGGATTATTTCGTTCCATTTCAAAGTTTCGTCATGAGTGTGGTGAGCTTCATCGTTGATAACTAACAGTTGACCCTTGCGGCGAGCGATGCGCTCTGCAAAATCCGATTGCTCCATTGTGTTGCTCGGCGGCTTCGGGCCCAGCACCGCTGTCATCGCGGCCGGTTCCTCGTCCTTTGCGCGGTCTGAGCGGTCATGAAACTGATGAATGTTCGTGAGGAAAAGTACACCTTCAGAATGAGCCCGTTCGCCCTCGCCGCGCATTACGCAGTCGAAGTCCCAGAAGATTCCGAATTCTTTGGGCCGAATGGGATCCTCACGAAAAATATTGCCGTTAGCAAAATCTGCCTTTAATCGTTCCAGCACTATGACATTAGGAGCGATGAGCAGGAAGGTTTTGGCGTATTCTTTGGCGATTTCATCCTGCTCTCGCATGGCGTTGAAATATTGCCAAGCGATGGCGAGAGACATAACCTTTGTCTTGCCGCTGCCCGTAGCCATCTTCGTGCAATATCGGGCGAATTCGTCATACTGAGCAAGCCGGAGGTCGGAAACGTTCTGGGCAAATCGCTCAAGTAATTCTTTACGAGTGCGAACCCGCTCGACTTCCCAGACGTAAATAAGTGTCTCAATCGCTTCCCGTTGCGAATTGTGATATCTGAAAGGCCTTCCGGTTTTGAGTTTGTGATCGGCTTCGAACCAAAAATCCAATAGGACGCCAGTAGTATCGGTTATCCCTCGGCGCCCACCAGCTTTCCAGGATTTAACTGCCTCGCGGAGTGCAGGAACACAAGCCCCAGACCGTAGTTTTGCCGTGATGTCGAGCAAACTCGGCGTTTCGTCGATAGGTTTTTTGCGCCGCGGCATAATGCTAGCTGTTGGAGATTCAAAGGCGTGAGCGAATCAAACTCCGTTTCTTCATTTAGTCTCAACCGTCAACATCTTGGTTGTGTCGTTACCGAGAATGTCGATCACTTTCACTACGACCGTGTAGTTACCCGGATCAAGATACTCATGCTTCACCGAAAGCTCCAGCTTCGAATTCTTTCGCGTGCGATAAGACTGCCACTGGTTGTGAAATGTGTCGTCCTTGAAGTCCCAGTCAACCGCCCAGTAGTCCACCATCTGGCTCCAGTGCTTGATGGCGCTCCGAACTTCCGCAGGCACGTCGTCGGAAGGAATCACAAAGTCGGAAAGCGTCAACGTAACTTCGTGCTTCCTGACCTTGCTATCCACTGAGAGCGCACCGAGTTCAAAGAAATAGACATCGCCCTGCTCGACGGCTTTCTTTTCCAGCACCTCGCGAGGGATTTTCTTGAAAGCAGCATCGACGCGAGCCTCGGCGGCAACTTGCTTCGCGGTTTCGTTCATGTCAAGTGCAAATTCCCAGCCAAGCACGTCCACGGCTGGCTTCTGCGGAGAGTTAGGGCCTTTGCCGCTGGCCTTCCATACTTCAGCGGCTATGGCGTTCACGTCAGCACGGGTAACTGGCGCGTCCACGGCGGCAACATGCACCATTCGCCCGGCTTTGACGCCATGCAGCCAGACGTGACCGTTGACTGGCGTGGCGTGGTAGAGGTCGAGGATGAACTTGCGGTAGGACACCTCACGTTCTTTCTGCTCTGCCAGCCTGTCTTTGCCGTTCGCGGGAAACTCGGCGACTTGCCACTGCTGGCGTTCGTATTTGCCAAGGTTCTGGACGACGAACGGTTTCACTCCGGGAGTGCCGAGCAGGCGCTTGCGCGTGGTGTGGATGGCGAAGCGTCCAAGGTCGCAAGTGATCCAACGCTGGTTGAGCTTTTCGGCGACGGCAGCTGTGGTACCGGAACCGCAGAAGCAGTCGAGGATGAGATCGCCCTCGTTTGAGGATGATTTCAGAATCCTTTGTATCAACGCCTCGGGCTTTTGCGTGCCATAGCCCGTCCTTTCAATCGCTTGAGAATTAACTGGCGGGATGTCATCCCAGACATCGTTGCACTTAGCGCCTTCCACATCATCTAGGTATTGCTTCTTCATCGGTAGGCTACCCGGCGTGGGCTGAAATATTCGCCCCTCGCGATCAAGTTCTAGCATTCTAGACTTTGAAGTCGCCCATACTTTCACCATCCCTCTAAACTCATAGGTCAAGTTCGGACGGTTCGGGTTCATGTTCGTAAGCGGGACACCACGTAATCTCCGGCCCGCTGGCGTCGGTTCTAGACCTAGCCGCTGCGGTTTGGAAAGAGTCACAATCTCGCCGTTGGGGCATTCGTGATAGATGTATTTACTGAGGACGTCTTGTTCTTTTAAAGGTTTGTATTGTTGAGCGAAGTCAAAATCCGCGGACTTCGAATAGAACAAGATCGTGTCGTGCTCCACGCCATAGTTTTTTAGGTTGGTAAGTTTTGTTGCTCGTTTCCAGATCAGTTCTGCTCGGAAATTGTCAGCCCCGAATACCTCGTCAAGAACTGCTTTCGCATAATGGACAACGTGCGAGTCGAGCTGCACGTAAATATTACCGTCTTCACTGAGTAAATCTCGGAGGAGTGCAACGGTCTCGTTAAACCAATGCACATAAGAGTCAAGACCCTGACCCCACGTGTCGCGATACGCTTTCTGTTCGAGAATGGAAGGCTGCTTAGTGAAAGAGGTTCGCTCAGATTCATGTTCGTGCGGACGGCTGGGAAAGGTTGCCGTGAAAGAGAAATCTGCTCCCGTATCAAACGGCGGATCAATGTAGATCAAATCTACTTTGCCGGCGAACTCGGGCAGGAGCGAGGGCAGGACGTACTTCTTGTCGCCCCAGATGAGGCGGTTGCGCCATTCCGGATCGTGGCCGGAAGAAGACAGCTCCAGCGTGCGCTGCCGCTCCTGCACGCTCTCGTTCACTGTCTCGACGGTTTGAAAAGGCAGCTCGATACGAACCGGAGCGCGTTTGTGTCCGTGCTCGTCATATTTGCCGTCCCAGATGAGTTCAGCCATGCTTGAAAGTAATAGTGGAATGCAAAACATGTTACACGAAGTCGCGGGTCAAAACGCTAAAGCCTACCGCTGCACTTGCGCCGAGGATAAATACACGGAGAGATCGATCTGTATTTTCACTTGCGAGCCTTCATCATGCGCTTTCCGAGTCTTCGAATAGTGTCACCGTGATGTTTTTCTCCGCAGGGACATAAATCATCAAAGAACTCCGCTAGGCCTTCGCTCGTGAGGTCATTCAGCTTTAACAGGATTGCGATGTCGAGAAGTTCACGATGTAGAAAATGGACTCTTGGCATGGGTGCGATTTCTGCTCCATGAATCCCAATTTCATACGCTCGGTCGATACTTCTTAGAATTTTTCGCCACACCGCAAGTCCCTGCCTGCCTCCCGCAGATGCTTTACTCAGAGCCTCCTTATAGCTCCCGCTGTTCTGATCTTCGTAAACGGCTTTTACCGTCTTCTCCACAATTAAGTCCGTCAAATTCTCTGCTTTAGGCGGACTCTCAGGGACTGGAGGAAGCTTCGTAGATCGAGGCCGATTTTTTATCCGATCTCCGAGGTCATTCAAAGCGAACTCAGTAATGAAGGGGTATAGGCGTGGGTCTCCGCTGTCGATACTCCAGGATTCTTTCAATTCTTTAGCGGCGCCTTCCAAGTCGTGCTGGATCTTTTCGCTAACCCAACCCTTCCATCGATGCTGATTGGCATGCTTCTTTGGCATCGTTATCTCATTCGAAGGATACACAAAACTGATCGACAAGGATGCGGACACGAAAGCGACGTTTCGTGTCTGGGTCACAAATCTGAGTTAGGTAACGTGTCTATAGGAGCAGCACAACAGCGGAATGACAGACGAGAACGACAATACGGGCAAGCGGGGCGCGGTCCGAACCAATTCTGGGGAGCCGGTTGACCGATCCGGTCCAGGGCTGAGAGTAGGACCAGGAACCCCAAACACGTCCGGCCTAAACCCGGAGGCTTGCCCGCCAGATTTTAGTGGTGTTGGTGTTGATGTTGGGGTTGTTGTTGCACTTGGGGCTGATGACTCTCAGCGTAAAAGCGGGCGAGAGTCTGAGAGCGGAGCTCTCAGCGGCGCGAGCGAAGCGAGCGACGTACTGCGGAGCGAAGCGACGCAGCGGGGTTCTACTTTACTTGTCTTAAATCAGAGTAATCGTTACGAGAATGCTAGCAATGAGTTACAAGCAAAGGGTCGAAAGAAATATTGCGGATCGAGAACTCTTCGCGGACTTTCGCTTGACGGTCGAGCGGAAAAAGCTGTTCGACTTGATTGCAAGTGCTGGGACTGCGCGTATTGCGGCCCGCGTAAAGCTTGGCGCTACAAGCAGGCAATAAGCTTAATCGCGGAACGTCGTTCGCTCACGCGTTTTCTAACGCTTACGCTCGATCCTTCGAAGATCGACGGCGATCCAGTTCGATATTTGCGGGGTGTGTTCAATAAGTTTCGTGTCTCTCTGCTTCGCAAGTTCGGTTGCTCGGTCACATACATCGCAATTCTTGAATTTCATCAAAGTGGAATTCCTCATCTACATGTCCTCATTGATCGCTTCGTTTTGCAGCGTTGGATCTCAGAGTCTTGGAGCGCTCTCGGTGGCGGCAAGATTGTCGACATCAGGTCCGTTGATGTTCATCGCATATCGCATTACCTAGCAAAGTATCTGACCAAAGAGCTGCTTATGTCTGCTCCGCTGCGTTCGCGGCGCGTTACGACCTCTCGGTCCATTCATCTGCTCGAAAAGAAGACAAGCGAAAAAACGTGGGTAGTAGATGAGCGCAGCATCTTTCATCTGTTTTATATCTTCCGGAATGTTGCTCAGGAGATTCAGCAGGATCACGAAGGTTTTCTAGTTTCTTTTGTGCTTCCTCTAGGAATTGATACGCCGCCGTGGCGCAAAGAGCAGTTGTTCATAACGTTAACGTTAGTGAGGAACCACAATGGCGATTTTGCCGTGCTTCTTATGTGGTAAAGAACTCGATCTAAGAACTGATAAGAACAAGAAGAAATACGCGATCTGCGACCCCTGCGGAATGCAAGTATTCATTCGTCGCGCACAGGGAATCGAAAATCTAGAACGTCTTGTTCGAGAGTTGAAGCGTCACGCTGTTCCACTGCGCATGCACGCGCAAACACTTTTTCAAATAAGAGCAATTCTCGAAGAACTTTATGGCGTCGAAAGCGAGCTGCAGAAACTCGACGACTCAATCAGCATCTTTTCAAAAACAAGTAAAGAAAAGAACACAGCGCGAAAGCTTCTCAAACAACGCATGCGAACGCTTCTTGCTGAGCTTGAGCGTATCGCTGAATGAGTTTGGCACTTTACTGCTCATGAGGCCGTAGAAGTCGAAGGGAAGTTAAAGCAATGCAAAACGTATGTAGCAACTGTGCCGAGATAGTTCAGTACTCAGTAGTCGTCATGATATCGCGGGTAGGCGTCAGCCCGCGTGTTCAAAAATCTTGGCCCTCAGTTCTGTTTTGCAACGCATGCTTGCGCGAACTCTGTCGGTGTTTGTACTCACGCGCTTTCTACGACGCTGTTAACGAAGCTTACGCAGCGCTAACGAGAGATTCCGCGGGCGCTCGACAGCAAGAGGTCACGTTTGAGGACAGGAACATTGTTTCGAGATTCTGCCCGTGTGGCTGCGGCAGAAAGATGGACCCGCGCACAGGTCTTTTCTTTCCAAATCGGGCATTCAATCCGATGGGACACAAAGCACACACGAGCAAAAAGCGATAACGATTCGAAGAAAAGGAGGCCAACAAAAATGGATAAATCATGCAGCAACTGCAAAGAGAAAGCTCAGTACTCAATCGTCGTCATGATATCGAGCGTAGGGGTGAGCCCGCGCGTTCAGCAGTCTTCGCCCGCAGTTCTATTCTGCGAGAGCTGCTTTAGTGAAGTGAGTGATCGTCTGTGCTCAGACAAGCTGAGAGAAGCTGTTAACAACGCGTTAACAGAGCTAAATCAGCGTTTACGTGACAACTCTTCAGCTCAGCGAAGCATTTTCGACTGACTCTGCGCGTCGTTTGTTTAACGAGCGCTTACGTTCAACTACTCAAGAGAGAAGAGATCACGAGATGCTAAGAACGCAGAACGCAGGCATGCCGCTTGAAGAGTCCGTCTATAACGTTGATCTAGCTACGGTCGGTCAAATCGCTGATCTCTTGCAAGTACCTAATTCCTGGATTTACGGGCGAACCCGGCGTCGCGGCATCGAACGCATTCCGCATTTCAAGCTCGGTAAATACCTGCGATTTTCCAGAAGCGAAGTTCTTGACTGGGTTCAACAACAGAGGGGAGATTCGCTTGCTCCACGATAGAGAACCCGCTACCTTTGGAGCCGACGCAGAACCCAAGCTGGGCGGGTCATTCGGAGGAAGAATGACTCGAAGAAGGTTCCAGCGCGGTTCAATTCACAAACGAGGTAAGCGGAAGAAAGTGTGGGTCGCACGCTATAACGAGGACGTGATCGGGCCTAACGGAGCGATGGCAAGCATACGTCGCTCGGAAGTCTTAGGCACGGTCGCGGAGATTCCCACTAAACGTCAGGCGGAGCAACTTCTAGCTGACAGACTCCGCCCGATCAATAGCGGGCACTATCGGCCCAGTTCGTTGCGTACTCTTGGCGATTACGCGGAAACGATTTGGCTGCCGCAAGCTCTACCCACGCTCAAGTATTCCACCAAAAGGTATTACCAGTACATGTTGAGGGTCCATTTGTACCCGGCTTTTGCGGACGTGCAGTTGCGGGTTATCAACCGAGATGCGGTGCAGAGTTTCATTTCTGCAAAGCTGAGTAGTGGGTTGTCTTGGAGAACCGTCAAGGGGCTTAGAACGCTCTTCGGGACGGTGATGGCCGCAGCCGAAGCGGACGAGATCATTCCAAGTAATCCGGTACGCAAGACTCGTTTCCCACGTCGCGGATTGGTCAAGGAAAGAGCTGACATCGCTCCCGAGAAAATTCGGGAACTGCTGACGGCTCTGCCTGAGCCTTCGCGTTCGTTGGCTCAACTGCTCGTGTTCACGGGGCTCCGGATCGGCGAACTGCTGGCTTTGCATTGGCGCGACGTTGATCTCGAACGCTGCGGACTTCGCGTGACTCAAAGCGTTTACGAGGGTCACTTCGATGAGCCGAAGAGCAAACGCAGCAAGCGGTCGGTTCCCCTGGGGGCAAAGTCAATCGAGATTCTCGCGGCTCGAAAGCCAGCCGGAGTGAATCCCGAAGCTTTGGTGTTTTGCACGGATAAGGGGACACCGTTCGACCGACGCAATCTCGTCAATCGACAACTCAAGCCGACCTGTAAAAAGATCGGACTGACGGGGGTCGGCTGGCACTGGCTGCGGCACGCGAATGCAACTCTGCTCGATGCGGTGGGCACTCCGTTAGGTACGGTGCAAGCGCTTCTTGGGCATTCTTCTTCGGAGATGACCCGAGACGTTTACCTGCATTCGATCCCTGCGGACGCTCGCGCGGCGGTGCAAAAAGTTGAGGATTTGCTTATAGGACCCAAGTTGACTCAAGCTGTCGAAATTGCAAAACCCGTAAGCTCGCTAATTCAATGATGGGATTGAGGTAATTGGTCGGGGAGAGAGGATTTGAACCTCCGACCCCCTGGTCCCGAACCAGGTGCTCTACCAGGCTGAGCCACTCCCCGACTGATGCTGGATGACGGCCGCCGCGAGGACAACGCGCGGCAG